>FTAC01000077.1_pt1 | contig 10919 bp, 8 predicted proteins | sample 1639021 | NCBI WGS metagenome assembly FTAC01 (sample SAMEA3914812, study PRJEB12502) | metagenome | biome: forest; material: soil | place: Canada | collected 2011-07-07 | depth 0.1 m | reverse complement strand
GGTGCTGCTGGTGCAGCAGGACGCCAAGACCTTCCAGGTTCACCTGAACAATGGCGACCAACTCACCGGCAAGCTGGATGGCCAACCCCATCAGAGCCTCAACGGCAATGCCATGGTGCGCGGGCACGTCGAGAGCGGCCAACTGATCCTGTCCATCGCCTACGCCGACGGCACCCAGCTCGTGCAGAACTGGGCCATGTCTCCCGATGGCCAGCAGCTGATCGTCACCAACAACTGGAAGATCCCCACCCTGCAGGAACCGGTGTCGTTCAAGCGCACCTACGTCGGCCTGCATTAGATAGGGAGTGGGAGCGACTTCAGTCGCGACCAAGGGTCGGCAGCTGTCACGACTGAAGCTGCTCCCACAAACCGCGGGGCGCCTACTTGATCAGGCGCAGCGTGAACGGATAGCGATAACGCACGCCTTCGTTGGCACGGATGGCGGCAATGATGGTGAACACCAGCCACGCGACGCCCACCACCACGCCGATGGGTATGGCAATCACTACCCCCAACCCCAGGGTGATCAGTGTGAGCACGAACAGCGCGAAGAATACGATGGCGACGGTGATGTTGAAGTTCAGCGCCTCCTTGCCCTGATCGTCCACGAAGGGCATCGCGTCTTTCTTCACCAGCCAGATGATCAAGGGTCCCAGAAAACATCCCCAGCCGAACCAATGGCCGGTGATGATGAGGCCGAGCAAGGCGGAAAGATGGGCAAACATGGCCCATTGCCGCTCCTGGGTGGAGGGCGCGGCGGACGTCGAGGCGGTGGAATCGTTCGACGGCGGCGGTACGACGGACTCGGGCGGAACGCTCATGCGCATCTCCTGGTCGTTGGCCTGACTTTTCCTGGCCGGCAAGGTGCCGACACCGCCGATCCTAGCAAGTGTCAGCGGCATTTTCCGATGCCAGAAGTCTATGAGCCGCGCCGCGCCAACACTGCTGCTCCCCCTGCTTGCAGGGGGAGGCTGGGAGGGGGTGCTTTTCACCGCGCGAACCCCTTCCCAACCCTCCCCTGCAAGCAGGGGAGGGAGTAAGGCCTTACTCGCCGGCGATGGTCATCTGTTCCAGCAGGATGGAGCCGGTGAGGATATGCGAGCGCGGATCCACGTCCGCCCCCACCGCCACGATGCCTGCGTACATGTCGCGCAGGTTCGCCGCGATGGTGATTTCTTCCACCGGATAGGCAATCTGGCCGTTTTCCACCCAGAAACCGGCCGCACCACGCGAATAGTCGCCCGTGATGGTGGACACGCCCTGCCCCATCACCTCGGTCACAAGCAGGCCCGTACCCATGCGCTTGAGCATGCCGGCAAAGTCGTCCTGGCCCGGCTCGACGATCAGGTTGTGGATGCCGCCAGCGTTGCCGGTGGATTCCAGGCCCAGCTTGCGCGCCGAGTAGCTGCCCAACACATAGCGTGCGAGTACGCCGTTCTCGATCAGCGAACTGTCGCGGGTGGCCACACCCTCGGCATCGAAGGCGCCGGAGCCCTGGCCACGCATCAGGAACGGACGCTCCACGATGTTGAGCCACGATGGCATCACCTGCTTGCCTACATGGTCAAGTAGGAAACTGGCGCGGCGATACAGCGCGCCGCCACTGACGGCGCCCACCAGGTGACCGATCAGGCCGCGGGCGACCTCCGGGGAAAACAGCACCGGGCACTGGCGCGTGGAAAGCCGCTGGGCACCCATGCGCGCCAGCGTGCGCTGCGCGGCTTTGTCGCCGAGCGTCTGGGCGCTCATGAAGTCGCCGGCGGCACGCACGCTGTCGTACCAGTAGTCGCGCTGCATGCCCTCTTCGTCGCCAGCGATCAGCGAGAGTGACAGCGAATGGCGAGTGCCGCGCTCGCGACCGAGAAAACCGTGCGAGTTGGCGTAGACGGCCAGGCTCTCGCCCATCTGCACACCGGCACCATCGGAATTGGTGATGCCCGCATGGGCGCGACCGGCATCCTCGATGTCCTTGCCCAGCGCGATGGCCTGCGGTGTATCGATATGCCAGGGGTGCCACAGATCCAGTTCGGGGAACCGGGTAGCCATCCGCGACGCATCGCCCAGGCCCGCGGCGGGGTCTTCCTCGGTGAAACGGGCGATGGCGCAGGCCTGGTCCAGGGTGGCCTGGATCGAGTCCGGATTGAGGTCGGCCGTGCTGGCCGAGCCCTTGCGCTGACCGAAATAGACGGTGAGCCCGAAACCGCGGTCGCGTGTGTGTTCCACCGTCTCCACTTCGCCCAGGCGCACGTTCACGCTCAGGCCGGTGTCGATGCTGGCAGCCACCTCGGCCTGGCTGGCGCCGGCGGCGCGGGCACGGCGAATCACGTCCTCAGCCAGTTGGGCCAGTCGGTCGAGATCGGCAAGGCTACGGTCCTGATGGGTGCTCAGTTCGGTCACGCGTGGGTTTCCAGTGGGCGGGCGGGTAGAATACGCGGTCCGACCCGCGCAACTCCCAAACATGGGGGTAGCGCGGCCGAATTGCAAAGAGCGTCCCACGGAGAACGCCATGTCACCGACAGCCGGCATCTACCGTCACTACAAGGGCCAGCGTTATCGCGTCCTGGGCACCGCCCGGCACAGCGAGACGATGGAAGAAGTAGTGGTCTACCAGGCGCTCTACGGCGACTACGGCTTGTGGGTGCGCCCGGCGGCGATGTTCTGCGAAACGGTGGAACTGGATGGCGAGCCGATTCCGCGCTTTGCGCTGGAACAGGCCGAGCCGGCGCGCTCCGACGAACACGACGCCACGCATTGAAAGCCGGGCCCTTGCGGGCCCACTCCCTGGATACTCCTGTGAACCGCACCTACACCGACGACCCCGAGCACGATTACGGCCCGACCCGCACGCAGCAGCGCCGCGATGCGCTGGCCGTGCTGGCCCTGGCCAACCAGCTGGTCGAGCTGCCGCCAAGCAAGCTGGCCAAGCTGGACCTGCCCGAGGATGTGCAGCGAGAGATCGCACAGACGCGGCGCATCACCGCGCATATTGCGCGCAAGCGGCAGCTGGCGTTTCTGGCGAAAGTCATGCGCCGCCACGACACGGAAGTGTTCGACGGTGTGCGCGCCGCACTCGGTGAGAACCGTGAGCGTCAGCGCCAGGAAACGGCAGCCATGCATCGCTTCGAAGCGACGCGCGATCGCCTGCTGGCCGACACCGATGCCGCCATGAGCGAGCTGATCGAGCAATTCCCGAACGTCGATCGCCAACACCTGCGCTCGCTGGTGCGCCAGGCCAAGGCCGAGAAGGAATCGAACAAGCCCCCGCGTGCCTACCGGGAAATTTTCCAGCTGCTCAAGGAGCTGGTGCCTGGCGGCGAAGAAGACGCCGAGCAGGATGACTTGGACGATCTGGAAGAAGAGACGCCCTGAGGGTCTCGTGTGGAACGAAACCGTCATCCTCGCCTTGCGCGGGCGGGGATGACGATGAGGGCCGAGTCAGGCTTTCGGTACGTAGCTGGCGCAACCGTCGCTCGGCGACACCCAGCAGTCATGCACACCGCACAGCCGACTGGTCGCGATACTCGCGCCGTAAGCTGAGCCGAACGAAGCCATCCCCGCCACGCGCAGCTCGGTCGCGCGCTGATCATCCAGCCGATGACGACAATGCGCGCAACGTTCCGTCACCTCGCGCGCGGGCTCCGCGACGGCAGGCCCCCTGCTCATCCGCCCAGTCCATTCCAGTAATCGGCAAATACGTGCACCGACAGCACGTAGCCGATGATGATGTTGACCACCACGCCGGCGGTGAACGCGAGCAACGGACGCCACCCGGTGGCGCTGAGCGAACGTAGCCGCGTGGTGAGGCCAATGCTGAGGAAACAGAAGGTAAAGGCCCAGGTGCGCAGCGTGCTGATGGGGGCGACCAGCTCCGGCGTGACGATCTTGCGATAGTCGGCCAGCGAATAGTGGCTGGCGATCCAGGTCACCAAGGCCGAGGCCAGTACAAAGCCAATCACGAACTTGGGAAAGCGCCCCCAGATCTCACCCACATCGGCCTTGGCCTGCACGCCATTGGCGTCGGTGTTCCAACGCGTCGTAGCCACCCAGGCCAGCGTGAAGGCCCAGATGCCAATCCAGATATCGCGCCCCACCACCTTCATCAACGTGAAGGCCTGCACGGCGGCATCCGGTGCACCTGCAATCGCGCCGCCAGCGTTACGCGCGGCATCGCCATAGGCTTGCGCCGCCGCGATACCGGCGGCATCGGCAAACTCGGACGTACCGATCCAAGCACCCGCCACGGCGGTCGACAGACCCAGCGCACGCGCCGCGAATGGTAGTACGAAGATCATCACGATCGCCCATACCACCACCAGCGTGATCGCCATTGAGGTCTGCTCACGCCGCGCACGCACCGCGCCACCAGCGGCAATAGCCGCCGACACACCGCACACCGCGCCACCCACGCCGAGCACCGCAGCAAAGCGCTTATCCAGGCCCAGCGCCTTGCCGGTGAGAAAAATCACGAAGAACGTGGCGAGCGAAACAATCGTCGCCTGCCCCACCGCGACCGGTCCCGCCCACACCAGCAGCGTAAGCGGCAAGGTGGCACCCAACAGCACGATGCCGACCTTGATGTAGAACTCCACGCGCAGCCCCGCCTGGAACCATTCCGGCAGAGTCGCCACGTTGGACACCAACAAGCCCAGCACCAGCGCGATCAATGGCGCCTCGAGGTTGTAGTGCGAGGCCTGCGTCCATGCCGACGCCGTAAAGATCAGCAGCGACGCCACGAACAGAATCAGAAAGCTGGGCAAAAAGCGCGACAGCGATTGCCCCAGCACCGCCAGCCCCGTGCCAAACAGCAGGGCGAACGTGGCAAACAACGCCAGATAGTTGGGCCAATGGGCCACCAACCCCTGCCCCGCCTCAGCCAGCGTCTTCCACTTAGCCGGTGCCACCGCCAGCCATTTCAGGCTGCTGCCATTGGCGAACAGCGCCCAGGCCACCACGATCACCAGCAGACCGATCCACACCGACCACCAGTCTTCGTTGGAGAAAATGCCGGCGCGCGACAGCCTCGCCGTAACCGGCCGCGAACTTGCCGGCAACGCTCGTGTGACTTCACTCATGGCAATGCCCCTCGCCTGAACGGTGTGATGCCAGACAGATGGACGTCTGGACGGCTGCACGCTGCGAGCAAGCCGCATTTCACACTGTCCGCGCCGGGCGAGCCGAAGCGAAATGACGTTTCGTTCTAACGATATGCAGGAATGGGCGTCGACGTGTTCGCGAGGTGTTTCACGGCGGATGGAGACGCTGCCACGCCATCGTCCCAACCTTCTCCCCCAGGGGAAAAGGAGCAGGGCCGGTCAGGAGGCGGTACCGCCCACCGTCATCGCATCCACCTTGAGCGTCGGCTGGCCCACGCCCACAGGCACGCTCTGGCCGTCCTTGCCACACACGCCCACGCCTTCGTCCAGGGCCAGGTCGTTACCGATCATCGATACGCGCGTGAGCACTTCGGGGCCGGCGCCGATCAGGGTGGCGCCCTTCACCGGGCGGGTGATCTTGCCGTCTTCGATGAGATACGCCTCGCTGGCGGAGAACACGAACTTGCCATTGGTGATGTCCACCTGGCCGCCGCCGAAGTTCACTGCGTAGAGGCCCTTCTTCACCGAGCGGATGATCTCCTGCGGATCGTGCTGGCCGGCCAGCATGTAGGTGTTGGTCATGCGCGGCATCGGCAGTTGCGCGAACGATTCGCGACGGCCATTGCCGGTGGGTGCCACACCCATCAAGCGCGCGTTGAGCTTGTCCTGCATGTAGCCCTTGAGGATGCCGTCCTCGATCAGGGTGGTGCACTCGGTGGGCGTGCCTTCGTCGTCCACGCTGAGTGAGCCGCGGCGGCCCTGCAGGGTGCCGTCGTCGACCACGGTGACGCCGGGTGCCGCCACACGCTGGCCAATCCGCCCGGCGAAGGCCGAGCTGCCCTTGCGGTTGAAGTCGCCTTCCAGGCCGTGTCCGATGGCCTCGTGCAACAGCACGCCAGGCCAGCCGGGGCCGAGCACCACCGGCATGCTGCCGGCCGGCGCATCCACGGCATCAAGATTGACCAGCGCCGAGCGCACGGCCTCATCGGCGAAGGCCATGGCGCGACCGTTTTCGATCAACTCGTGGTAACCATAACGGCCACCGCCACCGGCGCTGCCTTGTTCGCGGCGACCATTCTGCTCGACGATGACCTGCACGTTCAGGCGCACCAGCGGGCGCACATCGGCCGCCAGGGTGCCGTCGGAACCAGCCACCAGCACGGTATCCATGGTCGCGGCCAGGCTCACGATTACTTGTTTGACGCGCGGATCGCGCGAGCGGGCGTAGGCATCCACTTCGCGCAACAGCGCGATCTTGTCCGGGTTGGGCAGGCTTTCGACCGGATCGATGGCCGGGTAGAGCTGGCGCGCACCGTTCAGGGCCAGCGGCTTGCCCACGCCGTTGCCGCCCTGGGCGATGGCGCGTGCCGCCTTGGAGGCGTCCAGCAGCTGCGGCAACACGATCTCATCGGAGTATGCGAAACCGGTTTTCTCGCCACTGATAGCGCGTACGCCCACACCTTGCTCGATGGAGTGGCTACCGTCCTTGACGATGCCCTCCTCCAACAGCCACGACTCGCTGCGCGAGTGCTGGAAATACAGGTCGGCGGCGTCGATGGACGGCCCCATCAACTGGCTGAACACACGGTCGAGGTCGGTAGCGGCCAGGCCGCCCGGCGCCAGCAATCGTCGTTCAGCCTGTGCGATCAGGGAATCCATGAAGTGTTTGCCATGTATGGGGAGGGAGGACTTTATCAAGTTGGGGCCGCCCACCGGGGTTTAAAGCCTACCTCGCTGCAACGCGGACGGCAGAGACACCACGATGCGACGCCGCCTCAGCGGCCGGTGCTAGACGCGGGTGCCGGCGCAGTGCCCTGCAATAGCGGTGCGACCGGTACCACGTCTTGCAGCGGCGCGGTCGTAGGCACCACCGGCACGTCCTTCTTTTCAATCAGCGTGATCACCGGCTTATCCCAGCTGCCGGTAATGGCATAGCGCGCGCTGGCTGCATGGTTGATGCCCCTGCCCAGCAGTCCCTGGGCGAGGAAACCGGCCGCGATGCCGATGGGACCGCCCACCACGGCGCCCACGATAGGCAGGCTGTTGCCGGCATGCGGAATCGCCTGCACCTGCAGGTCATAGTCCTTCGCACGCACGCCGGTGCGCCCCTTGATGGAAATTTCCGCGGCGGGACTGCGAATCTGCAGGTTATCGGTGTTGGCGTTGCCATCACCCAGGTTGAAATCGCCCACGATGGCGTCGAAGGCCAGGCCCTTGCTGAACACATCGCCAAAGTCGAACGAGAGACGTCGCGGCAATTCCAACACCGACACCAGGCCGAAGATGCGCGCTACACCCGGCGCGACCTCGGGCATGCGACCGTCGGTCACATTGATGCTCAGTTTGCCGCTCATATTGCCCAGCTCCATCGCGGACGGCGCACCTGGCCAGCTGGCATCCAGCTCGGAGCGCACCTTGCCGCCGGCTAACAGGCCTTCGAAGCCGAACGCGCCGAGCATCTCGCCCAGGTTGTCGGCCGCGAAATCGATACGCATGTGTGAGCGGCTATCGCCGGCCGTGCCGTTCCAGTCACCACTGCCATTGATCTGCACACCACGCGATAGCGTGCGCAGCTGGTCGATGTGCATGCCGTGATCAGTGGGCCAGGTCTCCAGCCGCGCATCACCCAGCTTCGAGTCGCCAAAGCGCAGGTCACTCACCCACAAGTGAAACGCCGGCAGTGCCGACGGAGTAATTCCGGTAGCGGCAGGATTGACCGCGGGCACCGCCAAGCCTGCTGCCGACGAAGAAGAAACTACCTGTGTAGCCGCAACGGTTGTGTCCGAGCCGCCGCTTTTTGCCGGTGGCGCATCCTTGGGCCAATAGAGTCGCTGCAGGCGCGCCGTCACGCCACGCTTGTTCAAATCAGCCAGCGGAATGGCAAAACGCCCGGCCAGGCCTGCGCTGTCGACATCGACAGTAAGGCCATCCGCCTGGGACGTGGCAAGCAGATGCATGTTGGCAAATGGATGGCCAAACACCAGCGCCTGATCGGTGTTCACATCGATGCTTTCCAGCCCCGGGCCATTGCCACTGGCGCCGGAAGCGGCGTACTGCACCCAGCCGGTGACGTCGAGCTTCGCCGCGCGACCACGAATGCGGATGCCTTGATCGGGAATGGCGTCAGGCACCTTGGTGCCAAAAGCAAATGTTGCCGCCAGCGACTGGTTGGCATTCTGCGGCAGACGCAGCCGCGCCCTGACCACCTGCCCCACGCTCAACTGCACATCGCTGCCCTCCATCGGCAGGTTCATGTCCATGTGCAAGGGCAGCGTCGTATCTGCGGCCTTTTTCAGCGGCACCGGGAAATCCAGCGTCATGCCACTGAGGTTCGAGTCCAGGTTCAGCTGCTGCGTGGTGGCCGCGGTACCGCCGGTGTGCATGATGCCGAAGCCGATGGTGAAATCACTGCGCCCACTGGACACCTGGCTCAACCAATCGAGTTGTTTATAGCCCTGGGTCAGCTCGCTCATGCCGAAGCGGCCGCTAAGCTTGGCTGCCAGCAGCGTGTTGGCCTGCCCGGTGGCGCCAGCAATGGCCAGGTCCAATTTGGACGGCTGTCCGTGGAAACTGGTGTCCAACGGGCCTGCGTGGAAACCTGCCTTGTCGAAGGTCGCAGGCCCGGTGAGCTTGTCCAGCTTGAGATTCCACTCTGGCGCATTGAAATCCACGCCATTCAACTGCGCCCGTCCGTCCAGCACAAAATGGCTTGCATCGGCCACCGGCAACGACAGATGGAAATCGAAGGCGCCCGTGCCGCCAAGATTGAACTTGGATAGCACGTCGGCCTGATGGATGCCGATCGGGCTCTTGCGCACAAACTCCATCATGCTGGCGCCGGTGCCGTTGCCGCTCACGTTGAGATCCAGCACGGTATGGCCCAGCTCGGGAATCCACGCGACCGCGTGATCCACCTTGTTGCCCAGCGACTCGCCGGCACTCGCCTCCACCAGCATGCCGCTGTTGATGAAGTTGGCCTCGGCACTGACGCCTTCGGCATGCGGCCAGTCCTTGCCATAGTTGAGCTCAAGATCACTCAATTGGGCGTGCGCTTCGAAACGGCCTTCGTTGTGATGGAACGGCCAGTCCTTGAGATCACCGCGTACCAGCACATCGGCATGGTCGAGCTTGCCACTGACCAACGCCTGGTCGAGCCACTGGATGGCCGCCGGAGACATCGAATCGATTGGCCAGAACAGCTTGGCCGCCTCCACGTCCGCATGACTGATCGACGCATACAGATCGAGGAACGGACGGCCGCCTGCATCCGGCAGCGCCACTTCGCCACGCGCCTCGCCACCGAAACCGGTGCCCTGGAAGCCAAGCGGGTCGACGCCGATATACCAGGCGTCATCGGCATGCCAAAACGCCATGTCGCCGCCAAACTGCGACATGGTGAACGGCTCACGGAACGTATGGGGAAAGCGCAACACGGTGGACTGGCTGGGCAACGACAGTGACAACGCCTCGGCATCGCCACGTAGCTCGCCATGTAGTCCGTCCACACCCGGCAGCTTGCCCACCGGGTCGATCGCCAGACCATCGAAACTTGCATCCAGCAGCTGCAGCCCGTCGGTGTGGTTCCAACGCAACGATGCCTGGGTGACCTCGCCGCGCGGATTGCCGCCCCCCACCCATTGCGCGAGCGCGGGGGACAGTTGTGGTTTGAGCGCCAGCCAAGGCACCAGCGGCGCCAGCTGCAAATGTTGCGCGTTCACTTCAACCTGGGCCTGGTCGGTGCCCAGGCCACGCAGGCTGGCGGCCAATGCACCACCGTCGTCGCTAGCCCAGCGCAAGATGTAGCCATCGCCCTTGACGGTCACCTCGGCCAATCCATCCAGCGCCGGCACAGTGGCGCGCGCGCCGTCCGGATTGGCGATCGACAATTGCGCGATGTGAAAGCGCGTGAGGCTGCGCACGACCTTGGCATCGCGCCAGTCCAGCCAGCTCTCGAACGCGCCAGAACCGCTTTCAGCCGTATAGCCACCCATATCGATGCCGGACGATATCGCACGAAAATCGAAATCGGTGCCACTGATCCACAGCTTGCCGTCGGCACCGTCATCGCGAAAATTGCCGGCGCCACGCAATTGGCCTGGCACGCCTTCACGCCGCAGCAAGGCACCCACGCGAACGCGACGACCCTGCCGGCTCAGGCGCAGCTGGTCGGCCAGCAGCGTGTAGTGCTTGCCTATGCGGTTGTCGGTGATATCCAGCCGGACATCCGCCAGCCACAGGCCTACCGACAATTGCCCAAACGCCGGTTTCTGCCGCTCCTCGCCGCCGGCCAGGCCGATGCCGTTGATATGCCAGGCCCCATCGACATCGCGACTGAGATCCAGCTGCAGCCCGCGGGCACGCAGGTTGAGCAGATGACGTCCGGGCAGCAGCCAGCCGCCGAAGTCCAATTTCAGCTCGGTCTCAGGGATATGCAACGGCACGCCGCCGTCGTTCGACCCTATCGTCACGTCGCGCATCACAAATAGCGGGCCGGCAGGCCGCGCGTGTCCCTCGAGCGACTTGAACGTCACAGGGCGCTGCAGTTTGGCACTCAGCTGCGAGGCCACCCACTCGGGGTGATGGGCCAGCGTAGGCAACAGCAGCTGGGCCAGTGCCATCAGCACAGCCAGCGAAATCACCGCTACGCCCGCGATCCAGCCCAGCAGGCGTGCGCCCTGATGCAGGCGCTTTTGCCAGAGGGGGATCACGGCAAGCTCACGACGCGACATCCCCCCCGGGATAGCGTCTTAAAGCAAAACCACATCGAACTGTTCCTGGGAATAATGCTCTTCAGGCTGAAAGCGTATGCTTTTGGAGATGAACTCT
>FTAC01000075.1_pt1 | contig 10944 bp, 5 predicted proteins | sample 1639021 | NCBI WGS metagenome assembly FTAC01 (sample SAMEA3914812, study PRJEB12502) | metagenome | biome: forest; material: soil | place: Canada | collected 2011-07-07 | depth 0.1 m | reverse complement strand
GTGATCGGCCTGGAGTTGTCGCCACAGCGACTATGGATCATGCGGCGGCAAGTGTTTGGCACTGGCTTGCTGCAGGTGTTGGCAAGCAGCCTGGTGATCGGTTCTGCGGGCTACTACCTGTTTGGCCTGACGGTGAATGCGGCGGCCATCGTCGGCGCCAGCCTTGCGCTGTCGTCCACCGCGTTTGGCCTGCAGATTCTCGCCGAGCGAAAGGAGGCGGGCACCCCCTACGGCCGCCAGGCCTTCGCCATCCTGCTGTTCCAGGATCTGGCCGCCATCCCGCTGATCGCTGCCGTGCCCTTGCTGGCCAGCGCATCGACCAAACACGGTTTCGACCTGATGGCGGTGGCGCGCACGGTAGGCATTATCGTCGCGGTGATGGTCGGTGGGCGCTATCTGCTGCGCCCGGTCTTTCGCTTTGTGGCCAAGGCCGATGCGATCGAAGTCTCCACCGCCACTGCACTGCTGGTGGTATTGGGCACGGCGTGGTTGATGGAAATGATGGGGGTGTCGTCGACGCTGGGTGCGTTCCTGGCCGGCGTGCTGCTGGCCGACTCGGAGTATCGGCACGATCTGGAATCGCATCTCGAGCCGTTCAAGGGATTGTTGCTCGGCTTGTTCTTCATCAGCGTCGGCATGTCGATGGATATCACGTTGCTGCTGCATCAGCCGCTGCGCGTGGCGTTGCTGGTGGTGTGCCTGATGTTGATCAAGGGAGCCTTGCTATGGCCGCTGGGGCGTGTGGTCGGCCGGCTTGATGGCCGCGATGCGCTGCGCCTGGCGGTGCTGCTTGCATGCGGCGGCGAGTTTGCGTTCGTGGTGCTCAAGCTCGCCCGCGATCAAAGCCTCATCACTGCCGAGCAGCATGGCTTGCAAGTGTTGGCCATCACGCTATCGATGGGGCTGACCCCGTTGCTGGTGACGCTGTACGGAAAAATGTTCAGCGCCAAGCCAAAGAAAGCGCGAGAGTTCGACACCATCGTGGCCGATTCGCCGCGCGTGATCATTGCCGGCTATGGACGCATGGGCCAGATCGTGGCGCGCGTGCTGCGCGCCCAGGGCATTTCGTTCGTGGCGCTGGATCATTCGGTGGAACAGATCGACATGGTGCAGCGCTTCGGTAGCACCAGCAATCTTTTCTACGGTGATCCCGCGCGGCCGGAATTGTTGCGCGCGGCGCAGGCGGATCAGGCCGATGTGTTTGTACTGGCCAGCGATGATCCTGAGGCCAGCTTGCGCACCGCACGCGTCGTGCGGCAGATGTATCCGGGTTTGAAGATCGTTGCGCGTGCCCGCAATCGCCAGCACGCATGGCGCCTGATGGATCTTGGTGTAGAGCTCCCCGTGCGCGAGACGCTCTACTCCAGCCTCAAGATGACGCGCATGACGCTGGAGGCGTTGGGCATGACGGCCGAGCTGGCGGCCGATCGGGTGGAGCGGTTCCGCCGACACGATCTAGAACTGCTCAAGCGCCAGTATTTGGTTTACGACGACGATGCGCGCATCGTGCAAACCACGCGTGAGGCCCTCGCCGATCTCGATCAGCTATACCAGGCCGACGCCGAGCCGGAGCCCAAGCGCGTGCGGACCAAGCCAACAGGTGTGACGCCAGGCGATGAAGATGTGACTCGCTGAGTCACGGGCGGCTAAACACATCATTGTTTCAGGCATTCATGCCCCACGGCTGCACTTGCTGCACTGCGGAAAGATCGCGCTACAACTTACGTTACGGGCGTAACTCATTTCGGTGCAGATGAGGAAAGATGGCGCTCGCTTGCAGATCGTGCCGCCGGGGGGCGGATCATCTGCGGGATCGGGCTTGCCCGACGCCAGTATTCCCGTGCATGAATCAGCGTGCCGCCATCCACCCGGTCGTCATTCGCTTTGGACGACTGGGTGACACCATCCTGCTGCAGCCCCTGTTGCACAAGCTTCGCCGTCGCTATGGGGGCGCGTGCCGGCTGGTATCGCTGGGCGATTGTTCGCGTGTGCTGTACGAGGGCTGCGAGGACGTCGCCGAAGTCAGGTATTTCACCAGCCAATACGGCGCGTTGTGGCTGAACCCGCGGCGCTTGCGTACCGCGTTGGCATTGCGTGGCATGCGCGAGTCGCCGTTCTATATCTGCGAGCCGGATGTGCGCGCGCGCACCAAGGTGCGCCCGATGCTGGCCCTGGCGGGCATCGCGCCGGAGCAGTGCACCTTTATCGAGGACACGCCGCTGCTGCCTGACGAACACTGGGCAGACTGGCTGATGCGCTTTGCCGACAAGACGCCTGCTGCGTTTCGCGATATCGCCGATGCACAAGATGGCCTCTCCGCTGCGCCACGGCTGGTGCCGACCATGGCAGAGCAGTGCGAGGCGCAGGCGTGGCTTGCCGACCGCGGTTTGCAGGAACGCCCGCTGGTACTGCTGCAGCCCGCCAACAAGCGCACGATGCGCTGGAACGGCGTGCGCCAGGCCCATGACGACGACAAGTCATGGCCGGTCGAGCGTTGGGCGGCGCTGTCGCGCGCCATTCTCGAAGCGATGCCCGACGCGCACGTGCTGCTATGCGGTTCGTCGGAGGAAGCCGCTTACCTCTCTTCGATCCGCACCGCTGCAACGCATCCGCAGGTGATTGCGCCCAAGGGTGGCTTGCCGTTGGGACATCTGCGTGCCCTGCTGCACGTGGCGCACAGCATGGTGTCGGTGGATACCGGGCCGGCGCATCTTGCCGCGGCCGTGGGTTGTCCGCTGGTGGTGCTGTTTGGCAATCGCTGGCCATCGATGTGGACGCCACGTAGCGCTACCGGCAGCGCGGTGAGCGTGCTGGGTGGCTTGCCGCATGTACCACGCGTGGACCATATCGCGCTGCCATTGGTAGTGCAGGCATGGCGACAACTACCCTCACGCCCGGAAGCTGCCGCCCGACAATTGATGGAAAGTTCCGCCAGAGCGGCAGCAGGTATGCCGCACGAGCCGCGCCGTGGCCTGTTTGCACGCAGGCCGGCCCGACGCGAGCACGTGCAACGAGGCTCTTAGTCCGCCGGTTGCGCGGGCTGTCGCAACATCTGTCGTACGCTGGGGACTGCGCCGCTACTGCGCGCGGCCAGTTCGTGGGCGATGTCGATATAGCCAATCGCCCTTGCCACATCGGCGGCAGTGCGGCCAAAGGCATCGGCTGCCTGGCGATCGGCACCGCGTGCCAGCAACACGCGTGCGGGTGCCAGCAGCGCATGCATCGCGCAGGCGTGCAGCGCGGTAACGCCGCGCTGATCGGCATGTTCCAGCGTGGCGCCGGCGTCCAGCAGCACCGGCACCAGCGCGCCAATATGCGTGGGATCGCAATCGCTGCCCGGCCGTAAATGTGCACCCAGTAGCAACAGCAACGGCGTCTTGCCTTCCTTGTCGGCAAGGCTGACGTCGGCACTGCGCTTAAGCAATGCATCGAACAGGCGGCGTGCGCGCAGGCTGTCGTTATGATCGAAGCCATACTGGGCGGCAGCGTGGAGCGCGGCGTGTCCGCGCGCATCCACTGCATTCACATCGGCGCCGCCTTCGAGCAATTGTTCGGCAATTTCGGGATAGCCCATCGCCGCCGCGATCATCAGCGCGGTGGCTTCGCCCGGTAGGCGCTGGTCCACGGCCACACCGTGTTGAAGCAGCAGGGTCACCAGTGCTTCGCGACGCGCACTGACCGCAGCCGCCAGCGGCGTCATGCCGTTGGTGGCGGCCAGCGTGGCATCGGCGCCCTTGTCGATCAGCAGCGCAGCGACGTCGCGCTGGCCGGCGCCACAGGCGTGCAACAGCGCGGTGGCGCCCTGGTGGTCGCGAGTGTCGACGGCAAAGCCCAGTTCCAGCAGGCGGTCTACGGCCCCGACCGCACCCGCTGCCGCAGCAAGCGGCAAGTCGTCGGCGCGCAGTGGGCGGGCAGGGCGCGCCCAGTCCCCCCAGTTCATCCAGCGCTCGACCGCGCCATGCTCAAGCGACAGACCCAGCGGCGTCTCGCCGTTGGCGTCGATGGCCTCGGGGTCGGCGCCATGGGCGACCAGTGCGCGTACGAGCGGCAGCGCGCGTTCGCCATGCTCCAGTGCAGCAAACAGCGGCGTGCGGCCGCTGCTGTCGCGTGTATTGGGATCGCAGCCACGCGCCAGCAGGGACTGCAACAACGCGCTATGGCCGTAGGTGGCCGCCAGATGTACCGGCGTGCGATCGCGTGCATCCGGACCAAACGGATCGGCGCCACGCTCCAGCATGGCCAGTGGCAAGGCGGCTCCTTGCGGGCTGTCTTCCAATCGCTGCAGGGTCTGCGCCAGCAGCCCGGCACCCGCAGGCGTCGCGCCCGCCAGCAAGAGGTCTTCCACCGCTTCGGTAGCCGAAGGCAACTGCTGCAGCAGGGCGTCGAACAGGCGACGGCCCAGCGGTGGCAACTGCGCCTCATGGCCTTCGGCGGTGTCAGCGTCATCCAGCAGCTGCGGTTGCAGGCGCGCCTCGGGATCAAGCGCGTGATCGAGCAGCCAGCGGCGTGCGGCGCCCTGGCCTGGCGCGGCCAGATCCAGATACAGCTGGGCCAGTTGCGATTGTGGCCACTCGCGCACGCGTGCAGCGAAGGTGGACACGATGGCCCAGTGACCGAAGCGCAAGGCGTCGAGCAGGTGCGCAGGTGTGTCGGCCCCTTCGGGCAGCGCGTCCATGCTGAGGGTGGCGGGTAGCGGGGTTTCCGGATCGAGCAAGGTGACCAGATCCCAGCGTCCCGCCGCGGCGGCGTGATCGAGCGCACTGCGGCCATCGCCACCCGTGGTTTTCGGCTCGGCGCCCAGCGCCAGCAGGGCGCGCACCATTTCGGCGTGGGCATGGGGCGACTGGCAGGCAAGGGTCAGTGCATCGCGACCATGACTGTCGCGCACACGCGCATCGGGTTGTGCTTCGGCCAGCAGCTTCACGATGCCGACGGCGCCAGCGCGGGCGGCTTCCATCAGGGCGGTGCTGCCGTGGCGATCGACCAGCGTCACGTCGGCGCCAGCAGTGCGCAGGGCACGGGCAATCTGTTCGTGGCCTTCGGCGGCAGCGGCCATCAGTGCACTGCGATGACGTGCATCCACGGCGTTGATCGCGGCACGATGCTTGAGCAACAGCTTTACGCCCTCGACATCGTCGTCGGCGACACCCGCGGCAGCCACGAGTGCAGGTTCACCGTCAGCCGGCGTGGGCTTGGCGCCGCGCTCGAGCAGGAACTTGGCCACCGCCCAGTTGGCGGCGCGGCAGGCGATGGCGAGCGGGCTCAGGCCCACCTTGTTGAGCGCGTTGATGGGCGCACCGGCGTCCAGCAGCATCGCTGCCACGATCGGCTCGCCGCTGAGCACGGCGCCATGCAGCGGCGTATTGCCTTCCGTATCGGTGGCGAGCGGGCTGGCGCCGTTGGAAAGCAGTGTCATCACCGCCTCGGCGCGACCGTGCCAGCTGTCGCGCGTGGCGGCGAGCAACGGCGTCAGGCCGCCGCTGGCGCGGTTCACGTCCGCGCCTTTGGAGATCAGCGCACGCAGCAGGCGCATGTCGGGTAGCAACGCGGCCAGCATCAAGACGGGCCGCTGGTCACGCTCGCCCGCTGCCGGTGCGGTGTTTGGATCGGCACCGGCTTCCACCAGCGCGAGCGCACGCTCGATGTCGCCGTCGCGCGTGGCCACCAGCAGCGCGTGTGCCTGCTCGGGCGTGCCGGCAGTGCGTTCTTCCTCGCTGAGCTGCGGCGCGGGCTTGGGCATCGGGGCAGCCGCTGGTGGCGCGTCGATGACGCCGGCCGCCGGCTGGCGCGATTGGCTGCGCCCTTCGCATAGCAGCGCCCGCAAGGTGCGGTTGGCAATCACCAGGCAACCCAGCGGCATCAGCACCACGCCGTAGACGGCAAGGGCAGCGGTGCGCAGCTCCGACGGCAACACGCCGTAGAGTCCGGTAAGGGCAATGGCGACAAAGGCCAGCACCAGCAGCGAGAACGCGGCCGGCAGGAAATGGGTGAAGAAGCGTTCCTCGCGTGACAGATGGCGACCAAACGCCAAGCTACGCGCGGTAGCGGTAAAGATCCACGAACCATCGCTCTGCGCCGGATAGGCGTCATCCCACACATACACCAGGCCGAACGCCGGCCAGCCGCGCCACAGCGCCGCCAGCGCAATCACCAGGGCCCCGGCAAGCATCAGCGCTGCGCCCAGGCTTGGCGCCTGGTTGAGCTTGAGCATGGGCCAGGCGACCAGCAGGAACACCAGCACAACATAAGCCGTAAACATCACCAGGTAGGCCGCCCCGCGGCGCAGCACGGTGCGGCCAAAGCGTGGCTCGGGATCAAAACCTATCGCGTGGCACACCGCCGCCATGGTCAGCGCATTGGCGACCAGCAAGGGAATCAGCGCCAGCGGATGCGCACCTAACGCGGCGATCGCGGTGGCGATCAGACCGGGCACGAACCAGGCAAGGGCTTGCAGCAGCGGAGGCGGGCGACGCGTTTTTGAATAGGCCATGGGCGCGAGTATAGGAATCGTGACAAATCGAGACGGTAATCGGGTGTTAACGGCGGGCTTTATCGCCGGTCACGGTCCGGGTCGTGCGGCGCGGTCTTGTAGTCAGGGTGGTTAGCCGCCGCAAGCGTCTGCTGCGGCGGCATCTGCAAGTGCCAGCCCTGCTCGCGCAGATGCTCCATCACCAGCGCGGCATCTTCCTGCGGAAGACTGCGATCGCCACTGAGTTCCACCTCGAGGGCAAAGCGCAACTCGCCGAGCATCAGCGCCAGCGATTCGGGGATGCAGGCAAGGTCGTCGCGGTGGCTCAGCCACAGATAGGTATCAGGCTTGCGCAGGCTGGCATAGACAAAACAGTGCATGGCGACACCCGTCGGCGTGAAATCAAGAGGATGGGCGCACTTGCTGGCGCAAGTGGCAAGGGTAACAGCCCTGCGCTGATCCGTCCCGGGGCGCGTTCCATCGGCGATCTCCCGTCATTCGTCGCCGATCGGCGGGGATCAGTGCTCATTGGCGATAGGGTTTGCTGCAAGCGCACTTGCAAGGCCTGCGGTGAGCCGGCACAGTGCCGGCCAGGGGTGTCAAACGCGCGTATGAAATAAGAGTCGTCGTCAAGCCCCTGCTACTACCCGAGCCAGATCAACAATAAAGCAGGAGCAATGCTGATGCAGATGTCTTTCCGTCAATTTTCACGTGCGGGCCGTCCGCTCACGCTCGCTGCGCTGAGCCTGGCCATTATGGGCACCCTCGCCGCGCCGCAGCGCGCTGAAGCGAGTGCCTTCCAGCTCCATGAAGACAGCGCAGCGGCCATGGGCCGCGCCTACGCCGGTTCCGCCACCGCGGGCGGCGATGTTTCAGTTGTGGCCAACAACCCGGCTGCGATGAGCGACCTACAGGGCACCTATTTCCAGGCAGACGTCACTGCCATCAATTTCGGCACCACCTTCAGTGGTTCGGCCACTGATGCAGCGGGTCGTCCGATCAGCGGCGGTGGCGGCGGCGACGCTGGCACCACCATGCCGATCCCGGCCTTCTTCTTCGAGACTCAGCTCAACGACAAGTGGCATGTCGGTGCTGGCTTCACCGTGCCGTTCGGCTTCCAGACCGAGTACGACCACGACTGGATCGGTCGCTACAACGCCCTCAAGTCCAAGTTCGAGTCGCTCGACGGCACGCTGTCGGTCTCCTACAACGTCACCGACGACTTCGCCCTGGGCCTGAGCGGCATCGCCCAGAAGACCTCGGCCGAGCTGACCAGCGCCATCAACTACAGCAGCGTCGGCCAGGGTCTGGTCCAGCAGGCAGTGGCAGCTGGCGCGATCTCGCCGGCGGTTGGCCAGGCGTTGTCGCAGCAGGTTGGCGCCATCATCCCGCCGGGTACGGACGGCGTCGCCCGCATCAAGGGTGATGATTGGGCCTATGGCTGGCAGGTTGGCGCGTTCTGGAAGATCACCCAGAACGACAAGCTGGCGCTTGATTACCGCTCGAAGATTTCGCACACGCTCGAAGGCACGGCCAACTTCACCGTTCCGGCAAACGTGCAGGGCGTGCTGGCCAACCCGACCGTGGCCGCACTGCTGGCCGGTGCTGGCGGCGTGCCCTTCACCCACACCGAAGGCACCGCGCCATTCACCACCCCGGCAACCGCGACCGCCAGCTACTGGCACCAGGAAGAGAAGTTTGGCCTGGGTGCGGACGTGTCCTGGACCAAGTGGGACGTGTTCAAGAATCTGACCGTCGAATACTCCAACCCGGCCCAGCCGGCCACGGTCGAGCCGTTCAACTGGCGTAACAGCTGGTACGTGGCTGTGGGTGGCGACTACTACCTCAACGACAAGGTCACCCTGCGCGGTGGCTTGGCCCTCGACACCACGCCGACCGTCACGGCGACCCGCGATCCGCGCGTGCCCGACGGCACCCGTCAGATCGTCTCGGTCGGCGTTGGCTACAAGGCCAACGAGCACTTCGTGCTCAATGCTTCGTTCGAGCACATCTTCGTGAACACCGCACGCATCAACGCGGTGAGCTCGACCGGCGACACGATCACCGGCAGCTCGGACGACTACGGCAACCTGCTGAGCTTCTCGGCCCAGTACAAGTTCTAATTCGCGCTACATCGCGAAGCGAACGCTCAATAAAAAACCTCCCCGCGCAAACGGGGAGGTTTTTTTAATGCCTGTCTTCGAAGACTAAGTGCCTTAACCCAACCGCATCAGCAAGCCGAGCATGCGACGGAAGCGCGAGCCATAAGGCGGGTTGAGCATGCCGGCACCGCTCAGGCGCGACTGGTGAAAAACCGGCTTGAGATGCGAGAACGTGCGGAAACCCGCCTCGCCGTGATAGCCGCCAATACCCGAGGGGCCCACGCCGCCGAAGGGTAGGCCGTGCTGCGCAATGTGGTAGATGGTGTCGTTGATGGTGACGCCGCCGGCGTGCGTGCGTGACAGCACCTTGTCGATGTTGGCGCTGCTCTGCTCAAACAGGTACAGCGCCAATGGCTGCGGATGCGAGGCGACGTAGGCGATCGCTTCGTCCAGCGTGTCGTAAGGCAGCACGGGCAGCAGCGGACCGAAGATCTCGTCCTGCATCACCTGCATGTCGTCGTTCACGCCGGTCAGCAACGCGGGCGGCAGCAGGCGCTGTGCTGGCGCGTCCTGCGCGTTGCTGAGAGGCTCGAGTCTGGCGCCGGCCGCTACGGCGTCGTCACGTAGCTTGGCTAGGCGCTGGTACTGGCGATCGGAGACGATCGATGCGTACTGACCTTGCGTGCCCAGATCAGGATAAAGTCGCGCAGCGATAGCGCGTGCGGCATCGACGAACTCATTCATCTGTGCGCGCGGCACCAGCACGTAGTCGGGTGCGATGCAGGTCTGCCCCGCATTGATCAATTTACCGAACACGATGCGTTCGGCGGCGTTTTCCAGTCGTGCGCCAGGGCCGATGATGGCGGGCGACTTGCCACCCAGCTCCAGCGTCACCGGTGTGAGATTGCTTGCGGCTGCGCGCATGACATGGTGCCCAACGGCCGTCGAGCCGGTGAATAGCAAGTGGTCGAACGGCAACGCGGAGAAGGCCTGCGCCACCTCGGCATCGCCAGTCACCACCACCACTTCGTCTGGCTTGAAGTAACGCGCCACCTGCTCGGCGAACAAGGCCGAGAAGCGTGGCGTGTACTCGCTCATCTTCAGCATGGCGCGATTGCCGGCGGTAAGCGCATCGATCAGCGGGCCTACCGCGAGGTACAGCGGGTAGTTCCACGGCACGATGATGCCCACCACGCCGCGCGGCTGCGGCATCAGCGTGGTCCGCGCGGGCAGAAACACCAGGTTGGCCAGCCCGCGCCGCGCGCGCATCCAACGCCGGCCGCGACTCAATGAGTACCGCAGGTTGGACAGGCTCGGATAGAGCTCCAGCAGCTCGGTTTCCTCCGCCGGCCGGTGGCCGAAATCGGCGCTGATGGCCTGCGCAAACGCCTCGCGCTGCTCAGTGAGCATCTTTTGCAGTGAGCGCAGGCGAGTGGCGCGCGTATCCCAGTTGGGCATGGGGTCGCGCGCCTGTGCCTCGCGCAGGCGCAGCAGGGTGGCATGGAGTGACGGGCTGGGTTCTTTCATGCCACCTCAGAATTTCGCGCGCAGTTCGAGGCCCCACATGCGGGGCGGCGTAACGGTAGCGAACGGGGTGCCAAACACGCTGGTGCTGATGTTGTTCACGCCTGTGACGTACCGCTTGTTGAACACGTTGGTGCCATACAGTGCCACACCCCAGCGGTCACCCGGTGCATGCCAGTCCAGGCGTGCGTCGGTGCGTTGTTCGCTGGTGCCGATTTGGAAGTTGGGGCTCACGTAGCACTCGCCCTGCTCTTGCGAATCGGCATTGCAGCGCGTCTTGCCACGGTAGGCCTGCGAAAGGTCCAACTCCAGGTCGCCATTGGCTACTTCGTGCCAAGTGTAGGCCACTGAGGCGGCCGCGGAGAACAAGGGTGCGCCGGTTGGCTGACCCGTCAGGTCGGTGCCGTCGGGCGCCGTCGCCTTGCGGTAGGTGGAATCGATATACGCGCCGACGAGACTCAGTCGGAGACTCTCGATCGGCTGCCATTGCGCCTGGAAGTCGACACCCTTGGCTTCCTGGTCGCTGCTGTTGACGATATACACGGGTACAACTGACCCAGCGCTGTTGGGATCAAGCGCCAGCGACTGCATGTTGTTGTAGCGGTAGTAATACACCGAGGCGTTGAGCAGGATGTTCTGGTTCGGGAACAGGCTCTTGATGCCGGCCTCGTAGTTGGTGACCTTTTCAGGCGCAAACTCCGAACCCACCTGCACGCTGTTGTAGCCACCGGCCTTGTAGCCACGGGTAATGGAGGCGTAGCCCATCACGTCCGGGGTGAACTTGTAGTTGGCTACCACGCGAGGGCTGAAATTGTTCCAGGTGTTGCTGGCGTAGACGGGGACGCCTAC
>FTAC01000051.1_pt1 | contig 11371 bp, 8 predicted proteins | sample 1639021 | NCBI WGS metagenome assembly FTAC01 (sample SAMEA3914812, study PRJEB12502) | metagenome | biome: forest; material: soil | place: Canada | collected 2011-07-07 | depth 0.1 m | reverse complement strand
TGATCTTGCCCGGGGTCGGAAAGCGGTGGTACTCGAGCGCAGCTAGACGCAGTTCTTCAGGGAGGGCCATGGGATGCGTTGATCGAATGAGAGGGGAATAAGGGCCGACATGCGGCATTTATGAATGGTAACACCGGCAGCCATGCCAGCCGGACGATGCGCCACCGCATGGCATGGCCAACGTTCACCTGCAAACGCCGGCTTGCCACTTACAAACTCAACGACAAGGTCTCCGCCTGTACCTTGCCCATGTGGATGCGATTGACGAACAAAGAAAACGCGAGCTTGCCAGCCAGACCGTGTACGTGTTGCATCCATGGCGGCAGCCAGCGCGGAGGCAGGATGTCACCGGATTCGAAGTGCGGTTGCAGGCTGATGACATCGTGCAGCGCCAGCTTGCCCGCAAACAAATGCCGCAACATGTCCAGGCGTCGCTGCTTGAGGGCCCAGCGGAAAAACGTGTGTACGGCCAGCAGGCCGGAGAGGTACACATTGTCCTTGGCGAACGCCGCACCGCCGGTCAGCGGCACGCCGCGAAACACGCGCTGAGCCGAGTGGAAGCTGTCGGCCGGACTCTGTCCGCGCTGGCTGAAGAACTGGTAGACCTCGACGAAATCCGCGCCATTGAGCGCCATGTCGATAGCCAGGATGCGCAAGCTGATGCGCTTGAGGCGCGAGATGTCGATGGCGCCGGACATCAGCTCCGCAAATACCGCCAGACCTTCCTGGGTCGCGGTAACGCGCGGTGACGTACGCCCCAGCGAGGCCAGCAGAGGTTGAGCGCGGCCATTGAGTGCAGTGAGCGAGTGCACGAAGGCCTCGTGCGCCAGCAACTGGTGCCGATCGTATTCGCTGAATTTGGTGCCGCCACGCAGGCGGATGCGCGTGGCGCCGGCGGCAGCCTTCGCGGTCAGCTCGGGGTCCACTTCCACGGCGATTTGCCCGGCACCGAAGAACTCGTCGAGTGTGTGGCGCAAGTCATCGCGCAGGCGGTCGGCAGGAATGCTGATGTCGGTATCGTCGGCCAGCAAGTCTGAGCCCAGTTCATCGGACAGCTCCACGAAATAGCGCGCCGCGTCCAGGTTGCTGCGATCGCTACCCGGGATGGCATCGCCTGGCCGGCCGTAGAGCACGATCGACGGTGCGGTGACACCGTTCGTTCCGACAGCCTCAAGCATTTCCGCTGCAATGCGCCACGATTCGGCGGTGCGGCACAGGTATTCGCCGATGGGGTTGTCGTAGCCGGCCTGACGCTCGATGGCGGCCAGTTCGGCGCGCTCGGCGGAAAGATCGGGCGCGTGGTAGGTCACCTCGGGCAGCGTGTACTTGCCCTTGCTGTAGGCCGCGATCATGCGGTCTTCCAGCGAGGCTGGCCACGCCACCGTAGGCAGGATACGAATGCCTTTCACCGCCGCCAGTAGGCGCTGATCGAGATCAGCATAGCGCTGCATGCCGGGAGCGACGCGCGATTCCACCGCGTTCATGCCGGCCTCCCGCGCAGGGCATCGATGCGATGGATCAGGTCGGTGGCTACGGGATTGGGCTTGAACGCGCTGAAAATTCCGCGACGCCCGGCCGGCATGAAACTCACGCTCTTGCCCAGCCGCGAGGATGAGGTACGCAGCATCAGGGTGATGCGAGGTGGGTTGGTCATGGTGGAGGCGTTGACGTTGATGACATCGCGCAAGTCGATGCGCGTCGGCTCGCCACGGTTCTTCACCAGCAGGCTATCGCCATCCAGCCAGACCTCGTCGACCAGGTCGAAAATGATGCGCCTGAACAATATGAGCCCGAACACAGCCATGCACACCGGCATGAGCAACGAAGGCCATAGCTCGGCCGTGTGCTCCTTCAAGCCAATGCCGCTCCACATGACGACGAAAATCGCGAGGAAACCGAACCATAAGGCGGGAAACACCCGCTTGTAGAAAAACGTGGAAGGCGACGAAAGCCGCTGCATGCCTGCACCCCAGCAGTAATGCCCCGATAGTAGTGCTTTCCGGGGCGGCCGCCGCAAGCGCGGCGTCACGTTTATTCGCGATCGCGCGTACCACGATGCCCATGGGGACGTTCCACCGGACGACCGCCACGCTGCCGGCGCAGCTTGGCCTCCAGCGTGGTCGCCTGTTCTTCGCGCTCGTCCCGCAGTTTCAGGTAGTTGCGCCAGCGCTCCGCCGACAGATCGCCGCTATCCAGCGCCGCCTGCACGGCACAACCCGGCTCGCTGCCGTGGCCACAATCAGCAAACCGGCACTGCTCGGCCAGTTCGTCGATATCGGCGAACAGATCCAGGTTTTCCTCGCCGGTGAGCTTGAGCTCGCGCATGCCAGGGGTGTCGATCAGGCAACCGCCGGTGGGCAGTTGCAGCAGGGCGCGGTGGGTGGTGGTGTGGCGGCCGCGGCTGTCATGGCTGCGCACAGCCTTGGTGGCCATTTTCTCGCTGCCCAGCAAGGTATTGGTGAGGGTGGATTTGCCGGCACCGGACGAACCGACCAGCACGGCGCTATCACCCGGTTGCAGATATTGGGTCAGCACCGCCGCCGTGGCCGGATCCTTGCCGTTGATGGCGTGGATCGGCGTGCCTTCCGGCAGTCGGGCGCGCAACGCAGCCAGCAGTTCGGCGGCATCCTCGCGGGTGTCGAGCTTGCTCAGCAGCACCACCGGCTGGGCGCCCGAACCTTCGGTCAGCGAGAGGTAGCGCTCGATGCGGGCCGGATTGAAGTCTCCGTCCAGACCGGTGAGCACCAGGACATAGTCGATATTGGTAGCGATGATCTGCCGCTCGTAACGCTCGCCGGCCGCCGCTCGCGAAAGCACCGTCCGGCGCGGCAGCACGGTCACGATATGGGGCGGCTTGCCAGGCTCCAGTTCCACGAAGTCGCCCACCGAGGGGCGCTCGGCCGGATCAAGGTTGCGCTTGAGGAAATGGCCTGCAGGCTGGGCCCCAAACAGGGTCTCGCCGTCATGCAGCTCATAGCCCGCGCGATGCTGTGCAACCACACGCGCCAGGCGCCGTCCCTGGGCGGGTAGAGCGTCGCCGCGCCAGCCAATGTGGCGCAGTCGCTCGATGATGTCGGCTTCGGTCATGGGTACTGATTATGCCTTGCCCGCGCGAAGCCTGACACAACGCCCTTTTTCGGCCCTTTTTGGGTTCCCACCTGGCCTCCCTACGCTGCTAGCATGCGGTCATACCCCGGCGCCAGGCGTCGGCGACAACGAAGAATGAAGGACGCTCGCGTTGGCCTCGATCAAACCCAGTGCGCACCTGGCGGACGTGCGCTATGAAATCCGTGGCGCACTCACGCGACGATCGCGCGAGTTGGAGGCGGCCGGCCTGCCCATTATCAAGCTCAATATCGGCAACCCCGGGCGCTACGGCTTCGAAACGCCGGCCCACCTGCGCGAGGCCATTGCGCGTCATCTGCATGACAGCGAGGCCTATGGCCACGAGCAGGGCCTGGAAGAAGCCCGCGAAGTCATCGCCACGCAACAGCGGCATCGCGGTGCGCAGGGCGTGGAGGTCGAGCGCATTTTCATTGGCAACGGCGTCAGCGAGCTGATCGACCTGAGCCTGCGCGCCCTGCTGCAGCCGGGCGACGAGGTGCTGCTGCCCAGTCCCGACTACCCGCTGTGGAGCGCAGCCACCATCCTTAACGACGGCAAGCCACGCTACTACCGCTGCCTGGCCGAGCATGGTCATCTGCCTGACCCGGCGGAAATCGAGGCGCTGGTGTCCCCGCGTACGCGCGCGCTGGTGCTGATCAATCCGAACAACCCCACCGGCGCGGTGTATCCGCGCGAGCTGCTCGAGCAGATCGTCGCCATCGCCGCCCGCCATCGCCTGTTGCTGCTGTGCGATGAGATCTACGACGAGATCCTGTACGACGACACGCCATTTCAACCTCTGGCCGCAGTCGCCGGCGACCTGCCCTGCGTGAGCTTTGGCGGCCTGAGCAAGGTGCACCGCGCATGCGGTTATCGCGTGGGCTGGATGAGCCTTTCCGGCGACCCGGCACGCAGCGCCGACTACCGCGATGCACTGCAGCTGCTCGCCGCACTGCGCCTTTGCGCGAACGTCACCGCGCAATGGGCCGTGCGGCCTGCCCTGCAGAGCGCGCCCACCATCAATGCACTGACGGCCCCTGGCGGACGTCTGCACGAGGCGCGTCGCGCGGTGCTCGAAGGCGTCGCGGCCAGTGATTTCCTCGATATCGTGTCACCGGCCGGCGCGTTGTATGCCTTCCCACGCGTGCGCGCCGATCGCCTGGCCGATTTCGACGACAACGCCTTTGCGTTGCGCCTGCTCGAGGAGGAATCGGTGCTGGTGGTGCCCGGCAGCAGCTTCAACGTGCCGCACAGCCGTCACCTGCGCCTGACCCTGCTGCCGCAGCCCGACCAGCTACGCGAAGTGTTCGAACGCATCGAACGCGTACTCACCGGCATGGCGAAGACCCAGAAGCCCCGCACCGCTGCTGTTGCCTGAGCACGGCACCGGCGTGTTGAGCTATCTCGCCCTGGGCGATTCATATTCGATTGGCGAGGGCGTCGCGGTCGATGGCCGCTGGCCCGTGCAGCTGGCTGCGCGTTTGCGCGATGAGGGTGTGGCGATCGGCGAGCCGACCATCATTGCTACCACGGGCTGGACCACGGATGAGTTGTCGGCCGCGATGGACGTTGCGATTTTCGCTCCGCCCTACGATTTGGTCAGCCTGCTCATTGGCGTGAATAACCAGTATCGCGGGCGTGACGCGGAGAATTATCGCGACGAGTTTCGGTTGTTGCTTGGGCGGGCGATTGCGCTGGCAGGGCAGCGGGCTTCGCACGTGGTGGTGCTGTCGATTCCCGACTGGGGTGTCACACCATTTGCCGCCGACAGTGATCGTGATGTCGCTCGCATCGCGGTGGAATTGGACGTCTATAACGCCATGGCCCGTGAAGAAGTTGGGCACCGCGGGGCGCATTGGGTGGACATCACCGGAATCTCCCGCCAGCACCCTGATTTGCTGGCTGAAGATGGCCTGCATCCTTCGGCGGAGCAATACACGCTGTGGACGGAAGCGGCCCTGCCCGCCGCGAGAGCCATCCTCTTGTAGGAGCGCACCCTATGCGCGAGCTTGCGGCAGTTAGTCGATGTTCGCTGGGTTGCTCGCCATCCCAGCGAAGCGGGAAGCGCTTTAAAACAGTGGGCTGATAATCCGGTGGTTTTTCTCTCAATTGTGGCGCTATCGCCAGGGTGCCGCCTACGCGGCGGGCGTTTCGATCGACTGCCGCAAGCCCGGTCGCGCACAGGGTGCGCTCCTACAAAAAGCAGCGGCTCGCCGACCGCAACCCTTCTGCAACCATTCCGCCATCGTCCGGTGACGTGCCGTGGGCATTCTGGCATCCCGGTAACCACCGGGAGACATTGCTATGGCGACCTTTCACTGCCGCAGCGCCTTTATCTCCGACGTGCATCTGGGTACGCCAGACTGCAAGGCGGGCTATCTGCTCGATTTCCTGCGCAAGCTTCGCTGCGAGAAGCTTTATCTCGTGGGCGACATCATCGATATGGAAGCGTTAGCTCGCCGCCACTGGTGGCACGCTGACCACGGTGCAGTGATCGCCGAAGTGCTGGACCTTGCCCGACGTGGCGTCGAGGTTACCTATATCCCCGGCAATCATGACGCCCCGGTCCGTGGCCTCGCCGGCCAGACCTTTGGCGGGGTAAAGATCGAGCTGGATGCGGTGCATGAAGGCGCCGATGGCCGGCGCTACCGCGTCAGCCACGGTGACGAATTTGATCCGGAGCACGTCGGGCGCACATGGATGGTGCACCTGGGGGAGGTGATGCACCGCTTCATCTGCTGGACCAACCGCCGCGTGCACGCCATGCGACGTCGGATGGAACTGCCCTATCTGCCGCTCTCGATCATTGTGAAATCGCATATCGGCAAGGCGCTGGCGTATATCCGCGCCTACGAGCAGCGCGTGGCCGACGACGCACGCGAACGCGGCTTCGATGGGCACATCTGCGGCCACATCCATTTCGGGCATGTGCGCGATATGGACGGCGTGCTGTATCTCAACGACGGCGACTGGGTGGAGCACTGCACCGTGTTGGTGGAGGACCATACCGGCGCGATGGAGCTGATCCACTGGAGCGAGCAACACGCCCCGCTGGGCCGGGCCAGTCGCGAGCTGGTGCTGCCCTCGGCGGCGGCCGCACTGGCGCTGGCGCCACTCACCCGCCACCGGCTGGATGTCGGCGAACTGCGCCCCGCGGCTTGAATGAGGCGGATGCCGACGGCATATGGGGGGCGTACAATCCGCCCTCTTTGCCGGAGTTCTCCATGTCCATCGACAGCGCCACCCGCGAACGTATCGAATCCCTGCTGCACGACCACCGCGTGGTGCTGTTCATGAAGGGCACGCGCCAGCAGCCGATGTGCGGCTTTTCCGCCGCCGCCACCAACACGCTCAATGAGCTGCTGCCGGAGTACCACACGGTCAACGTGCTGGAAGACGCGGAAATCCGTGAAGGCATCAAGGCTTACGGTGACTGGCCGACCATCCCCCAGCTTTATGTAGGCGGGGAACTGGTCGGCGGCGCCGATATCATTCGCCAGATGTATGCCAGTGGCGAGCTCCACCAACTGTTTGGCGCCGAGGCGCCGGATCGCACGCCGCCTGAGATCACCATCACTGACAAGGCTGCCGAGGCCATCCGCCAGGGCACCGCCAACGCCCAGGGCCTGGCCCTGCACCTGGAAATCGGTCCGGACCACAGCGCCGGCTTCCAGCTGGCTCCGGCCAGTGATCACGACATTGTGGTCAGCTCCAACGGTATCGAAGTGCATTTCGACCCGGGCAGCGCGCAGCGCGCCAAGGGCATCGTGATCGACTGGGTTTCCACCGTGCAGGGCGAAGGGCTGAGCCTGAAGTTCCCGGGTGCGCAGGAAATCGGCTCGCTTACCGTGCAGGAACTGAAGGCACGCCTGGCCGCCGGTGACATCACCCTGGTGGATGTCCGCCCGGCCCAAGGCCGCGCCCAGGCAGCCCCGCTGGCCCAGGCCCGCGTGCTGGAAGACGAAGGCTACGACGCCCTCGCCGCCCTGCCCAAGGACAGCCCGATCGCCTTTATTTGCCACCACGGCGTTTCCAGCCGCGGCGTGGCCGAGCGTTTTGCGGCGCACGGCTTCACCAAGGTCTACAACGTCGAAGGCGGCATGGACGCCTGGGCCAGCGAGATCGACCCGACGGTGCCTCGCTACTGAGCGGCCATTGGACGTCGTAAGTCCTTGATCAAAAAGCGCCCGTTTCTCCGGGCGCTTTTTTTGTGCCCACTCGCTTGACGCTCAGGCGCTTGGCGCTTGCGCTCCCCGGGCGCAGCTATCTACGCCATCCATGAGCAAATATTCAGCTCGTGTTTATTTTTATGAGAATGGCAACGTAATAAGTCGCGGACTTTATGCGATCCGCGCGCTTTTTATCACGATTCAAATGCCAAATTGCGCAGACTTTCGGCCATTTGGCGGAAAATCATCGCCAATACCGTAATTTATTGCGCATTACCAAACTGTAACATTCCGTTCAGTTTGGTTTTGCCGGCATGTTTTTGCGCCGATACAAAACCGTTGCGCGTCTCGTAAGGTCCCCGTAAGGTCGTACGGCACCGCTGGGAAACAGGCCGCGTCAGCGCCTATCCACAGTATCGGGGAGCAATTTTTGTCCTATTGATTCAACTGCTTCGGAGACGAAGCGGGTGGGATCGGCTGGCCTGAAAAAATTGCATCCATTCTTTGGGGATTCGGCTCTCGCTGCCGGTTCCTGCGCTGAGGAAAAAGTCATGCCGTGGAACCTTGATGTGCTCAGTCGATCTCGCGACGAGCTCGCCCGGATGGCGGCCAGTACTGGCTAGCCCGTAGCCCGACGGGCTGTCGCCCTTTGCCGCCGCACACCCATTGCCGCGGTGGGCAGCTTTTTTGGGGATAGGACCTTGTCAATCGACCCGTGCCCGGCACGGCCGGTGGCGTGCGCCTGCTGCGCGTCAGACCAGGTCTTTTTGTTGAGTGGTATCACTTGCTTCAAGGGGATTGAATGTTTATCGATCGATTTGCCTCTCCGGCCCGCAAGCCGGCTATGCGTCGCACCGCGATCGCGCTTGCGATCGCCGCTGGCGTAACTTTGGCCAGCCCGCTTTTTGCACAAAGCTCCACCGGCTCGATCTTTGGTACCGCGCCGGTGGCTGCTGGCGAAACCGTACTCATCCAGAGCGATGGCGGCCTAAGCCGCGAAGTACCTGTGGATGCCAACGGCCGCTATTCGGCGGCCAGCCTGCCGCTGGGCACCTACAAGGTCAGCCTGAAGAAGGACGGCACCGTCGTCGATTCACGCTCGGGCGTGACGCTGGTGGTCGGTGCCGGCACCCAGGTAGCGTTTGCCGCGACGACCGCCGACAGCGCGAAGAGCCTGAGCGCCGTCACCGTGTTGGCTAACGCACTGCCCGCCATCGACGTGAGCCAGGTGGATTCGCGCACCGTAATCACGGCCGATCAGCTGGCCAAGCTTCCGCTGCAGCGTTCGGCCGAAGCCATCGCCACGCTCGCCCCCGGTGTGAACCAGGGTAGCGGCTACTTCACCGGCAGCACGGGCCAGGCGCTCAACTCGTTCGGCGGCTCTTCAATCGCCGAGAATGCTTATTACATCAACGGCTTCAACACCAGCGACCCGCTGCATAACTTCGGCGGTCTGACGCTGCCCTATGGCGCGGTGGATCAGGAGCAGGTGCTGACTGGCGGTTACGGCGCCGCCTACGGCCGCTCGGACGGCGGCGTGATCAACCAGGTCGGCAAGCGCGGTACCAACGATTGGCAGTTCGGCGGCCAGATGCTCTATCAACCGAGCTGGGCCCAGAGCAACCCGAACAATTATTACCTGACCAACGGCCAGCTCTATCGCTATCGCCAGGACAACAACAACCAGTCCACCTATACGTATGACGCGTATTTCGGTGGCCCGCTGATCAAGGACAAGCTGTACATCTTTGGCGCAGTCGAGGGCTATCAACAGCAGAACGGCGTCAACGTCGGCTCGACTTCCACCGGCACGGTGAAGAATTACTCGTATTCCGATCCAAAGTGGTACGGCAAGATCGATTGGAACATCACGGACAACAACATCCTCGAGTTGACCGGCGCTTCCAACAAGACGGAATACAGCGGCAACGTCTACGCGTACAACTATGGCGCCGGCCCGAGCAAGGGTTCGTATGGCGACTACCTTGGTCCGGATGTGGCAACCAAGAATGGTGCCGACATGTGGGTCGCCAAGTACACCGGCTACGTCACCGACAGCCTCACCGTCGATGCGCTGTACGGCAAGATGACGCAGACCAGCTACAGCAACTCGGGCGGCGGTCCAGATTCGCGCATCATTACCGCCGAATACCAGAACCCGGCCTACAACGGTGGCATTCCGATCGTGGGACCGCAGACGTCGGGCTCGGTTTCCAATCCCGACGCACACGACAAGACCACCAACTACCGGTTCGACTTCAACTACAAGATCGGTAGCCACTCGATAACGGCGGGTATCGACAACCTCAATGTGTCGTCGTACGACATCGGCAACGTCGAGCCGGGTCCGGGCTATTCGTGGGAGTACGGCCAGGGCGATCCGGATCTTCCGATCAGCACGCTGCCAGGCGCCGGTGTGGGTGCACCGGGCGGCGACGGCTACTACGTGGACAAGTACATCTACACCACCGGCGCCGCCGTGGTGCACGTGAAGCAGCGCGCGCAGTTCATCGAGGACCAGTGGCAGGTCACCGACCGGCTGTTGATCAACCTGGGCCTGCGTAACGATCAGTTCACCAACTACAACCCCGACAGCATTCCCTACATCCGCCTGGGCCGGCCCAACTGGGCGCCGCGCCTGGGTGCAAGCTGGGATGTGTACGGCGACTCCAGCCTGAAGGTTTACGGCAACGCGGGCCGCTACTACCTCGACGAGCCGACCAACGTCGCGATCCGCGGCGCCGCCGGCAGCACCTACACGCGCCAGTACTTCACCTATACCGGCATCGACCCGGCGACGGGTGCACCCACGGGTCTCACGCAGATTCCGCAGGACGTGTATCCAGGCGTGTCCGCCGACAATGAGTACGGTGTGCCGCCTGACCCGAAGACCGTCACCAGCAGCAACGTGAAGGCCGAGTACCAGGACGAGTACATCGCAGGTGTCGACAAGGCATTCGAGATGTTCGGCGAGAAGTGGACGGCCGGCGCCAAGGGCACCTATCGCGTGCTGCGCAATGACCTCGACGACGTCTGCGACTACCCGACCTTTGGCGCGGTCGGTGCCTCGCAGGGCTTCGACCCGGTGGCGGCAGAAGGTTCGGGTTGCTACATCATGAATCCGGGTCGCACGGCGGACATCAACGTGCCGCTGGCCACCGGTGGCTACGGCACCATGGTGGTGCCGTGGTCGGCGCTGGGCATGCCTTCGCTGCTGCGCAAGTACGTGGCGCTGGACACCTACCTGGAGCATCCGTTCGACGGCAAGTGGTACGGCAAGCTCATGTACACCTGGTCGCACAGCTACGGTAATACCGAGGGCTCGGTGCGTTCGGATATCGGCCAGGAAGACGTGTCGCAGACCGTGGACTGGGACAACAAGGGCGTGATGACCTACGCCAATGGCGACCAGGCCAACGACCGCAGGCACCAGATCAAGGCCTACGGCTACTACCAGATCACGCCGGAATGGCTGGTCGGCGGTAACTTGCAGGTTCTGTCCGGTACGCCGGTGGTCTGCCTGGGCTATTTCGGCCCGCAGCAGGACGACCCTTACAGTTACGGATCGTCGTACCACTTCTGCGGCCCCAACGGCACGCCGTCTGCTCCGGGCTCCAGCGGCCGCACGCCGTGGACCGAGATCCTCAGCCTGAATGCCGAATACCGTCCGGATTGGGCACAGCACAAGCTGGCGTTCTCGGTGCAGGTCTACAACCTGTTTGATCAGCAACGCGCCACCGAGCTGTACGGCACGTCGGAATCGGGCCCCGGCCAGGCTTCTGCCCTGTACAAGGTGCCGCTGTTCTACACGACTCCGCGCTACGTGCAGTTCGGCGTCAGCTACGACTTCTGATCCAGGACATCCCCCAAGGGAGTCGATGGACCGCTCCTCTTCCACGCTCCCCCGCAAGGGGGAGCATTTCTGGTTCAACGCTTTCGGGATCCCGGCCCAAATCACCCTTCCGTTACCGATGCAGGCACACCTGCTCCCGACGAACCAGGCGGCGCAGGATGTGCCGCCTCTTTTTTTGGTCACGTCAAGTAACCGTTTGGTAATGAAACTCGTAGTCATCCCCTCGCTAACAGGCTTACATAGG
>FTAC01000106.1_pt1 | contig 11714 bp, 11 predicted proteins | sample 1639021 | NCBI WGS metagenome assembly FTAC01 (sample SAMEA3914812, study PRJEB12502) | metagenome | biome: forest; material: soil | place: Canada | collected 2011-07-07 | depth 0.1 m | reverse complement strand
CACTGTGCTTCTTTGATTTCCGGACAACCACCGATGGCCGAGCGTGAGTTCGACAACTACCTGGCCCGCTCCGGCGCCACGCTCGAAGGCTCGCGCTACACCGCGTACCTTGCTGTCACACCGCGCAAGAGCGGCTTCCCGATGTATTTCGCGATCTGCGAAAACCGCAGCTTCCGCCAGAAAGACCTCGCCGAAACCGCCGCCGCCAAGGCACTCGTCGACATGCTGGGCCTGGAGGAAGACGGCACGCCGATCTTCCCGGAAGGCTACACCGGCTTCGACGACGCCGAGCCCGTTAGCGAGGCGTAGTCTCGGGTCTGGCGTGCGTTGCATAGGCTCTCAAAGCGTCAGCAGTACCTTGCCGATCGCCTCCCGGCTTTCCAGATAGGCATGCGCCTTTTCACCCTCGCTGAGCGGAAAGCGGGCGGCAATGTTCGGCTTCAACCCACCGGCGCGAATCTGCGCAAATAGCGCAGCCGCCCGTTCGCGACGGACCGCCGCGCTGGTCAGCACGTTCCACAGATCACCTCCGGTCAGGGTCAGCGAACGATCCATCAGCAGGCGCGGATCGACCGGGTCGGGATCGCCGGCGGCCATGCCGTAAAACACCACCGTGCCGCCGATGCGCGCGGCCGCCAGACTGTCGCCGAGCGTGCGGCCGACCGAGTCGTAGACGACGTCGGCGCCGCGGCCGGCGGTCAGCTGCCCGGTCTGCGCGCCAAGCTCGTCATACCCAACGGCGGCGTCTGCGCCAGCGGCCAGCACGGCGGCGCGTTTCGTGGCGCTGGATGCCACACCCAGCACCTTCGCACCCAACGCCTTCAGCATCTGCACCAGCAGCAGACCGACGCCGCCAGCTGCGGCATGCACCACCGCCACATCGCCGCGCCGTACGTGATAGCTGTCGGTCACCAGGTACTGCGCGGTCAGACCTTGCAGCAGTGTCGCCGCCGCGTTGTCGAACGTGATGTCGTCCGGCAAGGGGATCAGTTTGTCGAGATCCACCGCGACGAGCTCTGCATTTGCATAGGGCATGTCGGCAAACCCAACCCGACTTCCGATCGGAAACAGATGATCACCGGCGACCGGCCGCTCGATCACCCCCGCGCCTTCGTAGCCGAGAGTCCACGGCGCCGTCCCACTCAAGTGATAGTTGCCGTTACGACGATAGACATCCGCGAAATTCAGCCCAACGCTGTGCATGCGCACCAACGCCTGACCGGGAGCGGGAACCGGATCGGGTTGCTCGCCCCAGTGCAGTACTTCGGGGCCACCGAACGTTTCAAATATCAAGGCATGCATGGTGTGGCGCTCTGGAATGGATGGAATCTGATGACGACAACCATGGTCACGGACAACGTGCCGTTCAAGTCATCGGCCGTCCGCGCCACGCGCGGACCCGAATGATGGATTGACCCGCTCGATCTCGCGGGTCAGCGCGTAGAGGACGGGCAGATCCTGTGCGTCGAGCGTGTCGCTGTCGATGCCGCGGTAGTGATGGTGGAACGCGTGCACAGCGGCGGCGCGATCATCCAGCGGGTAGCCGATTTCGCCCAGCGCCATCCATGGATCGAAACCAGCGGGCGGGTCGATCAGCGCACCTTCTGGCCACAATCCAAAACCGGCATCGGCCAGTTGCTTCCATGGAAACAACGGCCCCGGATCGTTCCTGCGCGCGGGCGCAAAATCCTCGTGACCGACGATCTGTGTGCGCTGTATGCGCAGACGACTCGTGAGATCGGTAAGCAGGCGCAACAGGCTGTCGATCTGGGCGGGTGCAAAAGGCGAGTGACCGTCGTTGGCCAGCTCGATGCCGATGGAGGCGGAGTTGACCTCGGTGATCGTGCCCCAGCGCCCTACCCCCGCGTGCCAGGCGCGCTGGCTATCGGCGACCAGCTGGTAAATGTGCCCGTCACCGCCGATCAGATAGTGCGCACTCACCGGTCCTTCGCCATTGTTCGTGCGCAGCGTATCCAGGCTTTGTTGCACCGATGCCTGCTCGGTGAAATGCAGCACGATCAGCTGCGGCCGGCGCGCATCGACGTTGGGTGACGGGACCCATGTCGCCAACGGGTTGTGCTCGGGCGCGTGCGCGCATGCGGCGAGCAGCGCGAGTGCCGCCAGCAGCACCACGCCACGCAAAAGCCGCAAGCCGTCCACGCAACGGCGCGAAGGAAGATGCATCGGTCACGCTCCTGTGGATCAATCGGGTTGGGTACCGGCCGCTGAGCCCTCAGCTCACTTCACTGCCGAGCCGCAGGTTGATGCCTAGCGCCGTGGCCAGTTCACGCAGCGGCTCGCCATCGCGGGTGAGCGTCATCCAGCCCGCATAGGTGTCGCCATCGGTTTCCCATGCCCACAGCGTGTAGCCGAATTCGGCCAGGCGGTCATACGCGATGGAGAACAGTGCTGCCGCGTCCATATCGTCGAAGAACTCGTCATCGTCCGGGTCGCCATCCCAGTCAATGGACAGGTTCCAGCGCGAGGACAACTCATTGATCGCCTGCACCAGCGAACGCAGATCGTGCGCATCCACGATAAAGCCGGAGCGCCAGTCGATCACCCGACCGATCACGTCGATCGGCTCGATCTCGTCAGCTTCGACATCGGCCACCGCCTCTCGGTAGTCCGTGAACTGCTGCAGCGCGGTCTCCTCATCGCCTGGATTGATCAGCAGAAGCAGCTGCCAGACCCGCGCCTCTACCGAGTCCTCATCGGCGTCGTCGAACTCGCGTTCGGCATCGAAATCGTCGTCAAAGCTGCTCATGTGCCATCACTGTTCGGATCGGGTTGCCATGGTTGCGCGTATGCGGCCGATTGGAAAGCGGATCATGCGCCGACACGACGCCGTACGGCCTCGAAGTCGCGTACGGGACGTATTTCCACGCTGCCTGTGCGTGTCCACGGAAATTCCATGGCAATCTTGATCGCCTCGTCCATGTCCGCCGCCTCTATCAGGTTGAAGCCGCCCAGATATTCCTTGGTCTCGGCAAACGGCCCGTCGACCACCGTCACGCCGCCATTGCGGATCCGCACCGTCTTGGCCGTGGAGGGTGCCTCCAGCTGTTGCGTATCCAGCAGCTGCCCCTGTGCGCGCAGCTCGTCGGCATGCTTGATGCAGACGCACATGCGCGTATCGAACTCACTTTGCGTCAATGCAGAAAGCATGCTGTCGTCGTTGTAGACCATCAGTAAGTATTTCATGGTGTCCTCGACGGGAACGAAGGGCGACCTGCCCACTTTACTCGGCGTTGGCGCCATCGGCACCGGGGTTTGGCCGTTGCTGGGTCAGTGGAGGCGACTGGGCACCTCGATTACCCAGCCCGTCATCCCCGCGAAAGCAGGAATGACGGGCAAAGGGGGCGGCTCGAGACTCTCGGCAATGAGTGGCAATGGGATACTTGTCGTCGCCCTCACCGCGATGACCGTCATGCACGACACGTCCAGCCCCTGCACCAGCCATCCGATCGCGTTTGCGCGTTCGCCCTATGCGCGGCGCATCGACGCGCCGCACCAGCCCACGGTGGTCGAGGGCACCGAAACCGGTGAGCTGTCGGAGGCGACGATCGAGTTTGTGGCAGATTTTCCTGCGGCAGCGTTTCGCGATCTGGCCGGCTTCGAACGTATCTGGGTGATCTTCATGTTCCACCGCAGCGAAGGCTGGAAGGCGGAGGTCAAGCCACCTCGCGGCGGTGGCAAACGCAGCGTGCTGGCGACGCGTTCGCCGCATCGACCCAACGCTATCGGACTGTCCGCAGTCGAGCTGGTCGCTGTGGAGGAGCGCTTGCTGCGCGTGCGTGGCATGGATCTGCTCGATGGCACGCCGATCCTCGATATCAAGCCGTACGTGCCTTACGCCGATGCCTTTCCCGATTCACGCGCTGGCTGGATCGACGAAATCGATGCGGCGCAGGGGCGGCATTCGGCACCCGGCCCGCGCCGACCGCGCTCCACGCCGAAGCAATGACTGCTGGCATGAATCGACGTCGGCGCGTGCCAGCTATTGATTACAACCGACCAAGCAGCAACAGCACCAGCAGGATGACCAGGATCAGGCCAATACCACCGCTGGGCCCGTAGCCCCACGAGCGGGAGTGCGGCCATGTCGGCAGGCCGCCGACAAGCGCCAGGACCAGGATGACGATCAGGATGGTGACCAGCATGAGTAAGTTTTCCTTGTGATGTTGGGATGCAAGGCGCTGCAAGTGACTCATCGTGCCTGTCGTACGCGTCTAGGGGGTGTGACGGGCGCGTCGTGGCAGCCATGACGCGCTGTCCCAATCCCTGAGACATCGGCGCACTATCTTGGCCTCGCCAGCTCGGACCCCCTCCGACGATGGCTCCCGATTCACTGGCAGTGGTCGGTTCAAACTTTTGCCGCGCCCGGTCAACGCCCGGCGCGGCTTTTTTTGTCTGGGGTCAGCCAGTCGAACATATCGTTCGCCTTGAGCGGAGATCCGCAGGGCTGAGGTCGCAGGGCCCTTCGACTTCGCTGCGCTACGCTCACGGTGAACGTTGAGGGATGGTGTGGCGCAGGTACACCTCGCCCGGTGCACGCGTGTATTCATCACCACTTGATTGAACGCGGTTCGCACGCAGATCAGGGCTGCACATCGCGCGAACCTTTCACATGCGCGGCGTCATCATCGATAGGTCACCAAAGGACATCCCATGGATCTGCAACTGAAAAATCGCAAGGCGATCGTTACCGGCGGCAGTGCCGGTATCGGTCTGGCCATCGTCAAGGCGCTGCTGGCCGAAGGTGCATCGGTGGTGGTGCCTGGACGCAGCCAGGCCAAACTCGATCAGGCGCTGCCCGGCAACGATGCCGCCGTGCAAAAAGTGGTAGCCGACCTGGCAACCGCGGACGGCGCTTCGACGCTGATCCAGGCCGCACCAGATGCGGATATCCTGATCAACAACCTGGGTATCTACGAGCCGAAGGCATTCGCCGAGATCAGCGACGACGACTGGCTGAAAATATTCGAGGTAAACGTGCTCAGCGGCGTGCGGCTGTCGCGGCATTATTTCCCCCGCATGCTGGCGAAAAACTGGGGTCGGGTGATTTTCATCTCTAGCGAATCCGGCGTGATGACGCCGCCGGAGATGGTGCATTACGGCGTGACCAAGTCCTCACAACTGGCGGTGTCGCGCGGCATGGCCGAGCTGACCAAGGGCACCGGCGTGACCGTCAACGCGGTGATGCCCGGGCCGACGCGTTCGGAAGGCATCGTCGAATTCCTGCAGAAGGTCGCCAGCCCCGGCGCCAGCACGGCCGAGGCGGAACACGAATTCTTCGAAAAACATCGCACCAGCTCGCTGCTCCAGCGCCTGATCGAGGACCACGAAGTCGCCAACCTGGTCGCCTACCTCGCCAGCCCATTGTCGGCGGCGACCAATGGCGCTGCGCTGCGTGTCGAAGGTGGCCTGCTTCGCTCGATCGTCTGATCAGTGGCGTCCACCGATCTGTTGAAAAAACAAAGGGTACAGAATCACTGAGTGACTCTGTACCCCTGTTTGCTGACCCGGAGCCTTCCGTTCAGCGCTGCCGGTATCTCAACGCGCGCCTGTGGGCACGACAGCATCCGAGGCGCGGATATCCGCGTCGTCGAGATGTTCGGCCTTCCAGATCATGGCGCGGTGGATACGATTCCAACCGCTCGGATGATCGAAGAACACGAACTCCTCCACCGTGCCCGGATGCATCTTGCGATACTCGGACAGCTGCACGGCCGCCCGCGCGAAGCCGTCCGGTTGACGTGCGGCATTGAGGCCAAACGCATCGGCCTCCGCCTCCATGCTGCGGGTAATGGTGTTGTTCACCGGCGTCATGAAGAACATGAAGATCGTGAACAGCGCCGCCAGCAGCGGCAGCCCGGCCACATCGCCAGCACCGCGAATATCCCAGCGCGCACCCCGACGCCGCTCGACCCAACCGAAACTCCAGTACACGAAGGCAAATCCAAACACGATGATGACGGCGAAATACAGGATGCCCTTGTACTCATGATTGAGCACGTAGTGACCCATCTCATGTCCCAGCACAGCCTTGATCTCCGCCGGCGTACTGCGGTTCATCAGATTGTCGTTCAAGCTGATACGCGTGGTGCCGAACATGCCGCTGACATTCGCGCTGATGCGCTTGCTCTGCCGGGACGCATCGAACCAGTACACGTCGGTGGCGGGAATGCCGTTGGCGCGTGCCATCGACAGGATTTTCGCCTTGAGTGGGCTGTCCGGCAGTGACTTGTAGGTGTTGAAGATCGGCGCGATGTACACCGGCTCGACAGTGCCGAGAAACACCACGAACAGGATCGACACGCCGGCACCCCATAGCCACCAGCTACGAGTCGCCTTGCGTATCACCGCGTAGATGATCACCAGCGCGATGGTGCCCATGATCAGCCCGACGAGCAGCTCTTTTGACTGATCGCCAAGCCACTGCATCAGGTTCTGGGTAGACAGTCCGTACTGGTGTTCGCGCACGAAGTTCTCGTACACATTCCAGGGCAGGATCAGCAGGGTCGTCAGGATGATGTATTGCACCGAGTAGATCGCGGTTTGCAGCCAACGCAAGCGCGTCATGCGCTCGGCGACGTTGCGCATGCGTGCCGACAGCCGCGTGCCGAGCAACAACCATGCGATGCCCAGGGCCCACAGGCAGTCCCACAGGATCAGCCAGTAACCACCTTCGAAGTAAGCGTCGGATTTAGCCCGGGCCGCCGGTGACAGCTCATCCATGTAAGCCGTGGTGGCAGTGTCCACATCGAAGTGCGTCGCGTTGCTGGGTGCTGCTGTCGCGCTGGTTGCTGGCGCGGATTCAGGCGTCTGGATGGCCCAAACAGAGGTCACCCCCAACGTCAGGATCGCCAAAAACAGGATGGCAAAGACACGCTTCATGAACAACTCCCCCGGTTGAAGTTGTCCAAACGTAGCGGAACCCGGCGGTAGCCGCCAGTCAGCCTGTGGCACGGGAGGCAACCTCCAGGATGCCCCAGGCACTTGCCCGAACGACCAAACCGGCGCATAACGGCGGCCGCCGCATACCTGCTGGCTTGGTGCATGTGTCCAGGGGAGGCCGATCATGGATCAGGCAAGGGAAACTCGGGCGCCGCGCCGCAGCATCCCCGCGCACGAGCAAGCCGCGCTGGACCAGCGGCGAAAACTCAACAAGATCGATCCGGAAAAGCCCGCCATCGGGCTGGCGCTGTCTGGTGGGGGGGTGCGCAGCGCCACGTTCTGTATCGGCCTGCTGCGGGCGTTGGCAAAAAACGGCGTACTGCATCGCTTCGACTACCTGTCGACGGTATCGGGTGGTGGCTACGCCGGCTCCGCATTTGGACGTCTGTTCAGTCCCAAGGTGACCCCGGCCGACGTTGAGAAAGGACTGGCCGACGACGGGTCGTTGCTGCTCTGGTGGCTGCGCAGCAATGGTCGTTATCTCGTTCCCGCTGGCGCGCGCGATCTGTTGCAGACGTGGGCCAGTCAATTGCGCGGATTCATCGCCACGCAGTTCGAGGTCACCACACTGCTCGGACTGTTGTCATGCCTGATCGTACTGCCGCATATGCTGGGCCATCGATGGGATGCCTCTTCGGTACTGCTGTTGCAGAGCACCCTGTGGTGGGTCTTGACGTCGATATCCCTCTGGGTGGCGATCGTCGTGGCGTTCGTCTACTGGTGGGCGCGCGATCCTGGAGATGGCTCCGGCTGGGGGGATTTCGTGATCTGCGTGAGCACATCCGCGATGGCCGTCTATCTGCTTGGCCCGATCCTGGTCACGACTGATGGTGGTCAGGGCAAAACCGTGATGGTTGTGCTCGGCAGTATCCTGCTGGCCGTTCCGGTGGCCAGGATATGGTTATTGATCCGTGGCACGCGGCCGGCTCAGGACCGGGTTCGTTACACGATCGCACTCAGCACGGCACTGAAATATGTGCTGCTGTTTTTCGCGCTGGGGATGGCTGACCTGATCAGCTGGTTTCTGGCGGACCAGGTCGGACAAGGTGCAGTGCACAGTTCGGTGCTCACCAGCGCCGGACTTGCCGCGATGCTGGTCGCCGTCGCCCGATTTGCGCTGCCGATGCTGCAGTCGCGTGTCGGCAAGACCAACTTGGCGCAACTCCCGCTCGCCTTCATGGCAAACCTGTGCGGCCTGATTCTGATCGCACTGCTGGTGTTGTTCTGGCTCAGCGCGATGCAGTACTTCGTGTTTGTCGCGCGGCTTTCGGCCATCAATACCTGGATGCACTGGTTGATCGCCATCTTTCCAGACATCACGCACGTATCGGCTGCCGATACATGGCTACGCTGGTTGACGGTAGCGATCCCTTGTCTTGCCTATGTCTGCCTGACCGGCAGCAATCTGCAGCTGATCAATCGCTCATCGCTGCATTCGTTCTACCGCTCACGGATCGCCCGTACCTACGTCGCCGTCGGCAACAGTCCGGATGCCAAAAAGAGAGAGGGGCCGACTCGCTTCCAGGTATCGCCGCTGGCGCCGAAGAGTCCCGGCAATGCTGACAAAGTGAGGAAGCTCACCGAGCTTCTGGACGGTGACGACATCGATTTGCCCAGCTACGTCCCGCACGCCTACGGCGGCCCGATTCACCTGATCAACTGCTGCATCAACCAGACCATCGACGACCGAACCGATACCTACAATGCCGATCGCAAGGGCATTTATCTGACCGTGAGTTCGCTCGGGCTGGAGACCGGCACCAAGTTGCCGCAACTGCACGAACCGAGCGCCAATCCACTCAAGGACAACACGCTGTCGGAATGGATAGCCATCTCTGGAGCTGCAGCCGGCTCGGGCATGGGTTCGCTGACCCGCACCGGCACCGCGGCGATGTTTTTCCTCAGCGGTTTCCGCCTCGGATACTGGTGGCGCAACCGGCTCAACATGAAGAATTTCTGGTGGGCGCACCTGGGCAAGTCGCGTGCCGCGATGCAGGAAATGCTGGCCCGTTTTCCGGGACTGCAGAGCCCGGTCTGGTATCTGTCTGATGGCGGCCACTTCGACAACAGCGGCGTCTACAGCCTGCTGAAACGCGAGTTGGGGCTGATCGTGCTGGCCGATTGCGGCGCGGATCCAGCCTACGTGTTCGCGGACATGGAAAACCTTATCCGCAAGGCGCGCATCGACCTGGATACGACGATCGATTTCATCGATCCGGACAGCCTTCCGATCGGCATCGGTGAAGCGCTCTGCGATCGCTTCGGTACGCCCGACAGCATCATGCCCAGTCCGGGCAACCAGCACCTGCTGCTGGCCCGGATCACTTATCCGAGCGGCACATCGGGTTGCCTGTTGGTGGTCAAGCCGCGCCTGTACTGCGAACTGCCACTGGATGTCGCCGGCTACGCCGATCGGCATCGCGACTTTCCGCAACAGAGCACGGCTGAGCAGTTCTTCGACGAATCGCAGTGGGAAAGCTACTGTCGGCTTGGCGAAGTGCTTGGCATGTCGATCGACGCGCGATTGATGAACATGTTGCCGTCGCTAGCCACCAATGGTGCGATCACCCGCTCCAGTGCCGTCTCCGACGATGAGCAGAAGAGCACGCTTACGCGACGCCAACGCGTCGGCGCAACGATCGGCGCCTCACTCAGCTTTGGCGCGCTGGCCACCGTCGCGGTGACTGGCTGGCAAGCCTGGGAGTCGCAACTCCAGCAAAACCAGAACGGCAAGCAACAACTCAATGCGACGCAGCGCGATGCCGATACCCTCCAGACGGTGCTTGAAGCGAACGCGCCGTATAACGCACAGATGCACGTCAAACTCTACGCGCTGCTACAGGAGTTCGAGAACGCTCAAAGCTCCGACGCCACGGCGCTGGCGATGAACCAGCTGGCCGACACCCTGAATCGAGCCTGTGGCCAGCTCGATAAAGCCAATCCACTCATCGATCGCTGCCTGACGGATTACTCCGCCTTGCGCGCCGCAGTGACAGCCCCATCGGACTGGAACAAGTCCATGCAGGATTACCTGGATGCGACGCCGAATTCGATCTTCCCGGTTGCTGGCTGGCTCCAGTCGATCGGACACAAGCCGTCGGGAAGTATCGCCGATACATCCAGCGCGCCTGCACTGCCGGGCACGCCCGCTCCTGCCACGACCCAGGTCGCAAACAGTGCGGCTGCGGAAGTGAGCGAGGCGCCGCCGCCACCGCCACCGCCACCGCCGCCACCCGAACCTGTGCCAGGAAGCGCGAAGCCCCCACCGCCCGAACCCGTGCAAGAGAGCGCACCGCCACCGCCGCCCGAACGCGCGACGGAAAGCGCTCCTGCGACAGCTGCGCCATCTCAAGCCGCGCTCGATGCAATCACTCAAGCCTGCAAGGGCACGGCGCTTGCGCAGCCCCAGCAGCTCATCGTCTACACCCACATCTACAGCAATGCCCAACTCAAGACAGCGACCAACCTGCTCCAACAGTTCGGCAAGTTCGGTCTGACGACACCCAGCATCGAGAACGTGTCCGCGACGGCCGCACGCAAAGGCCGCGGAGCGCTCGCGGCGTGGAACAAGCCGGTGTTCCTCTACAGCAGCTACAACGATCAGGCGCAAGCCTGTGCGCGATCGCTGGCCAGCTGGCTGGGTGCTCAAGAGGGATTCCAGGGTGCGACGCCCACCGCGATTCCGCTGCACATGCGACTGCACGGCGACCCCAATGTCATCGAGTTCTGGATCCCCGCTCCCGGCAACCCACCGTCGCCTTGAGCATGTTCCCGTCGGCGAAGCTCGATCGAAATGCGGACCGGCTTCACCCTGCGTCGACCACCGAAAATCTAAAAGAACATTCGTTGTTCCCAGCTTCGCAGGGATGACGGGCCGAGAGCGCGAAAACTGCAGGAGCGCACCCTGTGCGCGAGCTCCTGTGGGCTTTCGCGCACAGGCTGCGTTCCTGCACTCGTGCGTAAGCGTATTTGCCTACCGATCCCGAGCACCACGCGTGAACGATGAAGTCGCCTACCCTCGCTTCGCCAGCCGTGGCCGCACGTTCGTCTACGTATTGCCGTGCCGCGACGAGGACATTCTCAAGGTCGGCTTTTCGCGCAATCCACTTGAGCGCATGCGCACCCTGCATCCGCGCTTCTTCGAATTCTTCGATCTTGAGCGTGCCTTGCTGATCGAGACCGACCACCTGCGTGACGCTCGCCGCATCGAACGACTATTCATCACCCGGTTTGTCGACTACCAGGCACCTGCGCCGCTGGTCGTGCCACGCGCCGCCGCCGGCTACACCGAGTGGTATCGCGGCATTTATCCGATGGTGAGCGCGCTCGCCCGAGGCGAATGCGAGCAATCCGCGCTCACCCTGCACGCCCCACTATCCACCTGGCTGCGCGACCGCTTTAACGAATGGAGCGACCGGTTGTTCGACTGGTCCGCACGCATGCTCGAGATGATCGAGTACGAGCGCTTCAACGTGCCGCAGGAAGAGAGAACCCAACGCGGCGAAAAGGCGCTAGGCCATGTGCTCGATGCCTATACGGCACTGGGAGTCGACGTGCAGCCGCTGGTGCCGCGCGCCGTGTGGAGCTGGTATCAGAGTCAGTCAGCCATTGCATTCGGCGAGCCCATGTTGACACGATGACCGCGCCCCATCCGTGCCTTTGGACCATGCTGCGAAGCGGCCCTCGCCAGGGCAGATGCAGGTAACTTTTTCCACGCCGTGACGAAGGATCGGAGTATCCATACAACTTATGAT
>FTAC01000046.1_pt1 | contig 12206 bp, 7 predicted proteins | sample 1639021 | NCBI WGS metagenome assembly FTAC01 (sample SAMEA3914812, study PRJEB12502) | metagenome | biome: forest; material: soil | place: Canada | collected 2011-07-07 | depth 0.1 m | reverse complement strand
GTGACGGGCGCGGATGTGCCCGTAGACCTTGCAGGCGACCAGGCCGTCCTCGCGCTCCACGTAGTTTTCGTGGGTGGGCCACTCGCGCCACACCACCTTCTCGGCGTCGGCGAAGTCGATCTCGTCCTGTTCCTTGCGGTGGATGGGGAACACCAGCGGCCAATCGTGATCGTGCTCCACCGATTGCATGAAGCCGTCGGTGACCAGCAGCGACAGGTTGAACTGGCGCAGGCGACCATCCTCGCGCTTGGCGCGGATGAATTCCTTCACGTCCGGATGGCTGACGTCGAACGTGCCCATCTGCGCGCCGCGACGGCCGCCGGCCGAGGACACGGTGAAGCACATCTTGTCGTAGATATCCATGAAGGACAGCGGGCCGGAGGTATACGCACCCGCACCCGACACGTACGCGCCGCGCGGACGCAGCGTGGAGAACTCGTAACCGATACCGCAGCCGGCCTTCAACGTAAGGCCTGCCTCGTGCACCTTCTCCAGGATGTCGTCCATGGAGTCGCGGATGGTGCCGGACACGGTGCAGTTGATGGTGGAGGTGGCCGGCTTGTGCGCCAGCGCGCCCGCGTTGGAGGTAATGCGGCCGGCGGGAATGGCACCGCGGCGCAACGCCCACAGGAAACGCTCGAACCAATGCTCGCGCTGCTCGGGCGTGGCCTCCACGTCGGACAGGGCACGCGCGACGCGCTGATAGGTTTCGTCGACGCTGCCGTCGACGGGCTCGCCTGACTTGGCTTTCAGGCGGTATTTCTTGTCCCAGATGTCGTAGGACGCCGGCTGCAACGGAATGGCTGCGCTATCACGATTTACGGCTGGTGCACGCATGCTGCTCATCGGCTTCCTGACCTCGCGGTACGGCCTTTCGGCCCCGTTGGATTCTGTTCAATTTGGCTAAACCGCTCGGGTCGAGACGTGGCGCTGGAGAAAAAAAGTAGCCAGCCGACCGCTCGACTTTTACGTTCCCTGCCCTGACTTCGACAACCCTCCCCCGAGGATGCCTACGACACCAGCTCTTGGGTTTTGGCCCGGCGCTGTTACACAAGATGTTGTGGTCGCGAACGGAGTAGAAAGTTACCCCCCACCTGCTTCGATGTAAAGTGATTTCGTCAGTGTTCGACGGTGGGAACCGTGCCCGGCGCTCTGAGTCGAACGACGGTCGATTCACAGAGAAAAGGAGCCTTCATGTTTGCTCGTCTTGTCCGCCGACTGGCCGCGTTTTCGTTTGCCCTGCTTGCCGCAACACCGCTGGTGAGCCATGCCGGCCTGCCGCCTTCCGTCGATGGCCAACCGCTGCCCTCGCTGGCACCGATGCTGGAAAAAGTAACGCCGGCGGTGGTCAACATCTCCACCAAGACACGCGTGCAGGTGCGTGATCCGTTCTTCGACGACCCGGTGTTTCGCCAGTTCTTCGGACTGTCCGGCTCGCCGCGCGAGCGCGTGGAACAGAGCCTGGGTTCGGGCGTGATCGTGGATGCCGCCAAGGGTTACGTGCTCACCAACAACCATGTGGTGGGCGGCGCCGACGACATCACGGTGACGCTGCAGGACGGACGCGACTTCAAGGGCAAGCTGGTGGGCACCGACCCTGAAACCGATGTGGCGGTGGTGCAGATTCAGGCGACCGGCCTGCAGGCATTGCCGATGGCGGACTCGTCGCAACTGCGCGTGGGCGACTTCGTGGTGGCCGTGGGCGATCCGTTTGGCCTGGGCCAGACGGTAACCTCGGGCATCGTTTCTGCGTTGGGCCGCACGGGACTTGGTGGCACCGGCTATCAGAACTTCATCCAGACCGATGCGTCGATCAACCCGGGCAACTCCGGCGGCGCGCTGGTGAACCTGCGCGGCGAGCTGGTGGGCATCAACACGATGATCTTCTCGCCCTCGGGCGGCAACGTCGGTATCGGCTTCGCCATTCCCACCAACTTGAGTGGCGAGGTGATGCAGCAGCTGATCGCCCACGGCAAGGTCAATCGCGGCAACCTTGGCCTGGAGACGCAGGACATCAGCCCGCGCATTGCCCAGGTGCTTGGCCTCAAGAGCACCAACGGCGCAGTAGTGACACGCGTGAGCACGGGCTCGGCCGCCGAGAGCGCCGACATCCAGGTTGGCGATGTGATCACCGCCATCGACGGCAAGCCGCTGCGCAGTGCACAGGAGTTGCGCAACGCCGAGGGCCTGCTGCCCATCGGCAGCACGGTGAAGCTGAGCGTGCAGCGCAATGGCAGCACGCGCGATGTCACTGCCAAGCTGGTGCCGGAGAAGCTCGCCACGCTCGACGGCGCCAAGCTCGATGCGCGCCTGGCCGGCGTCACCTTCAGCGAGCTGTCGCAGAACCAGCGTGGCCAGGGCGTGGCTGGCGTAGGCGTCGGAGCGGTGCGTGCGGGCAGTCGCGCCGCACAGGCGGGACTGCAGGCCGACGACATTGTGATTGGCGTGGGCAACCTGCGCGTGCCCGACATGCACACGCTGCAGCGGCTGGCTGGGGTCAATCCGCGGCAACTGGTGCTGGTGGTGTCGGGGGACGATGGAGTGCGGTACGTGGATATTCGTTGAGGCCCACTCTCGCCGTCATGCCTCCCGCCTCACGTCTACCGACCACCATCCCCGCGGCTCTCAACAGCCGAAGGGCTGGTCAAGCGGGAATGACGGTGGCGGAGACGGGAGGCGGCCAGATGCACACTGCGGCCCGCCGTCGCACCAAACCTGCGACGGTATATATCCAGCTGAGATCGGCTCCCGCAGATGAACCGCATCACCACGGCGTGCACGCCATCGCGTTTTTCTTGGCGCAAACGCATGAATAAGCTTGATGTTTGGCCCTGAGCTGGATGAAATAGCCGGGTTACACCACTCTTGCACGCGCGCCCGACCAAGGCGGCTCGCGGACACCACCTTCAGCACCCGGGGTTCCCCACCGCCATGTCAAAACCTATGACTCGTCTTCTCCTCGTCGCGCTGATCAGCGCCTGTGCCGTCAGCGGCGCTATGGCCGCCGCCACCACCAGCAAGGCCAAGTCCAAGTCAGCTGCCAAACCCGCCGCACTACCTACCTTGGTCTGGCGTGGCGATTACGCCACCGCACGTGGCGTGATCGACGCCGTGGCCGCGGCGTATGAGAAGAGCGGCAAGGGTCGCATTGAAATGCAGCCGTTCAACACGGCCTCGGGCCTGGATGCCGTGGAGCACGGCCTGGCCGACATCGCCGGCAGCGCACGCAGCAGCTATGGCGACGCCGAGAGCAGCCTGCTGTTCACCCCGGTGGCATTCGACGCACTGGTGATGGTGGAGCACCCGTCCAACAGCGTGCCCAACCTCACCGTGAAGCAGCTGCACGACATTTACCTCGGCAAGATCACCAACTGGAAGGACATTGGCGGCAAGGACGCGCCGATCAACTTGTACGCCGTGGCGAGCCCGGGTGACGGCGTGGAATACAGCCTGCGTCGCCTGATCTTCGGTCGCGGCAACCAGCCAGTGGCCGCGCCGCGCCTGTACGTCAACGTCGCCAAGCTCGAAGAGGCCGTGACGCTGGACCCGAATGCCCTGGGTGTCACCACCCTGTCGGGCGTAATGGGCAATGCCAAGGTGCGCATGCTCAGCGTCGATGGTGTGTCCCCGAGCGTGGCAACCGTCACCGACGGCAGCTACCTGCTGTACACCCCGCTGTTCCTGGTCACCAACAAGGAAAGCCCGAAGGCTGCGCAGATTTCCGCCTTCATGGATTTCCTGCTTACCGACCAGGTGAAGGCACTTGCCCGTGCGCACCAGTTGGTACCGTATATCGAAGCGCCGCAGCTTGCCCAGGGCGACAAGGCCCGTCGCGAGAAGCTGCTGGCTGAAAGCGACATCAAGATGGACGTGGTCGCCGACCCTGTACTGACGGAAGAACAGCGTCCGACCATGCCCAACGCAGCACCCGCCGTTGCCGGCGTGGGCGCTGAACCGGCCGCCGAGAAGGCTGCTGCCGCTGGCCAGACCTACACGGTCGGCAAGGGCGACACGCTGGGCGGCATCGCCAAGAAGTATTCGGTGACCGTGGCGCAGCTGAAGGACTGGAACCATCTGTCGAGCGACAACGTGAAGGTGGATCAGGTGCTGCAGGTGAGCGGCAACTGATTCACCCACGTGCGCATACGCGCTGTCACGCTCGATCTGGACGACACCTTGTGGCCGGTACTGCCGGCCCTGGAACGTGCCGACCGCGACCTCGACGCGTATCTGCGCCAGCACTTTCCCGACGTAGCCCGCGCATGGCCCATCCCGGCCATGCGCGCGTTGCGAGCGGAGGTCGCCGCCGAGCGCACCGATCTGGCCCACGACTTCACAGCGCAGCGCTACATCACCATGCAGCGCGCGTTTTCCACCTGCGGCATCGAGCAGGCACCGCTCGACACGCTGTGGGAGATTTATTTCTCCGCGCGCAACAGCGTGGAGCTGTTTCCCGATAGCCTGCCCGCACTGCAGCGCATCGCCAGCCGCTGGCCCGTCGCAAGCCTCACCAACGGCAACGCCGACCTCGACCGCATCGGCATCCGCGCGCACTTCACCCATCACGTCAGCGCGCGAGACACCGGCACGCCCAAGCCCGACGCACGCATCTTCACCGAAGCGGCGCGCCGCCTGGGCATCGCACCCGCTGAGGTGCTGCACGTGGGCGACGATCCGGAACTGGACGTGGTGGGCGCACGCGATGCTGGCCTGCGTACGGCCTGGATCAACCGCGCCGGACACCCGTGGCCACGCGCACTGGGCGCGGCGCCCGATCTGGACCTGCGCGATATGGGCGAGCTGGCCGACTGGTTGGAAACGCGCGGCTAGTACCGACGCTTTCTCCCACCACACATCGCACCTTCCAACGCCCAACACCGTCGTCCCTGCGAAAGCAGGAGGCGCTTCACAACAGCGAAGCTGGTTCACCCAGTGCCTTTTTGCGGAAACACCGAGTACGTGAAAGACGCTGAATCCCTGCGTTCGCAGGGATGACGAGCAAGGTTCGCCTGCATGACAAGCGACGTCGTGCGCCGAGGCGCTCGCCCACTATCGCAAAAGCGCGCATTATTGGCCGCATTCCCGTCGTATTGCGGCCCACGCACGCGCCGCGCAAGGAACTTCATGTCTGTCCTGATCGAACGCAAGGCCGGCGAGCGCCAGAGCATCGCCATCGAAACCACTGACCCTTCCCGTTTTGCCGCCGCCAAGCGCCGCCTCACCGCTGCGCAACGGCGTTGGCTGGCCGACTGCGCCTTCGAGGCCATACCTGGCACCTTCGCCCTGATCGCCGATGACGGCGGCAAGCTGGTGCGCGTGCTGGTTGGCGTGGATGCCGGCGATGCGCTGGGCGCGCTCGGTGCGTTGCCGCGCGCGCTGCCGGAGGCCACCTATCACCTCGCCGACGAGGGTGTACTCAAGGATACCGTGCAGGCGGCACTGGGCTGGGCGCTGGGCGCCTACGAATTCACCCGCTACCGCAGGGCACGCCGTGCCCCGGCCAGGCTGGCCATCGCCGCTGCCGACCTGCATGTGCTGGAGCCGTTGGTAGAAGCCACTACGCTGGTGCGTGACCTGGTCAACACACCGACCGAAGACATGGGACCCAAGCAGCTCGCTGAAGCGGTGAAGCACCTGGGCAAGACGCACAAGGGCAAGGTGCGCGAGTGGGTCGGCGATGAACTGCTGGAAGCGAACTTTCCGACCATCCACGCCGTGGGTCGCGCCAGCCATCGCTCGCCGCGTCTGATCGAGCTCACGTGGGGCAAGGCCAGCGACCCCAAGCTCGCCGTGATCGGCAAGGGCGTGTGCTTCGACACCGGCGGCCTGGATCTGAAGCCCGCCGATGGCATGCGCTGGATGAAGAAGGACATGGGCGGTGCCGCCCATGCCATCGCACTGGCCGGCCTGATCATGCAGGCCAAGCTGCCGGTTCGCCTGCAGCTGTTGATTCCCGCGGTGGAAAACGCAGTGTCGGGTGCAGCGATGCGTCCTGGTGAAGTCATCACCACCCGCGCCGGCATCACCGTGGAGGTGGACAACACCGACGCCGAAGGCCGTCTGGTGCTGTGCGACGCTCTCACCTACGCAAGCGAGCAGCAGCCGGAACTGCTCATCGACTTCGCCACGCTCACCGGTGCAGCGCGCGTTGCGCTGGGCCCGGACCTGCCGGCCCTGTTCGCCAATCGCGACGATGTGGCCGATCGCGTGCTGGCCGCCGGCCGCGCTATCAATGATCCGCTGTGGCGGCTGCCGTTGTGGCGTCCGTACCGCAAGATGCTGGAGTCCTACCTGGCCGACATGGCCAACGCGGGCCCCTCGCGTCACGCTGGCGCGATCACTGCAGCGCTCTATCTCGAACGCTTCGTGCCCGACACCACGCCGTGGTTGCACCTGGACACGTACGCGTGGAACGACGCTGATCGCCCCGGCCGGCCGCGTGGTGGTGAGGCGTTGGGCCTGCGCGCGTTCTTTGCGTTCCTGCAGCAGCGCTATACGCGGCAACCCCTCGCCTGAGCGTGGTCCGCGGTTATCCGAAACGCCGCGGTCGCGCACAGGGTCCTACAGGGGCGCATGCTTTTGTAGGAGCGCACCCTGTGCGCGACCGCAACGCCCGGGTGTACCGCTCCGTAGCACCCAAGCCAGCGCGATGTTTTGCAGCACATCCATGAGCACGCCCTAGCGTCCGGCGAGTCCAGCCATCCAGGCGTGCGCGCACCACGTGTGCGCCAACAAGGCGTGCCCGAACCATGACTTTCGGCGATGCCACACGGCAGTGGGGGCTGTCATCCTCAGGGTTTGACCAAACAGGGACCCGCTCATGACGACACCACGCCTGCGCCTGCTCTGCTTCGCCTTGTGCGCGGCGCTAGGCAGCCTTGCCCATGCCGAGGATGCCAAGCCTGCCACCCAGCCAGCCCTCACCGCGCAGACGCTGCGCTCGGGCGGCGCCATGCCGGCAGAGCAGGCGCGCATGCACTTCGAACATGCCGAGCTGCATTTCAGCGTGGATCCTGCGCAGCAGACGCTTGATGCCGTGGCCAAGCTGACCTTCGGCGCGCGCGAAAGCACGGACGTGCTGCTGCTGGACCTTGACCACAATCTCGCCGTCAGTCGCCTTGCTGTCGACGGCAAGACCCTGGATGCGTCGCAATGGAGCAACCCGGATGGACGTCTACGCATCCAGCTGTCTAAACCGCTCGCGCAGGGTGGCAAGGCCACGGTGGAGATCCACTATGGCGGCAAGCCGCACGTGGCCAAGAAGGCGCCGTGGGATGGTGGCTTCGTATGGAGTCACACGGACGACGGCCAGCCATGGATCGCCACGGCGGTGGAAGGCGAAGGCTGCGACCTGTTCTGGCCGTGCATCGACCATCCGCAGGGCAAGCCCGATCTGGTCGACACCTATGTCACCGTGCCCAAGTCGCTGGCCGCCCCCGGCAACGGCGTGCTGGTAGACATCAGGGACCACGGTGCGACGCACACGTACCACTGGCGCGCCAAACACCCGACCACCTATGCCATCTCGCTCAACATCGGCCCGTTCGATGTGATCAAGGGCGATTACCACAGCCGCTACGGCAACACGATTCCGGTGCAGATGTGGTATCTCCGTGGCCACGAGGCCCAGGCCAAGCAGCTGTTCGGCGAGTTTCCGCGCATGCTCGATTTCTTCGAGCAGGAAATCGGTCCTTACCCGTTCGGCGACGAGAAGATGGGCGTGGTGGAAACACCGCACTTAGGGATGGAACACCAGACCATCAACGCCTACGGCAACGGCTACCCACGCAGCGAATACGGGTTCGACTGGCTACTGCAGCACGAGTTTTCGCATGAGTGGTTCGGCAACCAGGTGACCAACGCCGACTGGGACGACATGTGGATCCATGAAGGTTTCGGCACCTACATGCAGCCGCTGTACGGCCAGTACATGTATGGCGACATGCCGTATTTCTCCATGTTGCAGAACGAACGCAGCATGGTGAAGAACGCCTACCCCATCGTCGCCGGCCGCAGCCAGCTCGAAGATGACGTATACGACGCCGAGCATGGTCCCGGCAACGACATCTATTTCAAGGGCTCGCTGATGCTGCACACGTTGCGGCAGATGATCGGCGATGAAGCGTTCTTCGACAGCGTGCGTCGGCTGGTGTACGGCCGGCCCGATCCCAAGCCCGGCAACTTCGCGCCGCACTACGCCACCACGCGTGACTACATCGACATCGTCAACCAGGTGACGGGACGCGATCTCCACTGGTTCTTCAATGTGTATCTCTACGAATCGGCGCTGCCGAAGCTGGAAACGAGCCAGCAGGGCAACGTGCTTCACCTGCACTGGCAGGTGCCACACGACAAGCCGTTCCCGATGCCGGTGGAGATACAGCTCGGCGGCACGCTGGTCACGGTGCCGATGAGCAATGGCGAGGGCACCGTCGAGGCGCCGGCCGGCACGCTGGTGATCATCGATCCGCGCAGCAAAGTGCTGCGCGATCTGCCGCATTTCGCCGAGTACCAGCAGTGGCGGAAGGAACAGGCGGACAAGAAAGCCAAGACGGCGAAGTAGCCCCGCCTGTAGGAGCGCACCCTGTGCGCGACCATCCTACACAGCGGAGACTGCATCGCGTTGCGGTCGCGCACAGGGTGCGCCCCTACATGATCAATAAAAAAGGGCGGTGCTTGCGCACCGCCCTTTTCATTCCCATGACCGGGAAACTCAGTGATTGGTCGTCGGTGCCGCTACCGGCGCAGCCGGGGCCACCGCGGCGGTCGAGCTCGTATCGAACTTGCCACCGTAAGGCAGCACTTCCACGGCGAGCTTCGGGTCGGCCTTGATCATGCCCACCGCGTCGAACAGGATGTGCGCCGTTTCCTGCAACTGCGGATCGGCGGCCTTCTTGGCGTCGTCTTCCTGCTGCAGTTCGGACTTCAGGCTGCGCTCGTTGGCGTTGAGGCCATCGTCGAGCACCACACTGTCGTCATCACCCGCATCGCCGTCGATGGCCTTGTGGCGTGCACGGAAATCGGCAGAAATGGCGTCCTGCTCCTTACGCTCGGCCTGACGCTGGGCGAAGTTCAGCGAGATGGTCGTCTTGTCGCGCATCTTGCGGTACTGCGCCAGCTCATCAAGCATCAACTTCCACGCAGGCGACTTCGCCGTACGTGCATCATGCTTGGTCTGCAACGGCGTCAGATAGGCCTTCAGGTCAGCCACCGGCTTGTAGTCGGCCGGCGGAATCTGCGTCCACGGCAGCGCATTGTCGTAGGTGGACTCGCCAAAGTCCTTCTCATCGCCGTTCTTCGGATACTGGATATCCGGCGTCACGCCCTTGAGCTGAGTGGAGCCACCGTTGATGCGGAAGAATTCCTGGATGGTCATCTTCAGCTCGCCGTACTGCGGCTTTTCCTTGGTGCTGTGGGTGAAGCGGTCCAGATCGACCAGGTTCTGCACGGTGCCCTTGCCGAAGGTCGGCTGGCCGATGATCAGGCCGCGGCCCCAATCCTGGATGGCTGCGGCAAAGATCTCCGACGCCGAGGCCGAACCACGGTTCACCAGCACGGCCATCGGACCGCTCCAGGCCATGCCCGGATCGTCGTCGCCCTGCACCTGCACTTCACCGCGTGCATCGCGCACCTGCACCACAGGCCCCTGGTCGATGAACAGACCGGTGAGCTCGTTGGCTTCGGCCAGCGAACCACCACCGTTATTGCGCAGATCGATCACCACGCCCTCAACGCCAGCAGCCTTCAGCTCGCCGAGCAGCTTGGCGACGTCGCGGGTGGCGCTCTTGAAGTCCTTGTCGCCTTCGCGGCGTGCACCGAAGTCGGAATAGAAGCTGGGCAGGTCGATCACACCGATCTTGCGGCTGACGTTGCCGTCCTTGACCTCGATCACCTTCTTCTTCGCGGCCTGCTCCTCGATGCTCACCTTCTGGCGCACCAGGCTGATCATCTGGTGTTTGCCGTCCACGCCCGCATCAGCCGGCAGAATCTCCAGCCGTACGGTGGTGTCCTTCTTGCCGCGGATATGCTTGACCACGTCGTCCAGGCGCCAGCCGATGACGTCGACCATCGGACCGTTGGCACCTTCGCCGATTGCCACGATGCGGTCGCCTACGTGCACCTTGCCGGACTTGGCCGCCGGACCGGCCGGCACCACTTCGCGAATCGCGGTGTATTCGTCGCGTGCCTGCAGCACGGCGCCGATACCTTCCAGCGACAGCTTCATGGCGATGTCGAAGTTCTCCGCCGCACGGGGGCCGAGGTAATCGGTGTGCGGATCGGTGGATTCGGCATAGGCGTTCATGAAGGACTGGAACGCGTCCTCGCCATCAAGCTGCTTCACTCGGTCGATATAGCCGGCGTAGCGCTTGTCCAGCGTCTTGCGGATGTCGTCGTCGGTCTTGCCGGCGAGCTTCAGACGCAGCCAGTCATTCTCGGTGCGCTGACGCCACAAGGTGTCCAGCTCGGTCTGGTCTTTGGGCCAGTCAGCCTTCTTGCGGTCGTAGTTGTAGCTTTCGTTCGCCGTGAAATCGAAGCCCTGCTTGAGCAGGCCACGCGCATAGGTCATGCGCTCGATGGCGCGCTGCACGTACAGGTTGAACATGCCGAACGGGCCAGAGAGATCCTGGTTCCAGATCGCATCGTCCATCTGCGTCTTCAACGGCGCGAACTTGGCAAGGTCCGCCTGGGTGAAGAACACCTTCTCCCCATCAAGGCTATCGAGATAGGCCTTGTAGATTTTCTGCGACATCGCATCGTCGAGCGGCTGCGCGTCGTAGTGGAAGCGGGTGAGGAAGCGTGCGGACAGCTGCGCCGCCTGATCCTGCGACACGGTGGGCTTCAACGGCAGCGTGGAGAACTTGCGCGGCGCGTTGTCGTCGGTCAGGTCAGCGGCAGACTGCGCATGGACACCGACACCGGTGACGGCAAGGGCGAGCAGCAGGGCTAGCGAGGGGCGCAGTTTCATAGAGTCTCTTTAGGCGTGCTCAGTGACGCCCGCGGCATGAGCCTGCAGGTCGGCGTGGTAGGACGAACGCACCAGCGGGCCGGAAGCGACGTGATGGAAACCCATCGCCTCACCGGCTTCGCGCAGGCTTTCAAACTCTTCCGGCGTCCAGTAACGGATCACCGGGTGATGATGCGGGGTCGGCTGCAGGTACTGGCCGATGGTGATCATCTCGACATCGTGCGCGCGCAGGTCACGCATGGTTTCCAGCACCTGCTCCATGGTCTCGCCCAGGCCCAGCATGATGCCGGACTTGGTCGGTACATCCGGATGCTGCGCCTTGAAACGCTTGAGCAGATCCAGCGACCACTGGTAATCGGCACCCGGACGCACTTCGCGATACAGGTGCGGCACAGTTTCCAGATTGTGGTTGAACACGTCCGGCGGGAAGTCCTTGAGCACTTCCAGCGCACGCTCCATACGACCCTTGCCGCGGAAGTCGGGCGTGAGGATTTCGATGCGGATGTTCGGGCTGGCGTGGCGCACTGCGCGGATGCACGACGCGAAATGCTCGGCGCCACCGTCACGCAGGTCGTCGCGATCCACCGAGGTGATCACCACGTACTTCAAGCGCATGTCGCGAATGGTTTCGGCCAAACGCGCTGGCTCCATCGGATCGGGTGCAGCCGGGCGGCCGTGTGCCACATCGCAGAACGAGCAGCGACGCGTGCACACCTCACCCAGGATCATGAAGGTGGCGGTGCCCTTGCTGAAGCACTCGTGGATGTTCGGGCAGCTGGCTTCCTCGCACACCGTCACCAGCGAGTTTTCGCGCAAGCGCGATTTGAGCTGCGCCACGGCGTTGCCCTGCGGCAGGCGCACGCGGATCCAGCTGGGCTTGCGGAGGGTAGGTACGGCCGTGTCGAAGCCCGCGCGATTGAGCGCGATCTTGTCGTTACCGAGCTGCTTGTCGACGGCGGGGGCGCCGACCACGCTGATCGGAATGGCCTTGGAAGTGGAAATTTCGCTCATGTAGGTAAGCCTAGACCGCTACACGAGCGGGTAGTTCAGGGAGGATGGGGGCGGCCGGTTCCGCGTCGAAACCGAACTGGCGGCAGAACTCCTCCACCAGGGCGTCCTCGACGTCCGACAGGCGTGACGGACCGCCCAAGTCTAGCACTTGAGTGACCGCCAAACCCTTGTAACCGCAAGGGTTGATGCGGTGGTAGGGCTCCAGATCCATGTTCACGTTGAAGGCCAG
>FTAC01000035.1_pt1 | contig 12876 bp, 10 predicted proteins | sample 1639021 | NCBI WGS metagenome assembly FTAC01 (sample SAMEA3914812, study PRJEB12502) | metagenome | biome: forest; material: soil | place: Canada | collected 2011-07-07 | depth 0.1 m | reverse complement strand
TGGATCGGCTAAAATCGCGCCTTTCGCCTTTCAAGACAGCCGCGTCCATGACCGTCCGCACTCGTTTCGCCCCCAGTCCCACCGGCTTCCTGCACATCGGCGGCGCTCGCACGGCGCTGTACTGCTGGCTGGAGGCGCGCCGCCGCGGCGGTGAATTCGTGCTGCGCATCGAGGATACCGACCGCGAGCGGTCCACCGAGGCCGCCGTGCAGGCCATCCTGGACGGCATGCAGTGGCTGGGCCTCAACCACGACGACGGCCCGTTCTATCAGACCGCGCGCCTGGAGCGTTACAAGCAGGTCGCCGATGAGCTGGTCAAGGCTGGCAAGGCCTATTACGCCTACGAGAGCAAGGACGAGATCGAGGCCATGCGCAACGAGGCCATGGCCAAGGGCGAGAAGCCTCGCTACAACGGCTACTACCGCGACCGCAACGAGCCGTATCGCGACGACCCGAACCGCGTGATCCGCTTCAAGAACCCGAGCGAAGGCTCGGTCGTGTTCGACGATAAGGTGAAGGGCCGCGTGGAGTGGAGCAACGCCGAGCTGGACGATCTGGTGATCTTCCGCTCCGACGGCTGGCCCACCTACAACTTCGCCGTGGTGGTGGACGATATCGACATGGGCATCACCGAGGTGATCCGTGGCGACGACCACGTCAACAACACGCCACGCCAGATCAACATCTATCACGCGCTGGGTGCGCCGGTGCCGGAGTTCGCACACCTGCCGATGATCCTCGGCCCCGATGGCCAGAAGCTCAGCAAGCGCCACGGCGCGGTGGGCGTGATGCAGTACCGCGACGACGGCTTCCTGCCGCACGCGTTGCTCAACTATCTGGTGCGCCTGGGCTGGTCGCATGGCGACCAGGAGATCTTCTCCGAAGAGGAGATGGTTCGCCTGTTCGATATTGGTGACGTGAACAAGGCGGCGTCGCGCTTCGACGTCACCAAGCTCTCGTGGCTCAACCAGCATTACCTGAAGATCGAAGCGCCGAGCGCCATCGTGCCGGAGTTCGAATGGCACCTGACGCAGGCAGGCATCGATTTCAGCAAGTGGCCCAAGCCTGCCGACGTCATCGTCGCGCTGCGCGATCGTGTGCAGACGCTGAAGGAAATGGCCGAGCGCGCAAAGATCTGGTACGGCCCGATCCTGGAATGGGACGACAAGGCAGTCGCCAAGCATCTGCAAAACGACAGCGCCGTGCCGGTGCTGGAAGCAGCCAAGTTGCTGCTGGCTACGTGCGAGTGGGTACCCGAGGCGATCCATCAGGTGATTGAACAAGTTGCTGCGAAGCTCGAGCTCGGCATGGGCAAGATCGCCCAGCCGCTGCGCGTGGCGATGACCGGCACGCAGGTGTCGCCGTCGATCGAGCACACGATTTATCTGGCGGGGCGTGAGGAAGCGCTCAAGCGTATTGATGACGCGATCGCCAAGGCGAAGGGCTGAGTGCTCTGCTCCCTCCCCTGCAAGCAGGGGAGGGTTGGGGAGGGGTTGCTCTGGCGCTGCGAGGAAAAGCACCCCCTCCCAACCTCCCCCTGCGAGCAGGGGGAGGGGCCTAGAGGCTACGCGCTGGTTCTTTGCAATGAGGGTCCCTAAGAGGACTTGCTCGCCTGCGCCGTCTGCCAACCACCACCCAGCGCCTGTATCAACGCCGCCGTATCACTCAGCCGCAACGCCTGCGCCTGGATGCGCGTGACACGCGCTTGCTCATAGGCCTGCTGCGCATTGATCAGCACCAGCGCGTTGACATAGCCCAGCTTCTGCTGTTTTTGCGTGAGTTCCAGCGTGCGCGCCGCGGCGCGTTCTGCGTCGTCGGCAGCGGCGAGGGCACGTGCATCACTGTCGATGGCATACAAGCTATCAGCCACATTCTGGAACGCGCCGAGCACCACGCTGCGGTACTGTGCGGCCGACTGCTGCAAGGCCGCTTCTGCGGCCCGCTGCTCGTGCTTCAGCGCGCCGAAGTCGAACACCGTCTGGCTAACGCTGCCGGCCAGTGCCCAGAACACGTTGTCGTCGGTGAACATGCGGGTGAACGAGGTGGAGCTGCCACCATAGGCGCCGGACAGGGTGAACTGCGGCAAGCGGTTGGCCAGCGCTACGCCGACCTGGGCGCTTGCTGCATGAACGTTTTCTTCGGCGGCGCGTACATCAGGACGCTGGTTCACCAGTTGCGAGGGCACGCCCTGTGGCAACGTCACCGGCAGCGTGAGGTGTTCGAGATCAAACTGTGGCGCACCGGCCTGATCGGGCGTGTCGCCGCACAGAACGGCCAGCAGATCGCGATTCTGTTCCAGCTGCTTCTGTAGTCCAGGCAACGCCTGCTTGGCCTGGCCGAGCGCGCTTTCCTGCGCGGCAACATCGAGCCCCGAGGCATAACCCAGCCGCGCCTGGCTGTGCAGGACATCCAGCGCCTGCGTTTCCGCGGCAATGATGGCCTCGGTCGCTTCGATCTGTGCACGCAGCGATGCCTCCTGGATGGCCGCGTTCACCACATTGGACACCAGGCTAAGCCGTGCGGCTTCGAGCTGGTAACGCTGGTCTTCAGCCTGCGCCTGCAACGATTCCACCGTGCGTCGGTTGAGGCCAAACACGTCCGGTGCGTAGCTGATATTCAACTGCGCCGTGTGCAGCGTGTAGTACGTCGCGTTGGATGCAAGCGTGGGAGCGAGCGTACCTACCGCATCGCGTTGACGCGATGGTGTGTAGTTGAGCTGAGCCGATGGGAAGTAGGTGGCGCGCTGTGCCGCGACGCTTTCCTTTGCCTGGCGCAGTGCGGCTGTGGCGGCTTCCAGATCAGGATTGTGCGCCAACGCGCGCTGCACGCGATCGTTCAAGGCGTCGGAGCCAAACACCTGCCACCAGGTCTGCGCGATGGCTTGCCCGGAAACTAGCCGCTGTGGCTTGGCGTTCTCGTCGCCAGCTGTCGCTGGCAGCGCCTCGCGCGTGAACTGCACGGGCGAGGGCGTGGCGGGGCGCTGGTAATCGGGTCCCACCGCGCAACTCGCGCAGCATGTAGCCAGCGCTGTAGCCAGCAACGTAGGGCGCCAGGTTTTCACGGAACGGCTCATGGCGCACCTCCGCCCAGTCGACGTTGCTTGCGCTTCTGCGACCACTCCACGACCAGCACTTGTAGCGCCGGCGCCACGATCAGCAGCATCACCGGACCCAGCAGCATGCCGCCGACCACCACGGTGGCGAGCGGTCGCTGCACCTGGCTACCGATGCCGGTGGACAATGCAGCCGGCAACAGACCGATGCAGGCGGACAGCGCCGTCATCAACATCGGCCGCATGCGTTGCTCGGCGGCCTGCGTCATGGCCTCTAGCGGCGTGTGGCCGGCGAATATCAGGTGATTGAAATAGGTGATGACCAGGATGCCGTTCATCACCGACACGCCGAACAGCGACACGAAGCCGATTGCTGCGGAAATGCTGAAATCCAGCCCGGAGAGGTACAGCGCGATGATACCGCCGGCAATGGAGAACGGAATCGCGGCGAGCGTTAGCAGGCTGTCGCGCCATGAGTTGAACAGTGCGAACAGCAGCGCGAGGATCAGCCCCATCGCAATCGGCAACACCACCGCCAGTCGCTGCTTGGCCTGCTGCAGGTCGTTGAACTCGCCAGCCCACGCCAGGTGATAGCCCGGCGGCAGCGTCACCTGCTTGGCGATACGCTGCTGAGCGTCAGCCACCGTGCCGCCGAGATCGCGGCCGCGCACGCTGAACTTCACCGGCACGAAGCGCTCGTTTCGCTCGTGATAGATGTACGAGGCCCCTGTGTCCAGCGTGATGCTGGCCACGTCGCGCAGCGGAACATAGCCGGTGCCACCGCTGGGCAGGTTGTAACCCACCTGGATATTGCCGACGTCCTCGATGCTCTGCCGATACTTCGGGGCCAGTCGCACTACCAGGTCGAACTGGCGGTCGCCCTCTAGCACGGTGGTGGCCGAGGTGCCGCCGGCCGCCGCCTGCACCACCGTGTTGATGTCGCCGGTGTTGAGTCCGTAGCGTGCTGCCTTGGCGCGATCGACGGTAATGTTGAGGTTGGGCTGGCCGAGTACATGGAATACGCCCAGATCCTGCACGCCGGGCACCTGCTGCATCACTCGCATGACCTGATCGGCGAGGCGTTCGAGTTCCGGCAATTCGGGGCCGACGATCTTCACCGAGTTCGCGCCCTTCACGCCGGATAGGCCTTCCTCGATGTTGTCCTGGATGTACTGAGAGAAGTTGAATTCGACGCCAGGCATGGCGTTCGAGAATTCACGCTGCAGATCGGCCACCAATTTTTCCTTGGTGTGGCCGCTGGGCCAGTCGTCCTGCGGCTTGAGCGGTACGAACAACTCCACGTTGTAGAAACCTGAAGCGTCGCTGCCGTCATCGGGGCGGCCGTGCTGCGACGCCACCGTGACCACTTCCGGATGCTTGAGCAGGATGCGGCGCAACTGGCCCACCTTGTCCTCACCCGCTTCCAGCGAGATGGTCGATGGCATGGAGGCGCGAATCCACAGGTTGCCTTCTTCCAGCGCGGGCAGGAATTCCGTGCCTACGCGGGTCAGCAGCAGCCCCGATAACAGCAGAAAGGCAACGCCAATACCCACCGTGGTGCGGCGACGCCGCAACGCCCAGCCCAGCACCGGCGTATAGACATGGCGAATCGCGCGCACGAACAACGTCTCGGTTTCCTTCACATGCTGCGGTAACAGCAACGAGGCGAGCACAGGCGAGATGGTGAAGGTGGCAATCAGCGCGCCGGATAGCGCATACGCGTAGGTGCGCGCCATCGGATTGAAGATCTGGCCTTCCACGCCTTGCATGGTGAAAAGCGGAATAAACGCGGCCACCGTAATCGCCGAGGAGAACAGCACGGCGCGATCCACTTGCATGGCGCTGATGAACAGCAAGCGCAAGCGCTCGTTCCAGCGGTGAGTGGCGCCGCCGCGCATATACGTGCCCAGGTCGCTTTGTGCCGCTTCGTGCAGCATTTCCTGCCGCTCGGCCGCACTCTTCTGGAAGTTGCGGAAGATGTTCTCGATCAGGATCACGGCAGAGTCGACGATGATGCCGAAATCCACCGCGCCCAGCGACAGCAGGTTCGCCGAATCGCCCAACAACACCAGGATGATGACGCTGAAAAACAGCGCCACCGGAATATTCGCGCTGACGATGATGGCGCTGCGCAGGTCACCCAAAAAGATCCACTGGATCAGGAACACCAGCAGACAACCAAAGATCAGGTTGTGAAGTACGGTGTGGGTGGTGACCGCCACCAGCGTCGAGCGGTCGTAGAACGGCACCAGTTTCACGCCGGGCGGTAGCGTGCCGTCGCTGTTGAGCTTGGCCACTTCGTCCTTGACGCGTTGCACTACTTCGTTGGTCTGCAACGTGCGGTTCATCACCACAATGCCGGTGACCACATCGTCTTGCGTGTCGCGGCCCGCGCGGCCGAGGCGGGGCACCGAACCCACGTCAACCTTTGCCACGTCCTTGACCAGCACCGGCGTGCCGTTGGACTGGTTGAGCACGGTGTTGCCGATGTCGTCGACATCCCTGATCAGGCCCACGCCGCGGATGTTCACCGACTGCTGGCCGATGTTGATGGTTCGGCCGCCCACGTTGCTGTTGGCATTGCCAATGGCGGCCACCAGCTGGGGCAGGGTGATGCCATAGCCCTGCAGTTTGGCGAGGTCGGCCTCGACGTCGTATTCCTTGGTGGTGCCGCCCCAGGTCACGACCTGCGCCGTACCCTGCACCGATAGCAGGCGCCGCGTCACCACCCAATCCTGCAGGGTGCGCAGTTCGGTAAGGCTCATCGACCGCGGGCCGACGAGCTGGTAGCGAAAGATCTCACCGACCAGGCTGGAGGCCTGGATCTGCGGCTGCACATTGTTGGGCAGGCTGACGTTCTGCTGCAGCGCCAGCGCGGCTTGCGTGTAATCGAAGTAGTAATCGGTGCCGTACTTGAAGGTGACGCGCACAAACGACAAGCCGTAGAACGACGTCGAGCGGATGCTCTCTACACCAGGCGTCGTGGCCAGGCCCACTTCCATCGGGCGCGTGTAACTGCGCTCCATTTCTTCCGCCGACAAGCCCGGTGCCTGCGCGGTGATCTCCAGGATCACCGGTGCCGGGTTGGGATACGCCTCGATGTTGAGCTTGGCATAAGCGATCAGACCGGCGATGACGAACGCGGCCAGCGCCATCAGCACGATGGCGCGGCGGGTCAGCGCGAACGCGACGAGACCTCTGAACACGATCAGTCCTTATGAAAAACGAGTGGCTTGCGCGCTCACTGCGATTGCAGTGCGAGCGCGTTGCTCAGGAACAGTGCGCCTTCGGCGGCGATTCGCAGATGGGACGGCAGGCCGGCCAGCACCGGGTAGTAGCCGTCCTGCAGTTGGCCCAACTGCACCGGGTGGCGCGTGAAGTGCAGGCCATCGGTGGTGGTGAATACCACCATGGCGCCGGTGCCTTCGCGCACCACGGCATCCACGGGCACCGCATCATGGCGGGTCGGCGCCGCAGTGGTGATGCTGAAATCGGCCAGCATCTGCGGGCGCAGGCCCGCCGGAGGCGCGTGCAGTACCGAGCGCAGCGTGACGCGGTGCGTCGCCGCGTCGGACGTACTGCCGACATAGTCGACGTGAGCGTCGATGGCGTGCCCCGGCAGCGCGGGCAGGGTCGCCTTAAGCGATTCGCCAACGTGCACCCGCGGAGCATCCGCTTCAGCCACGTTCGCCACCAGCCACAGGCTGCCTGCGTCGGAAATATTGAACGGCACGGGCGTACTACCCGGCTGCACCAGGTCGCCCGGCGCCACGTTGCGCGCGGTGACTGTGCCGGCGATGGGGCTGGCGATACGCCATTCGCCATCGACGCGATGCGTCGAGGCGATGCGATCGATCTCTGCGTCGCTCTTGTCGAAAATGTGCAGTGCCCGGCGTGCCGCCTGGTAATTGCCTTCGGCCGTCTGCTGATCCGAGATGGCCTGTTCGAGATCGCGCGGCGCATTGGCCTGCACCTGTGCCATGCCCTTGGCGCGTTCCAGAGCCTGACTTGTCTGCGCGCGCGCGGCGGCGGCGCTCACCAGGGTGGCTTCGGCTTGCGCGAGATCGGGGCTATCGACCGAAAACAGGACCTGGCCGCGCGTCACGTTGTCGCCGGCCTTGGCGAAGACTTCGCGCACTCGCCCCGAATACGGCGAGCTCACCTGTGCCAGGTGGTCCTGGTCAAAATCCACGTAGCCCACGGCTTCGATGCGCGGCGAAAACTCGCGCTGCCCAACGTCGGAGACGCTGACCTGCTTCGCCTGCTGGACATTGATGGCAACCATTTGCGGGTCGGCTGGTGCGGCCGTCTTGGGTGCGGCCTGGGCTGAAGCCGGCGAGCTCTCGCGCGCGATCACTACCAGCAGGATGGCAGCCAGCATGCAGCAGCCGGCGATAAGTCGTCCTTGGTGCTTTTTCATCTACCTGTTGCCGTTGCTGGTCGGCGCCGGGGATGCGCACGAATACCGCCAGGCGCATGCGCCTGGTCACCGCGACTTTTTCACGCCCGTCAACGAACAGGCGGGCGCGCGAAAACGTCCGCGGGAAAGTTAGTCCGGCGCCACCGGCGGTGACAGTTACGGTTTGGAAAGGCTGGCCGCAGGAAGGGTGATGTCGACCTTCAGGCCGGGCGAGGTGTTTTCCAGGGTGAGCTGGCCACGGTGCAGCGCCACCACCGCTGCCACGATGCTCAGGCCCAGGCCATTGCCACGCTGGTGGCGGCTGGCATCCACGCGAAAGAAGCGTTCGGTCGCCCGCGACAACGCCGTTTCGGGAATGCCCGGGCCATTGTCCTGCACGCTGACGTGCACCAGCGGACCGTCCTGCGCGGCAAGCACCTCGACGCTGGCGCCTTCGCCGGCATACTTGAAGGCGTTGTCGAGCAGATTGGCCAGCACGCCCGCCAGCAAGTGCCGATCGGCCAGCACCCAGGGGGCGCCCTGCACCTTGCAACGCAGTGTGATGGACAGGGATTCGGCGGCGGGCTGGTACAGCTCCACGATGTCATCGAGCAGACCGAGCAGGGCTAGCGGTTCGAAGCTTTGTCGGCGCACCCCCGATTCCGCCTCGGCAATCTGCAGCAGTTTGTCGAGTACGGCGATCAGGCTGTCGATTTCATCGATGGCGTATTGCGCGCCCTGTGGCAGCCGCTCATCGCGTTGCGGTGAGCGCAAGGCCTGCTCCAGCGCGCCACGCACGCGACCCAGCGGCGTGCGCAAGTCGTGCGCAATGGCGTTGGAGACACTGCGCGAGGTATCCATCAGCCGCTCGATCTCATCGAGCATGTCGTTGATGTCGTGCGCCACCACTGCAAATTCGTCGCGTGAACGACCCACCACAACGCGTCGATCGAGCCGGCCGGCCGCGATCTCGATGGTGGTGCGGTGAATGGCCTTGAGCTGGTGCTGAAGTTGCGCCCGCACCAGTGCCGCGCCGCCGCCAGCCAGCATCACCGCCAGTATGCCGCCCAGGCTCAGCGCCACCAGAATCATGTGCTCCAGGTCACGCACATCGCGCATGTCGCGCCCCACCAACAGCACACTGCCGTCGGCGAAGCGATAGGTGAGCACACGGCTTAGCGAGTGTCGGCCCAGTCGCTGCACTTGCAGCTGGCGCAGGCCATCGGCGGAGACGGTCGACGCCGGCCATGCGGTGAGATTGCCGATCAGTTTGTGTCCGCCGGCGTCGAGCAGCAGGTAGATTTCGGTGTCGCTGTCCTGGTTGTCGGTGAGCAGGCCGTGCACCTCCAGCGCCAGTGCGCCGATGCCAAGCTGTTGTTCCACCTGGATCAAATGACGCGACGTGCTGCGCAACTGTTCGTCGACATTCCGACGCAAAAGCCCCGCCGTGGCGATATAGAACACGGTGGAGATCACTGCCACCGAAAGCAGCAACAGCAGGCCGTAGCCCGCGGCCATGCGAAACACCACCGAGTGGCGAAAGCTAGCCATCGGCATCGCTGCCGTCGACCCCGTTGCCGCCGATGGTGAAACCCACCCCGCGTACCGTGCGAATCAGCGTCGGCGCGCCGTCCTTGTCGATCTTGTTGCGCAAGCGGCTCATCTGCACGTCGATCACGTTGGTTTCGGGGTCGAAGTGGTAACCCCATACGGCAACCAGCAGCATCTTGCGTGTCACCACTTCGCCCTGGTGGCGCATCAGGTATTCCAGCAACTGATATTCGCGCGGCTGCAGCAGGATCGGTCGGCCGCTGCGGAAAACCCGGCGTGTGCGTAGTTCCAGCGTTAGGTCGTCGATGCTGAGCAGTTCGGGCTCGATGCGCTGACCGGCACGCCGGGTCAGTGCCTCGATGCGCGCGAGCAATTCGTCCAGCGCAAACGGCTTGGTCAGGTAATCGTCGCCGCCGCTGCGCAAACCGCGGATGCGTTCGTCCAGGCTGCTCAGCGCGCTGAGCACCAGTACCGGCGTGCGGTCGTCACGCAGGCGTAATGCGGCAAGGATATCCAGGCCGTCCAGCCCGCCCGGCAGCATGCGATCCAATAGCACCAAGTCCCATAGCTCGCCGGTCGCGCGCGCCAGGCCGCTGGTGCCGTCATGGCAAACCTCCACCTCGTGGCCCGCCTGGCTCAGGCCTTCGCGGATCAACGCGGCGGTGTGGGTGTCATCCTCGATCAACAGGCAGCGCATGGATCCGGTCCGGCAAACAAAAGGGAAGGCGAGACGGTGGGTGCAAGCCACGCGCAGACGCCGCATCATGTCCCTATCGTAATGAGTCGGTGGAGCGCCCGTGGAGCAGTGGCTGGATAAAGCGATGCAGGGCGTCGATCCAGACAGTCCCGACGCCTTCCTTCGAATCTTCATCAACCTGATGGCCGCCATGCCGTGGGCCGCCTTGTTCTGGTGGAGCGTGGTGTTCGTGGTGGTGGGCGCGTTGCTCGGTTGGTGGCGCGGGCGGCTGGTGGAGGGCATCGTATGGGCTGCTGCACTCGGGCCATTCGGCTGGATTGTGGTGCTGATGCGGCCGCGGCCCAAGCCTAGGGCCGAACCGCCACCGCTTCCACGCCGACGTTGAATCGAGGGATCTTGCGCAGGGGTGTATGATGAAAGGCGAGGTGAAACCATTGAGCCAGACGCTTTCCAGCAAGCCCCACGCGCATGATCACCATCACGACGACGCCCAGAGCTTCGTACGTGCGGTGGAGCACGCCAGCGAGGAGCGTGGCCTGCGCCTCACGCCTTTGCGCAAGGAAGTGCTGGAACTGGTCGCCGCTGCCGGCAAGCCGGTGAAGGCCTATGACCTGCTCGACCAACTGCGTGAACGGCATGGCAACGCGGCGCCGCCCACGGTGTACCGGGCGCTCGACTTCCTGCTCGAAAACGGTTTCATCCATAAGCTCGAATCCATCAACGCCTTCGTCTCCTGCCACCACCCGGCCGAGGCGCACCAAGTGCCGTTCCTCATCTGCGACAACTGCGCCAGCGCGCAGGAAGTGTGCGATGAGCGCGTGGCGGAGCTGATCGAGGCCCAGGCCAAGACCTTCGGTTTCCGTCCGCAGGCACAGACGCTGGAAGTGCACGGCATCTGCAAGAACTGTCGCAAGGGGTAGGGCGTAGTGTTCGTCATTCCTGCGTAGGCAGGAGGCGCTTCACAACGGCGAAGCTGGTCATCCAGGTGATTGCGTGCACGTGCACGATTGTCGCGTGGCAGTGATCGGGCTCGCCTGCGGCGGGCTTCCGACGACCTACCGGTCGCCGGGTTACTTTTCTCTGCGTGGCCAGAGAAAAGTAACCAAAAGAGAGGCCACCCCGATGGCGCGCCTTGCGGGCTAACGCCCTCAAGGTACGCGGGCGGGTTACGGAGGTTTGACGACAGGGCATTCATGTCCTGTCGTCAAACTGGCTCGCGTCCCTGCAGGCTTTTCCTCCACCCGCCCGCCGCGCCATAGGGGACCCGAAGATCCAAAGCACCCCGCTGCCCTGCAGGAGCGCACCCTGTGCGCGACCGCGGAGCCATGCCGTTACCGCTGTGTAGGTCGGTCGCGCACAGGGTGCGCTCCTACAGAAGAGCCGTGTGCGGCGCAGCTGCGAGCTTTGCATGCGACCGCAGGTCGTCGGAAGCAACGACAAAAAAAATGATTCATCACAGCCGCTTGGATACCCTGAATCCGGGTCAGCCATGGTCCATCGACCGGCCGCCGTAGCACTTGCGTTCGAGACGTTATAATGTAACATGCGTCGCCTAGGGTAAGTTCGCCCGACTTGCGACGCGCTGCGGTCCCAACCGATGGATGCCAGACAAGAACACAAATCCCGCTGGTGGTCCCTGGCCGACCGGCTTGGTGCGACGGCCTCATTCCTGTGCGCCATCCACTGTGCTGCGCTGCCGTTTGTGCTGGCAGTGTTGCCGCTGCTTGGACTCAGTTTTCTCGCCGATCATGCCTTCGAGCGCGGCTTCGTGCTGTTTGCCAGCGCGCTCGCCTTGATCAGCCTGATCACCGGTTATCGCCGCCATCATCAGCCGCTGCCGTTGATGCTGGCGCTGCCGGGGTTGGCGCTGTTGATCACCGGGGTCACCTTCGCCGAAAACTATTCCATCGCGCTGCATAGCGTGCTGGTGACGTGCGGTGGCTTGCTGGTTGCTTCGGCGCACTTCGTCAATCTGCGCAAGCACCGTGCGACGCACGTGCATGGTCCCCAGTGTGCCCATTGAGGCAACTGCCCGGTGCCGTGGTGATTGTGTAACGGGGCTTGCGGTTCCTAGCATTCGCGCATGAATTCCGTTCGAACCCACACCCACGACCATCACGATCATGACCACGCCCATGGTCATGCCCACGCACATGCCCATGACGAAGGACAAGGCGGTATCAACGGCCGTGAGCGCAAGCTGATCTTCGCGTTCGTGCTCACCACGCTGATGATGCTGGTGGAGATGGTGGGTGGCTTCTGGTCGGGTTCACTCGCCCTGGTAGCCGATGCCGGTCATATGCTGATTGATGCACTGGCGCTGCTGCTGGCCGTGGTGGGCGCGTGGTTTGCCAGGCGGCCGGCGGATGCGCGGCGCAGCTATGGCTATGGGCGTCTCGAAGTGCTGGCTGGCTTCGTCAACGCGCTTACGCAGTTCGTGCTGGTGGCCTTCATTGCCTATGAGGCCATCACGCGCCTGTTCAGCCCGTCGCACATCATGTCCGGGATGATGCTCGTGGTGGCGGTCGCGGGGCTCATCGTGAACCTGCTGGTGCTGCGCACGCTGCACGGCCACGCGCATGACGACGTCAATCTCGCCGGCGCTACCTTGCACGTGCTGGGTGATCTGTTGGGCTCGGTGGCTGCGGTGGTGGCTGCGTTGCTGGTGCGCTGGCTGGATTGGAACTGGGCCGACCCGGTGCTTTCCCTGCTGGTGTCGCTGTTGATCCTCAACAGCGCGTGGCGCCTGCTGCGTCGATCAGCGCACATTCTGCTGGAAGGCGTGCCTGAGGGCATGAACACCGGCGACGTGGCCGATGCGCTGCGGCTGGCGGACACCTCGATCCGCGATATCCATCACGTGCATGTCTGGCAGCTCGCCTCGGGTTCGCGCATGGCCACCTTGCACGCAGAACTGCACGACGAGGCCAGCAGCACAATCGCCATCACCGCCATCAACCAGGTATTGGCTGAACGCTTCGGCATCCAGCACGTGACGGTGCAGATTGATGCGGAACCGTGTCCGGACCAGGGGCAGGGGTGCGGCGGACCCGCGCACCGCTGACTATTGCGCTTTGAGCGGTCGCTGATACGATGGTTGACTGTTCACCCTAACGAATCAAGGAGTTCCCTCATGGGCAAGGGCGATCGCAAGACCCGTCGTGGCAAGACCTACCG
>FTAC01000108.1_pt1 | contig 13253 bp, 11 predicted proteins | sample 1639021 | NCBI WGS metagenome assembly FTAC01 (sample SAMEA3914812, study PRJEB12502) | metagenome | biome: forest; material: soil | place: Canada | collected 2011-07-07 | depth 0.1 m | reverse complement strand
TCTGGCGGAAGGCGCCGTAGTGGAACCAGTCATCGCCCATCCAGCCGTCGACCATCGGGCTTTCCGGTGCCGCCACCTTCAGCGCGGGGTGCGGATGCACCAGCGCCATCACCACGGTGAAGCCCTCATACGACGAGCCAAGCATGCCGACCTTGCCGTTGGACTCGGGCAGGTTCTTCACCAGCCAGTCGATGGTGTCGTAGGCGTCGGTGGAATGGTCGACCTCGCTGGAATTGAGCGGGCCGCGCAACGGACGCGTCATCACATACTCGCCCTCGGAGCCGTACTTGCCGCGAATATCCTGGAATACGCGGATATAGCCACTATGCACGAATACTTCGTCGCCCTGGGGCAGGGTGGCATCCATCTTCGGTGACTCGAAGCGCGAGGCGCGGCCACTGGCGTCGTAAGGCGTGCGGGTAAGCAGGATCGGCGCATGGCTGGCGCCCTTGGGGATCACGATCACCGTGTGCAGCTTCACGCCGTCGCGCATGGGGATCATCACTTCACGCTTGACGTAGTCGTAGCCCGCGGTCGAAGGGAGAAATGCGCTCTGCGGTACATCGGGCGTCATGGGCGCGGTCTGCGCCTGGACGAAACCAGCGGTAAAAGCAACGAGCGTGGCGGCGGCAAGCAGGGTACGGCGGATGCGCATGGGTTCTCCAAGCGGACTGGCCGTCTGCGTTGGCCGATCCGAGCTGATGGGTGAAGGTGAACAGCACCCGACTTTACGGGAGCAGCCACCCGCGTCCCACCATGACTTCCAGCCTATTCGCCCGCCGCCTCCGCCCATGGATCGTAGCTGCCGAACGACCACAGATGGCCTTCCAGATCGCGGCAGCTGTAGCCGGCGCCGCCGTAGTCTTTCTCGGCATACTCGTTGACGATCACGGCGCCGGCGGCTTTGGCCTGTTCGTAATGCGCCCTGCAGTCCTTCACGACGACATACGGGGCTTGTGTTTCGCTGCCGCCGACCTGTTCCGGTTGCACGATACGTCGACCGAACTCGTCGTCGCGGGCCGAGCCGAGCATCAGCATGCCGTTGCCATAGACCAGCTGCGCGTGCGCAACGCCACCCTGGTCATCGTCGTAAACGGCCTGCTTGGTGAAACCAAAGGCCTTGCACAGCCATTCGATTGCCGCGTGCGCATCGCGATAGCGCAAGCCAGGGATGATGGTGCTGCCGGAAACGGTGTGGGTTGTCATGAGTCGTGCTCCCGTGCGTTGGAGATACCCAGCCTAACCCGGTGGATGGCGTTGTCTTGTCGATTTTCCGAGTGCGCGAGGGGACGGGCGCCCAGCTGCTCAGGCTCGCCGATCGCTTTCAACCGCCTTGGGCCATGCCCGCGGCGTTGGGGTTTCCAGTTTCTCGTCCAGCCGCGCGCGGTTTCGCCCGGCCAGCTTGGCCCGGTACATGGCATGGTCGGAGCGCTCGACCAGGGTTTCCACCGTGTCTTCGGGCAGGCGCATGGCGATGCCTATGCTCACGCTGAGTATCAGGCCCTTGTCGTTTACCGGAATCTCGAGCCGATACACCCGGCGGCACAAGCGCGTGGCCACCTGCATCGCCTGGGTCTGCTCGATGCCGTAAAGCATGGCAACGAACTCCTCGCCGCCATAGCGGCCAAGCAGGTCGTGGGGGCGCAGTTCGTGGCGCAATGCTTCCGCCACGGCAACCAGTGCACGATCGCCAGCGGCATGCCCTTGGCGGTCGTTGAGCACCTTGAAATGATCTAGGTCGAGAAACAGCAAGGCCACCGGCTGTGTCGTTCCGCTGGCGAGCAGCTTGCCCACGCTCTCGCTCCAGGCCCGGCGATTGAGCACGTTGGTCAGGGCATCGTTGTCCGCCAACTCCTGCACCATGTCCCGATCGTGGCGCATGAGCAGGGCACGATCAGCCAGGCCCAGAGACAGCACGAGGGCTTCGAACGCCCCGGCGCCAAGGCAGGCATCGGTGAGCCAAATCACGTCGGCGAGCATGCCGTTGGCCTGGCTGCTGGATAGCGCCGTGAGCACCAGCAACGGTGTCCAACCAACCAGGAAAAACCATGCCGGCCTTGCCCCCCGCACCGCCGCCACCACGGCTGCCAGCAACAGCAGCAGCGTGCCGATAAGCAGCAGCGGGCCGATCAACACCTGTGCGGTTTGTTGCAACAGTGGTATCTGGCAACTGCGCAGTAACACCACCAGCGGCATGCCCACAGCCAGCGTGAGCGTCGGGGTATGTAGCAGCGGTGCGTAACGCGGTAGTTCGCAGAAGCGCGCCAGGAACATCGCAGCAAAAGCCAGCGACAGAGCCATGGCCGAAGAACTGACCAGCGCGGCCGTACCCGCCAGCCAAGTCAGGCCGAGTGGATGAAACAGATAACCCGTCTGGACGCCCTGGATCAGCGCGTAGCAGAGCACGTAGCCGGCATACCAGGCGAAAGTGCCGTCGCGCAGCATCATCGCCATGCACAGCGCCATCAACGACATAGCCAGCATGACCGCGAAGCAGGCGCTGGCGAAGACCAGCCAGCGCGCATCGGCCTGCAGGTACTCGCTCCATGACTGCAGCTGGAAGCTCACTGGCGACGCACGCACCGCAGCGGGCTCGAACCTGAGCAGGATGGGGGCCGATGCCGACGTCGCGTCGGTGATGCGATAGGCCAGCCTTCCATTGCCATGGGCGATGGCGCTGAAATCATCCAGTGATTGGGTAAAGGGTTTGCCGTCCTGATCCAGCATGGTCACCGCGGCCAGCGGAGGAGGGTAGATGGAGAGCACCCGCTCCTCATTGGTCAACGGCGGCTGTGGCTGCAGCACCACCCAGGTGCCTTGACCCTGCTGCGAAAAGCGCTGCAGCAGATAGGGATCGAAGCTGGGCAGTTCGCCGCGATGAAATTCTTCCAGCACACCCTGCGGCGTATCGCCGGGTCGAACCCCGCGCGAGGCGCCGGTCATGGCCGTGTTGGCGTGCGCCAACGGCACGAGCACAGCCAGGGCGAGGATGCAGAGCACCCGCCATCGGCCATGCTTCGCCGTCGATGCGATTCGCCTGCCCATTCGCCGTGCCCCTGTTCCGACGCACTCCCGCTCAAAGGGGAGATGCGTATTTCCCTGGTCGTTCCGGTCATCCCTGCGGGTCAGCCCCTGGCGTACCGGAAGCACCGGGGATGGCTTCATCCATGCGTACCGGACGACGCATGATGCCCGACGGGCCGCCACGCTTCTTTACGTCAAAAGGCATAGAAGGCTAGACGACAGGTTGTGTCAGGCTCTTAGCCCTGGGGGCATGATCACGATGGTTTAACCGCCCCCGCTGCCATGCTTGGAACCCTGCTTTGAGGTTCCCTCCATTCCCCAGGAGCGCACAGGCATGAGCAAAATCCGTGTAGCCGTATTCGTAGGCAGCCTTCGGAAGGACTCGTTCAACCGGCACCTGGCCCGCGCCGTCGAGCGCCTTGCCCCCGCCGATTTCAGCTTCGATCACGTGCGTATCGACAATCTGGCGCTCTACAACCAGGATCTCGACGCCGCGTTTCCAGCCGAGTTCAAGCGGCTCAAGCAGGAAGTGGAAGCCGCTGACGCGCTGCTGTTTGTCACCCCCGAGTACAACCGTTCGATACCCGGCGTGCTGAAGAACGCCATCGACATCGCCTCTCGCCCCTGGGGTACGAATTCCTTCGCCGGCAAGCCGGGCGCGGTGATCGGCGTCTCCGTAGGCGCCACCGGCACAGCGCTGGCCCAGCAGCACCTGCGCAATATCCTCGCCTACCTCGACGTGCCCACCCTGGGGCAACCGGAGGTGTTCCTCAAGCACGAGGGCGGCCTGCTCGACGCCGAGGGCAACATCGGCGACGAAGGCACGAAAAAGTTCCTGCAGGGTTTCGTTGACCGCTATGTGGCGTGGGTGAAGTTGAATACGAGGGGGCGTGCGGGCTGACCACGCACGATCTCTCGGCATCGATTTAGCTCGCTATTCCGGCCTGCGCCGGAATGGCGAGACGGGAAGGGCCCTCGCGACACGGCTACCTTACGTCTCAGCCGTCATCCCGGCCCCACACAGCTTCTCCAACAACTGCGCCTGCACGTTGCGCACGGTCTGGTTGGATCCGGGTTGCATGCGCACGTAACGCCCGTTGGGTTGCAGCAGCCATGCGCTGGAGTTGTCGCTCAGGTACAGGTCCAGCTCCTTCTTCAGGCGCGCCTGCAGCTTCTTGCCTTCGATGGGGAAGCCGGTTTCCACTCGGCGGTCCAGGTTGCGTTCCATCAGGTCGGCGCTGGCGAGATACAACTTCTCCTCGCCGTTGTTGGCGAACCAGTAAACGCGGCTGTGTTCCAGGAAGCGTCCGACGATCGAGCGCACACGGATGTTGTGCGACACACCGGGTACACCCGGGCGCAGGCAGCACATGCCGCGTACGATCAGGTCGATCTTCACGCCGGCGATACTGGCCTTATATAGCGCCTTGATCATCTTGGCGTCGGTGATGGCGTTGACCTTGATGATGATCTGCGCCGGACGGCCCGCCGCGGCGTGCGCGGTTTCGCGGGCGATCAGGTCCAGCAGGGTCTTCTTCAGCGTGAACGGTGCATGCAGCAGCTTCTTCATCTGCAGCAGCTTGCCCATGCCGGTAAGTTGACTGAAGAGTTTGTGCACGTCTTCGCACAAGGCCTGGTCAGACGTGAGCAGGCTGTAATCGGTGTACAGGCGCGCGTTGCCGGTGTGGTAGTTGCCGGTGCCAAGATGCGCATAACGCACCAGCTCGTCGCCCTCGCGACGCTGGATGAGCATCAGCTTGGCGTGCGTCTTCACGCCCACCACGCCGTAGATCACCATGGCGCCGGCCGCCTGTAGGCGCGAGGCCAGCGTGAGGTTGGATTCCTCGTCAAAGCGCGCGCGCAGCTCGATCACCACGGTCACTTCCTTGCCGGCGCGGGCAGCGTCCACCAGCGCGTCGACAATCTCCGAATTGGCGCCACTGCGATAAAGCGTCTGCTTGATCGCCAGCACGCTGGGATCCTTGGCGGCTTGGTGCAGCAGGTCGACCACCGGCGCGAATGACTCATACGGGTGCAGCAGCAGCACGTCCTGCCGGCCGATCACCTGGAACAGATCCTCGGCCTTCTTCAGGGCCTTGGGGATCGATGGCGTGAACGGCGGATATTCCAGCTCGGGGCGGTGTGTCTTGCTGGCCAGCCCAAACAAGCGCGCCAGATTCACCGGGCCGTTCACTTCGTACATTTCGGCGGTGGCCAGGCCGAACTGGCGCAACAGGTTCTCGGTGAGCTTGGGTGGGCAGTTGTCGGCGACCTCAAGCCGCACGGCATCGCCAAAGCGCCGCGAATACAGCTCGCCGCGCAAGGCGCGCGCGAGATCCTCGACGTCTTCCGGATCGATGGTGAGATCGGCGTTGCGCGTCAGGCGGAACTGATAGCAGCCGCGCACCGACATGCCCGGGAAAAGTTCTTCGGTATGCGCATGGATGATCGACGACAGCAGCACGAAGTTCTCGCCGCCCTCGCTCACGTCGTCAGGCAGGCGAATCAGGCGCGGCAGCACGCGTGGCGCCGGCACGATGGCGAGGCCCGAATCGCGGCCAAATGCATCGGTGCCTTCCAGCTGCACGATGAAGTTGAGGCTCTTGTTGACCAGCAGCGGAAACGGGTGGGTCGGATCCAGGCCAATGGGCGTCACCAGCGGCGCGACCTCATGGCGGAAGTAGCGGCGAACCCATAGTTTTTGCTTATGCGACCACTCGTTGCGTCGCACGATACGAATGCCGTGACGCGCCAGCTCCGGCAGGATGCGGTCGTTGAGTATCGTGTACTGCCGCTCGATCTGCTTGTGCGTGATCTCGCTGATTTCGGCTAGCGCACGACGCGGCGCCAGGCCATCGGGGCCGACAATTTCATGATCGAACGCGATCTGGCTCTTGAGGCCCGCCACGCGGATCTCGAAGAACTCGTCCATATTGCTGGAGAAGATCAACAGAAACTTGAGACGCTCGAGAATCGGCTTGCGCTCGTCCAGCGCCTGCTCCAGCACGCGGATATTGAACTGCAGCTGCGACAGCTCGCGATTGATATAGAGATTGGCGTCGTTGAGGTCAGGCGCGATCGCCGCGGGCACCGCGACAGTCTCAACCGGTGCTGCCACAGGGGCGACGTCGGCGGCTTCGGTGTCGGGCAGGGCGTTGGGACGGACGACATCGGTACTCATCGGTTCACCGTTCGATGGGCGGGCGCGAGGGGGGCCGCGCTGGTCCGCGAAAGAGCATAGTACGTCGCCGATAAAGACTGGGCCATGGCAGTTCAGCACGATTCTTGCGCTGTCACGTAGCGGACATAGTACGCAGCGAGCCTGACATTCCCATGACCATGCCCGCGCGCACGTCATTGGCTTGTGACGCGAACGTTGATCACGGCGCAGCGAGATAACGGCTTGGTGCCGCGCCTAGCACGCGGCGGAAGGCTGCCGTGAACGCACTGGGGCTGCCGTAGCCCAGATCCACCGCCACTTGCGTGATCGGCTCGCCGTTGCCCAGGCGCGTCAGCGCGGCCAGCAGGCAGGCTTGCTGTCGCCATGCGGAAAAGCTCATGCCGGTTTCGTCGCGGAACGTGCGCGTGAAGTGGCGACGACTCATGCCGGCACGTCGGGCCATATCATCGATTTTCACTTCCTGCGACGGCTGGTCGAGCAACATCCGGCACAAGCTGGCCAGGCGTTTTTCGTGAGGCAGCGGCGCACTGAGCGGCAGCACTGGCATGCGGCAGATTTCTTCCAGCAGCAGCGCCATGATGCGTCCGTCGCGGCCGTCGAGGTCGTACTCGACGGGCAGATCCACCGCTTCGTGCAACAGCTCGTGGAGCAGTGGCGATACGGCGATCACCTGGCAATGCCCGGGCAGGCCGGCCATCAACGCACCCTCGGGAGTCACATAGACGCTGCGGGTGGCGACCGGGCCACCCATGTGCACCTCATGCCCCATGCCTGCCGGAATCCACAAGGCGCGGCGCGGCGGCACCACCCAACTGCCTTCGCTGGTAATGATGGTCACCACGCCGGTGGCGGCGTAGAGCAATTGGCCGCGCCGATGCGAGTGCATGGGCAGCACGTAGTGCGGCGGATAGTCGTTGCCGGTCGCGATGACCTCGCGCGGGGTGTTCTCGAAAGCGTCGGCTCGGGCGTTGCGCACGGAATTGGCCCAAATTCAATAGAAATTGACCCACTGGCGTGTGCGGGCCGGCCCCGGTCACTTTAAGGTGACCGCCTCGGCGAAGCAACCCAAGCCACGCCGCCGTATCCATTCAACCCCTCAGTCCCCCGAGTCTCCATGCAAACCCGCGTTGAAGATTTGCCGTTGTCGTCGGCACCCGCTGCCCGCGCCGAGCCAGCCACCGAATTCCGCATTCTGGGCGCCATCAGTTTTTCGCACCTGCTCAACGACATGATCCAGTCGCTGATCCTGGCGATCTACCCGGTACTCAAGAGCGATTTTTCGCTGAGCTTCGGCCAGATCGGCTTGATCACGCTGACCTACCAGCTCACGGCCTCACTGCTGCAGCCGGCGGTGGGCATGATCACCGACAAAAAGCCGCTGCCGTATTCGCTACCGGTGGGCATGGGCTTCTCGCTATGCGGCCTGCTGTTGCTGGCGGTGGCGCCGAACTTCCCCGTGCTGCTGGTGGCGGCAGCACTGGTGGGCACCGGTTCGTCGGTATTCCATCCAGAATCGTCGCGCGTGGCGCGCATGGCCTCGGGCGGACGACACGGCCTGGCCCAGTCGCTGTTCCAGGTGGGTGGCAACGCCGGCGCCTCGTTGGGGCCGTTGGCCGCGGCTTGGATCATCGTGCCGCACGGGCGCGGCAGCGTGGCGTGGTTCTCGCTGGCCGCGTTGCTGGCCATGGTGGTGCTGCTGCAGGTGAGCCGCTGGTATGGCGCGCACCACGACGTGCGCGGCAAGACAAAGGCGCGGCATGCGTCGGCGGTGGTGTTGACCAAGGCCAAGGTGGCCTGGTCGCTGCTGATCCTTGGGCTGCTGATCTTCTCCAAATACTTCTACCTGGCGAGCCTGAGCAGCTATTTCACCTTCTACCTGATCCACAAGTTCGGCGTGTCGGTACAGAACGCGCAGGCGCACTTGTTCGTGTTCCTGTTCGCCGTGGCGGCCGGATCGCTGATTGGCGGCCCCATCGGCGACCGCATCGGTCGCAAGTGGGTGATCTGGGCTTCCATCCTCGGCGTGGCGCCGTTCACGCTGCTGCTGCCGTACGCCAGCCTGCTGTGGACCGGCGTGCTCACGGTGATCATCGGCCTGATCCTGTCCTCGGCGTTCTCGGCCATCCTGGTTTACGCGCAGGAGCTGATTCCCGGTCGCGTGGGCATGATTTCCGGCCTGTTCTTCGGCTTCGCTTTCGGCATGGGCGGCATTGGTGCTGCCGTGCTGGGACACATCGCCGATGCGCGCGGCATCGAGTACGTCTACGGGCTATGCGCCTACCTGCCGCTGATCGGCGTGATCACGGTATTTCTGCCGGCGCTGGATGGCCCGCGCGTGGCCGCGCGGGCAAAGGCCTAAAGAGAGGCGCTATCAGCCCGAGACCACGACCGGCTCGGGCTCCAGTTTCACGCCGAAGCGCGCATGCACGCCCTCGATCACGCGCTGGGCGAAAGCCCATAGCTCCGCACCCGTGGCTCGGCCGTGATTGACCAGCACCAGCGCGTGTCGATTGGAAATGCCAGCGTCGCCTTCGCGCTGGCCCTTGAAGCCGCTGGTTTCGATCAGCCACGCGGCAGACAGTTTCCAGCGGCCATCACCACCGACCCAGGCGACCAGTTCCGGGTGCGCGTGCTTGAGCGCTTCACCCACCTTGGCGTCGACGATGGGGTTCTTGAAGAAGCTGCCGGCGTTGCCGATCACGGCGGGGTCGGGCAGCTTGCGCGTGCGCAGATGCACCACGGCTTCGGCCACATGGAAGGGCGCCGGCTTGTCCACGCCCATGCGAGCCAGCTCTTCGCGCATGCCCGCGTAGTCCAGCCGCAGTTCGCGCGTACGAGGCAGGGCGAAGCGTACGGCGGTGACGATGTAGCGTCCCGGTTGCTGCTTGAAGACCGAATCGCGGTAGGCGAACGCGCAAGCCGCACGATCGAGGATCGCCACGCGACGCTCCTGCGTGTCCCACGCTTCCACGCTTTCGATGAACTCGGCCACTTCGGTGCCGTAAGCGCCGATGTTCTGGATCGGCGCGGCGCCGACCGTGCCGGGAATCAGGATCAGGTTCTCCAGCCCGGCAAAACCCTGGCCCAGCGTCCAGCGCACGAAATCGTCCCAGCGCTCGCCCGCAGCTACCGCGATGCGTGCCACGTCGCCATCGTGTTCCACCTGGACGCCGCTGGTGGCCATAGCCAGCACGGTGCCGTCGAAGTCGCCGGTGAACAGCATATTGCTACCTTCACCCAGCACCAGCAGCCGGCCGTTGCGCACGGCGGGAAAATCCAGCAGCTCGGGCAGCTTGGACGCATCGCGCACTTCGGCCAGCAGCCTGGCCCGCGCATCCACGCGCAACGTGTTGCGGTTCGCCAGCGAGGCGTTCTCGATCAGCGTATAGCCACCCATATCAACGTGCTCAACCACCATGGGTGTCCTCTCGCTGGCGACGAATCTCATCCACGCATTCGGCAATGAGTGCCGGGCCGCGATAGACCATGCCCGAATAAAGCTGCACCAGGGCGGCGCCGGCATCGATTTTCTCAGCCGCGTCGCCGCCATCGAGAATGCCACCGACGCCAATGATGCCGATGCGATCGCCCACGCGTTTGCGCATGCCACGCAGCACGGCAGTGGAGCGCGCAAACAGCGGCTTGCCGGAAAGGCCGCCCGTTTCGTTGCCGTGCGGGTCGCTGGCTACGGATGAGTGATCGATGGTGGTGTTGGTGCAGATCACGCCATCCACGCCCGCTGCAAGCAACACCTCGGCGATGGCATCGAGCTCGGTCTCGCTCAGGTCAGGGGCGATCTTCAACAGCATCGGCTTGCGCGCACCCGTCTGCGAGCCGAGACGCTCCTGCGCCTCGCGCAGCGTCTCGATAAAGCGGCGTAGTGTGGCTTCTTCCTGCAGGTCGCGCAGGCCCTGGGTATTGGGCGAGGAAATATTGACCGTGATATAGCTGGAAAGCGCATACACGCGCTCAAGGCAGAACAGGTAATCGTCCACGGCCTTGTCGTTGGGCGTGTCCTTGTTCTTGCCGATATTGATGCCCAGCACGCCGCGATAACTCGACTGCTGCACGTTGCGCACCAGCGCATCGACGCCATCGTTGTTGAAGCCGAGCCGGTTGATCACCGCCTCGTGGCGAGGCAGGCGGAACATGCGTGGTTTGTCATTGCCGGGCTGTGGGCGTGGTGTGGTGGTGCCCACCTCCACAAAGCCAAAACCCAACGCGCCCAGCGCATCGAGATGATCGGCATTCTTGTCCAGACCAGCGGCCAGCCCCACCGGATTCGGGAAGCGAATGCCAAATGCCGTCGTCGGCAATTCGGCAGGTGGCCTGGCAATGAGGTGGATGAAGTTGCTGCGTTGGGCTACATCGAGCCCGTAGAGCGTCAGGCGATGGGCGTTTTCCGCATCGAGTGCAAACAGCAAAGGCCGGATCAGGTCATACATACTCAAGGCACCTTGCCCACGTAGATAACAGTGTCGTAGTCGAAGCTGATGCGACCATCCTCGGCGCAGCGCTCAAACAGCTCGCGCAGTGCCTGCATCATCGGCTCATGCGAAGGATGGCCAGCGCGCGGTGCGTACGATGACGACATCAGTCGGCCGCTCAGCGCCTCGAAATCGAGCTGCTGGCCGTGATCAAAACGGCCCATGCCGAGATAACCCTCACCAAACCATTTGCGCATCTGCGGTTCGTCGCCGTAGCGTTCGGCCACGCTGGTGTAATCCGTGCCGTATTTTTTCAGCAGCGCCTCGTAGCCTTCCAGGAAAGGCGTACCCACCAGCCTGCGCGAATTCCAGATGACGGCAACCAGTCCGTTGGGCCGCAGGATGCGCTGGAACTCGCGTCGCGCCGCGTCCTGGTCGAACCAATGGAAAGCCTGCGCCACGGTGATCAGGTCGACGCTGGCGTCGTCAAGCCCGGTGGCGGTGGCGCGTCCATCGATGATGCGAAAGCGCTCGTTGTCACCCAGCCATTGTTCGGCGGCAGAGCGCATCGGCTCATTGGGTTCCACCGCAATGACTCGGTAGCCACCATCGAGGAATAGCTTGCTGGAAATACCGGTGCCTGCGCCGATATCGGCAACCCACCAGTGCGGGTTCACGCCGTGCTCGTTCTGCAGCCATTCCAGCATGGCCATGGGGTAGTCCGGGCGAAAGCGCACGTAATCGGCCACGCGGTCGCTGAAGCGTTCAGTGGGCTTGAGGTCGCTCATGGATTCACCCCGTCAGGATCTGGCCGCCGTCCACGCACAACGTCTGGCCGGTGATCCAGCTGGCGAAGGGGGATGCGAGGAAAAGGGCAGCATGGGCGATTTCCTCCGGCTTGCCGTAGCGCCCGAAGGGAATCTTGGCCAGCGTGTGCTGGTATAACTCAGGTGACTCGGTTTTGCGCCGGTCCCACAAGCCATCGGGGAACTCGATCGAGCCCGGGGCAACTGCGTTGACGCGAATGCGCTGCTCCGCCAGCGCAAGCGCCTGCGAGGTCGTGTACTGATTCAGTGCCGCCTTCACCGCCGCATACGCTGGCCCGCGCACGCCCGGGTGGAACGCGGCAATGGATGAGGTATGCAGAATGCAGCCGTTCGCCGAGGCCTTGAGGTAGGGCAGGGCAAAGCGCGAAGCGCGCACGGCCGCCATCAGGTCGACGTTGAATCCAGCGGCCCAACCCTCATCGTCATCGCTGAAGCCATAACCGCTGGCGTTGTTCACCAGTACATCGATGCCACCCAGCACCTCGGCCGCTTCGTGGATATAGGTCTCGATGGACTTGGCGTCGGCCAGATCGCAACCGCGTGTATGCGCGGTGACGCCAAAGGCGGCGATGGCGTGGCGCACGTCGTTCAGGGCTTCTTCGCCGCGCGCACATACCGATACCGACGCACCCGCCTGGGCGAAAGCGATCGCAATGCTGCGGCCGATACCCCTGCTGCCGCCGGCAACGACGATGCGATAGCCGCGGAAATCGAAAGGCGAAGCGTGCTCTGCCGTCCTATCCCGCGTCGTATTCATCAGCCCTTACCCGTGGAAAAAGTGGGAGGCGATGCCGAATCCAAGCAGCAGAGCGCCAAACAGGAACAGCATCGCCAAGGCAATGAAGGCTAGCTGCACGTAGCCGAGCAACAGGCCGGCCAGGGCCATGCCATCGCCTTCCATCGACCCCACCGGCACGCGGCGAATTTCAGCACGTGCCAGATGGCCGCACACGATGGCTACAACGGCACCCAGCACGGGCACGACGCACCATGCCGCGATGCCGAATACCAGACTTACGACGGACAGCGTGTTGGTGCTTCGGTAAGCGGGAGCCTGGTAACTCATGGCGATGCACATCCTGCGCAGCGTGATGGTGTGAAAGGGCGACCGACCTGGCCATGCCAAACCGGTCGCCGTTAGGTCTTACAGATCGAACTTGATGCCCTGCGCCAGCGGCAGCGAGTTCGAGTAGTTGATGGTGTTGGTCTGGCGGCGCATATAGACCTTCCACGAATCCGAGCCGGACTCACGGCCACCGCCGGTTTCCTTCTCGCCACCAAACGCGCCGCCGATCTCCGCACCGGACGTGCCGATGTTGACGTTGGCGATGCCGCAATCCGAGCCGGCTGCCGACAGGTACTGCTCGGCCGACTTCAGGTTCTGCGTGAAGATGGCCGAGGACAGGCCCTGCGGCACGCTGTTCTGCAGGTCAATGGCTTCGTCGAGTGTCTTGAACGGCATCACATACAGAATCGGCGCGAACGTTTCCGTCTGCACCACTTCATCGCTGTTCTTCACGCCGGTGACGATGGTCGGCAGCACGAAGTTGCCAGGGCGATCGCTGAGCGCGGCGCCACCGGTACGCACGGTACCGCCAGCGGCCTTGGCCTTCTCGACCGCATGCAGGTAGGCCTGCACGGCTTCCTTGCTGTTGAGCGGGCCCATCAGCGTGGTGGCCAGGGTCGGGTCGCCGATCTTGCCTTCCACCTGCTTGTACGCGGTGACGAGCTTCTCGGTCACTTCAGTCATCAGCGACTCGTGCACGAACAGGCGGCGCGTGGTGGTGCAGCGCT
>FTAC01000049.1_pt1 | contig 13329 bp, 13 predicted proteins | sample 1639021 | NCBI WGS metagenome assembly FTAC01 (sample SAMEA3914812, study PRJEB12502) | metagenome | biome: forest; material: soil | place: Canada | collected 2011-07-07 | depth 0.1 m | reverse complement strand
CCCACAAACGCTGCGGCGACAGTTCCAGGCCGATGACGAACAGCATCAGCACCACGCCGAACTCGGAGATGGTCGCCACACCGGCGGTGTCACTGATGAGGCCAAGCTCCTGCGGCCCGATCACGATGCCGGCGAGCAGATAGCCGAGCACCGAGCCTAGCTTGAAGCGCTTGGTCAACGGCACCGCGATGACCGTGGCCAGCAGGAATACCAGCGCCGTCTCCAGAAAATGGTGACTATCCACTCGCGCGCTCCATTCGGGGAATTCGTATTATCTCACGACACCATCCGTGCCGAACCATCCTTGAGGCAACGCACCGAGTCTGAACTACACGGCCGCCGGCAAACTCTGCCATTGCTGGGCGAGAATGACTGACAGTCGCTCAACTGCCGGTGATGGTTCTGCGTCGGCGCGATGCAGGCACAGCCCCAGCGAACCCAGCGCCGGCAGACTCGATTCGTGCGGTGCCAGCGCACGCACGCTTGGCGGCAGGCCGAATGGCGTACGCAGGGACACCCCCAGCCCCGCCGCCACCGCCGCCCAGATACCCGCCAGGCTGGCGCTGGTAAAGGCGATGCGCCAGGGAATATTCGCGCGATCGAGCGCGGCGGTGGCGGCGGTGCGCATCAGGCATGGCGCTTCCAGCATCACCAGCGGCAGTGGCTCGTCATCGCCCGAGGGTTTGGCAAGCGCGTCGCTGCCGGCAGCAATCCAGCGCAACGGCACCTCGCCTAGGCGTTCGGCATGCGCGGTGGTGGCACCGGCGTCCCACGCTAGTGCGAGATCGAGGCGACCGGAAGACACGCGTTCGAGCAACTCAACATTACGAGCAATGCGCGCCTCGATTCGCACACGGGGATGCGCGCGCGCAAAGCGGCCCAGCACCTCGGGCAACAAGGCTTCGCCAAAATCCTCCTGCAGGCCCAGCCGCACCCAGCCTTCAAGTTCGGTTCCGTGCAGGGCGGCGGCCGCCTCATCATTGAGATCGAGCAGGCGGCGGGCGTAGGCCAGCATGGTTTCACCGGCCTCGGTCAGCGCCATGCCACGACCGGACTTGCGCAGCACTGGCGTACCAGCCTGTTCCTCCAGCTTCTTCAGCTGGGCGCTCACCGCCGAGGTGGAGCGGCCAAGCCGGTCGGCAGCCCTCGCAAAACTGCCCAGCTCCACGCCAGTCACGAAGCTGCGCAGGACATCCAGATCGAAATTGACGCGACGCATGGAGATAGTCCCGTTTTCGTGGACTGTTAGTCCATTATTTTCCGATTTTCAGAACGGTACTGTCCGCCTTAGGCTGCTTATGGTCAAGAGCTGAGCAGCGAGCCCACCCCATGATCGCCATGCAATACAGCTTCACCCTGCCAGCCGATTACGACATGGCCATCGTCCGCCAACGCATTGCCGACAAGGGGCATTTGCTGGACGACTTCGACGGCCTGCACTTCAAGGCTTACCTGCACGCCAGCCGCGAGAATCCCGCGCTGGCGACGCACGAAAACCTGTATGCACCGTTCTACCTTTGGCGCGACAGCGCCGCGATGCAACGGTTTCTCGGCAGCCCCGGCTTCGCCCAGCTTACCCAGGCATTCGGCTGGCCGCTTATCCGCGTGTGGCCGGTGTGGGACGCCTATCTTTCACCGGAAGCACAGCACGCCACGCTGGCCTCACGCGAGCTCGACACCATCGCGCCCTACAGTGCACTGGACGTCTTGCGCCAGGACGACCACGCCGCGCTACAGCGCGACATCGAACGCGGCGCGCTGGCCGCCGTGAATGCCTTCGAACCCACCCACTGGACACGCGTGCGTTTTCGCCTGTGGGGCGAGCCGCACCCAGCACTGGCCGCTGAGCATCGCCAGCTTTACGACGTGGGCCACGTATCCCAACCCAAGCCTCGCAACGCGTAACTCCCTGGAGCATCCCCATGCCACTCGTACGCATCGCTCTTCGTCGCGGCAAGTCGCCGCAACACATCGCCGCCATTCGCAACAGCATCTACCGGGCCATGATCGAGGCCTTCAATGTGCCGCAGAACGATCGCTTCATCCTGGTGCAGCAGCATGAGGCCGAAGAGTTCGACTATGACCCCAACTACCTGGACATCGCCCGTACCGATGACCTGGTGATCATCCAGATCGCTTGCAACAACACTCGCACGGTGGAGCAGAAGCAGGCGTTCTATAAGCGCACGGTGGAGTTGCTAAGCGCCGAGCCCGGGCTGCGCCCGCAGGATGTGTTCATCAATTTGCTGGAGACGGCGAAGGAGAATTGGTCGTTTGGCAATGGGATCGCGCAGTACGCCTGATTGCTCTCTCTTTCTGTAGGAGTGCGGCCCTGGGCGCGGTTGGGCTGGCCGCAGTTCGTGATCAGGGCGAAAGTGACTGTGGGCTTGCTTGTCGCGTGGCGGCACCCTGGCCGCCACGCGACAAGCAGGCGATAGAGCATTGGATGACCAGCTTCGCTATTGTGAAGCGCCTCCTGCCTACACAGGGATGACGACCTAAGAGCGAGAGCGCCCCCAGGAACGGGGCGCCCCCCTACTCCCCGCGCAACCACCTTGCGGCATCAATAGCGAAGTAGGTGAGGATGGCATCCGCACCTGCACGCTTGAACGCAGTCAGCGATTCGAGCACCACCGCCTTCTCGTCCAGCCAGCCATTCTGCGCAGCCGCCTTGAGCATGGCGTACTCGCCACTCACCTGATACACGAAAGTGGGCATGCCAAAGGTGTCCTTCACCCGGCGCAGCACATCGAGGTACGGCATGCCGGGCTTCACCATCACGGCGTCGGCGCCTTCATGGATATCCAGCTCGATCTCGCGCAACGCTTCGTCGCTGTTGCCCACGTCCATCTGGTAGGTGTGCTTGTTGCCCTTGCCCAGGTTGGCGGCCGAGCCCACCGCATCGCGGAACGGGCCGTAGAACGCCGAGGCGTACTTGGCCGAGTAGGCGAGAATGCGCGTGTGGATATAGCCGGCCTCTTCCAGGGCATCACGGATGGCGCCGATGCGGCCATCCATCATGTCCGACGGCGCCACGAAATCCATACCGGCCTCGGCCTGCGCCAGCGACATCTTGATCAGCGCTTCGATGGTGGGCTCGTTCATCACGTAGCCGTCTTCATCGATCAGGCCGTCCTGGCCGTGCGTGGTGTACGGGTCCAGCGCCACGTCACCGATCAGGCCAAGGTCTGGGTACTTGGCCTTGAGCGCACGGGTGGCGCGCTGCATCAGGCCTTGCGGGTTCCACGCTTCGCGGGCGTCTTCGGTCTTCACGGCGACGCCCGCCGAGGGGAACAGGGCCAGCGCGGGAATACCCAGGCGCACACATTCGCCCGCGAGCTTCAACAACTCGTCAATCGAGAGGCGCTCCACGCCCGGCATGGACGGCACCGGTTCGCGCTGGCCTTCGCCTTCGATCACGAAGGCCACCATGATCAGATCGCTAGGCAGCAAAGTGTGCTCGCGCATCAGTGCACGGGAGAAAGCATCGCGGCGCATGCGGCGCATACGGATAGCGGGGAAGCTCATGGGCGGGTTCTCGGGCAAGACATCTCGCCATTTTAGCGCTTCGCGCCCCTCTTGCCGCCGTGAGCAAGTTGACGCGGTCGGTGAGACGGGTAAACCGCACCATCCATGAACAGCCCATCGAGCGAACACCCAGCTGACACGTTTGCGGGCGCAGTCTCTGCCACGTTTGTCCACCAAGGAGCCCGGCCCATGAGTAAACCGACCGCCCGTCCCCACTGGCCATTGGCCGCCGAAGCCCGCTACCTGGGCCCGCACGAAGGCACCGAGCCCATCGACGTCACCGTGGTGCTGCGCCGTCGTGGCGATCACCCTGTACCTGCCGCGTGGCCACACCGGCCGCTGTGGAAGCGTGAGGAGTTTGGTGCGCACTGGGGAGCCGACCCGGCGGATGAGGAAGCCCTGCGTGGTTTTGCCCAACAGCACGGCCTGCAGGAAACCGGCTGCGAATCGCAGCGTCGCGTGATGCACCTGCGCGGCACTCCCCAGGCCATGCAAAAGGCCTTTGGCGTACAACTGGGTCGCTATCAGTTCGACGATGGCAGCCCGGAGATGATGGGCTGCCGCGAGAAACCGGTGTTGCCGTCGAACATTTCATCCGCGGTGATCGCGGTGCTCGGCCTCGACAAGCGCCCGGTGGCGCGCCCGCACTTCCGTCGCCCGTCAGCGACGCCTTCGGTCACTTACACGCCGCTACAACTCGGGCAGCTGTACGACTTTCCCGCCAACACCGATGGCACCGGCCAGACGGTGGCGGTGATCGAGCTCGGCGGCGGCTTCACCCAGGCCGATTTTACCCAGTACATCCAGGGGCTCGGCATCGGCACGGTGCCAACTGTCACCGAGGTGTCAGTGGCAGGCGGCATCAGCCAACCCGGCGGTGACGCCGACGGTGAAGTCATGTTGGATGTGGAAGTGATCGGCTCGCTCGCGCCGGGCGCCGCCATCGCGGTGTACTTCGCGCCCAACACCAACCAGGGTTTCTACGAGGCGATCTCGCAGGCCGCCCACGACACCGCCAACCATCCCTCGGTCATCTCGATCAGCTGGGGTGGTCCGGAAGACAGTTGGGATGCAGCATCGCTCGCCGCGATGGAAAGCGCCTTGCAGGATGCCGTGGCGCTGGGCGTTACCGTCACCGTGGCCTGCGGCGACAGCGGTTTTACCGATGGCGAAAGTGATGGCAAGCCGCATGTGGATTATCCCGCCTCGAGCTCCTATGCGCTTGCCTGCGGCGGCACCAAGCTCACTGGCAGCGGCACCACCATCAAGAGCGAAACGGTGTGGAACGAGCTGACCAGCAACGAGGGCGCCACGGGTGGCGGCGTCAGCGCCAGCTTTGCCTTGCCCACCTGGCAACAGTCGTCCAACGTGCCACAGGGCGCCAGCGGTTTTGTGGGACGCGGCCTCCCCGACGTGGCCGGCGACGCTGACCCAACCACTGGCTACCAGGTACGGGTGGACGGCCAAAACGAAATCATCGGCGGCACCAGTGCGGTAGCTCCGCTGTGGGCCGCGCTGATTGCGCGCTTCAATCAGCAACTCGGTCATAACCTGGGCGATCCACACGCTGCGCTCTACAGCATCGGCACGACGGCATTCCACGACATCACCCAGGGCAGCAACGGCTTGTATAAGGCGGCCAAGGGTTGGGATGCCTGCACGGGCCTGGGCACGCCGAAGGGTCAAACGTTGCTCACCGCACTAGCGGCCATGCCGGCTAACGGCAACGGCAGCGGGTCGAGCACACCGAGCGCCAGCTGACGCAACGCTTCACGGACGCTCGAAGATACCTTCGAGCGTCCCCCGCGCAAGCAATTTCCCATGGAGCGCGGCGACCAGTTCGCTGCGCCGCGCTCCACGCGCCAGGCCCGACCGTTCACCCAGCGCAAACAACTGGAATACATAGCGGTGCGGACCATGTCCCGGCAGCGCACGCGGACCGCTGTAGCCCAGTTGCCGAAACGTCGTGAGGCCAAGCAGGCAGGTCGGAGCAGCTTCCTGACACAGGATGCCCTCGGTAAACCCGGTGACAAAAGGATCGATGCCGGCAGCAATCAGATGCACGAAGGGATGCCGCAGCGGTGCATCGGGATCTTCCATCACCAGTACCAACTCCACCGTGCCCTGCGGTGGTTGCGACCAGCGCAGCGGCGGCGAGATGTTGTCACCGACGCCTTCGCCGGCGTAGCGCGATGGAATCGCGCTGTCGGGAGCAAACGCGGTGCTGCTGAGCTGCAACAGAGCCTCATCGGGCTCAACCGGCAACTCATGGCTAAGCAGGTGCGCTTCACCTGCCCGACGACCGCGCAGGAGGACTCCAAGAAGACGTGCGATCACAGGTGTGCCTGCCGGGCCAACGCGAAGGCGGCTAGAGAAGCACAGCTGCCTGCCTGGGCTCCAGTGCCAGGGAGAAATGAGGTTCCCGCTACATAGCGCATACAATGCGCCATCCTGCTTACTCCGGCCCATCCTGATGACTGAACCCGTCCGCCTCGCCAAACGTGTCGCCGCCATGACGCAGTGCTCACGGCGGGAGGCCGAGATGTATATCGAAGGCGGCTGGGTTCGCGTCGACGGCGAGACGGTGGAAGAGCCGCAGTTCATGGTGCTTGAGCAGCACATCGAGATCGATCCGAACGCGCAGCTGGAACCGCCCGAGCCGGCCACCCTGGTGCTGCACAAGCCGGCCGGCGTCACTGTGGGGCAGGCCCGCGCCCTCATCACCGTTGAGAGCCACGCCGCAGACGATGCCTCTGGCGTACGCGTGCTGAAACGTCATTTCGCCCGGCTCGAATCACCGGCGCCCTTGCCCGACAGCGCCAGCGGCCTGGTGGTATTCACACAGGATTGGCGGGTAAAGCGTCGCCTGGAAGAAGACTTCGAGCGCATCGAGCAGGAGATCGTGGTCGAGGTCGCTGGCAAACTGGCGCCAAACGGCCTGGCGCTGCTCAATCACGGACTCAAGTTCGACAACTACGCGCTGCCGCCGATCAAGGTGAGCTGGCAGAACGAAACCCACCTGCGCTTTGCCTTGAAACGCATTGCGCCGAGCACCATCGAGCGCATGTGCAACGCCGTTGGGCTCAAGGTGCTCGGCCTCAAACGCATTCGCCTGGGCCGCATCCCGATGTCCCGCCTGGCGCCGGGCCAATGGCGCTATCTGACCAGCACCGATCGGTTCTAAACATTCGTCCATGCGGGCGACTACACCATCCAGGGACACGCCATGAAACGTGCATTGAGGATGTGCAGCACCACGCTCGTGCTACTTGTGTTGACTGCCTGCGCCAGTAGCGCACCAACGAGCCCGCCCGCCACAGCACGCGCCAAGGCGCTGCGTGCTCAGCTCGACAGCCAGATGCCGCGGTTGCTGCAGGAGAACGGCGTACCCAGCGCATCGATTGCGCACATCGAGAACGGCAAGCTGCTACTCGTCGCCGCTTACGGCTCGCAAAGCCCGGGCGTACCCGCCACCGATGCCACGCTGTACAACGTGGCATCGCTGACCAAGCCGGTGACCGCACAGGCCATCCTGCGCCTGGTCTCGCAGGGCAAGATCTCGCTCGACGAGCCCATGGCCAACTATTGGCTCGACCCCGATATCGCCCATGACGAACGCGCGAAGCTACTGACGCCACGCCTCTCGCTCAGCCATCAGACCGGTTTTCCCAACTGGCGTCGCATGACCGGCGGCGTACTGACCTTCAAGCATGACCCCGGGCAGGCCTACGGCTATTCGGGCGAAGGCTACGAATACCTGCGGCGCTTCGCCGAGAAGAAATTGCAGACACCGTTCGAGACGCTGGCGGAAACCGAGGTGCTGCAACCGCTTGGCATGAGCGAAACGGCTTATACCGGCCGCCCGTGGTTCCAGGGACGTATTGCGGTTCCCACCACGGCAGACGGCAAGGTACTGGAGCCTGAAATCGCCAAGCAGGCCTACGCTTCCGACCAGCTCTACACGACGGCGCGAGACTACGCGAAGCTCATGCTGGCCGTGCTCAACGATACCGGCCTGACGCCGGCTGTCGCGCACGAACGCATTCGCGTGCAGGTGGCAGAACACATGCCCAAATGCACGCCGGTCAAAGTTGCCGGCTGCCCCGACGAGCAGGGCTTCGGGCTGGGCTGGGAAGTGATCCGCTTTGGTGACGACACCTACCTGATGCACGACGGCTCCGACGACGGCGTGGCCACCCTGGTCTATCTCAGCCTCAAGGACCGTACCGGCACCGTGCTGCTCACCAATAGCGACAACGGCAAGAAACTCGTGCTGCCGCTGTTTGACCTGATCGGCAGCGACCCCACCCTGGTGGCGTGCTTGCGCAATGGAACTTGCTGACGCCATGGCTACACCGTCCCTCGGATTGTCTGCGTACCGTTTTCTTACCCTCGACGGCCTTCGGATCGCCTATCGCACGGCAGGCCCGGAAAACGGGCCGCCGGTGGTGCTTATTCATGCCTTCGCCAGTCAGTCTGGTAGCTGGGACAAGACTGCTTCCGCGTTGGCCGCCAATGGCTACCGGGTCATTGCTCCGGATCTTCGGGGTCATGGTCGCAGCCAATGGACGGCTACTTATGCGCTGGATGATTTCACACGGGATCTCGCGGCCCTGCTCGACGCGCTCGGGCTTGCTCAAGTGCGACTGGTCGGCCATTCGCTTGGCGGGCATCTGGCCTTGCGGTTGGCCATGCGCATGCCCGCGCGGATTAGCCACTTGGTGATCGAAGCTGCCCCGGTGCCCCCGCGTGATGAGGAAGAAGCCGCCGCGCTTGCGACCAGTCAGCCAACGCCATCATGGCGACGCTCGCTCCGACTGCTGGGCATCAAGCGATTGCTCAAGCTGATGCTGCTGAGGCAATTCGATGTGCGCGCATCGCGCAGCGTGTTGCGTGAGTTGAAAACACCGATGCCGGACTGGTGGCGCCAGCTAGGTGCGATCCGTGCTCCCTGCCTGGTGATGGCGAGCCACGACGATGGCACCTTCAGCGAGCGACTGGACCTGCTTGCGGCGCATCTCCGCAACGCAAGCACTCGTCGACTTGGCAGCGGCCATCATCTGCATACGGAGCACACGACGGCGTTTGTTGAAACGGCCATGCCGTTCTTGTCGCGGCCGAGCATGAGGCCCTGCGAAGTCGCCCGGCCTGATTGACCGTAGGGCTGGCCGGCTTGAAAGCGGCCCGTCCCCCTGCGCTCCTAGACATTCCCGACGGAAAAGCCGGCTATGATCCGGGCATTCCGTTGTTTCCAGGGGCACAGGAGCAACGCGGGTCACAGGAAAGCAAATCGCAACTCGCCAACGATCAGGGGATCATCGCGATGTCGAGCGTTATCGATTTTCTTGAAAAAATGGGCTGTGACGCCCAGCTCCGTCACGCGTCGCCGGACGACATCGCGCAAGCGCTGACCGAGACGCAGATCGAATCGGCACTAGGTGCAGCCATCATTGCCAGGAGCACGTCGGAGCTCTACGCCCTCATGCGGCAGGGCCCGCTGTTCTGCATTCAGACGACGCCCGGCAAAGAAGACGAGAAGGAAGACGAGGGCGAGGAGGACGAAGAGCCGGCCGCGCCGCCGAAGAAGAAGGGCCTCCAGAAAGCGCTGCCCGCTGCCTGATCATGCTTCGGTTCGGCGTCATGGGCTGGCGACTTATATCGGGCGCATGCCTGCTCCTGAGCGTGTCTGCGGGTACGGCTGTGGCGGCCGCGCCCATACCGGGAGACGCGTCGCAGCTGCTCGATCGGGCCGATCGCATCAAGACCGCCAGCCACGGCGAGTTCACCGGCCTACTGGAGCATTTAAAGAAAGACTCCAGCGGCCTTACCACCACGCAGCAATGGCACCTGCGCTACCTCGACGCGTGGGAGGTTGCGTACGAGGGCAAGTACGACAGCGCAGAGCCCTTGCTGCGCTCGGTCATCGAACAGTCTCCGGACGACACGCTGCGCTATCGCGCTACGTCGACGCTCATCAACATTCTCGGCATTGCGCATCGCTATGCGGATGCTTTTAGCCAGCTAAGCCAGCTGCTGGATCAACTGCCACGCATGTCAGATAACGAAGCGCGCTACCAGACGCTGGCGGAAGCTGCGCAGTTTCTGACTTCGGCAGGCCAATACGATCTGGCCACCCGGTACGCGCAACAGCTGCTGGACGATCCGGCCCTGCAAGGGCACGCCTGCCAGGCCATGTACTTCAAGTTGCATGCGAAGCTTCGCAGCGGCAACACGCAGGGCCTGGGGCCGGAGTTTCCGAAAGGCATCGATATCTGCCTCAAGGTGGGTGAGCCCCTGGCTGCCAACGCCATACGCGGCGACGTGGCCGACCTCGATATTCAACAGGGTCGTACCCGTGAAGCCATCACACTGCTTCAGCGCAACTATGCCGATGTAAAGAGCGCGCGATATCCGGCACTGATCGCCTGGTTCGATGCCCTGCTTGCCAAGGCCTATCTGCAAACCGGTGATACCGCACAAGCCAAGGCGTTTGCCCTGGCGGCCGTCGACGATGCCGTCAAAAGCAAATACGTCGAATCGATCAGCAACGCCTATGAAGTGCTCTACCGCGTTGAATCGCTGCAAGGCAATACACGTGCCGCCCTGGACTATCACGAAAAGTACATGGCTGCGGACAAGGGCTATCTCAACGATATCCGTGCGCGAGCACTCGCCTACCAGACCGTGAAACAACAATTGCAGGCCAACACGTTGCAGGTCGATGCGCTGAACAAGCGAAACCAGATCCTGCAGCTACAACGTGCGCTTGACCACAAAGCCGTGGAATCCAGTCGCCTCTATATAGCGCTGTTACTTAGCGTGGTGGCGTCGGTTGTGCTCTGGCTACTGCGCATCAAGCGTTCACAGCTGCGTTTCAAACGGCTCGCCAGGCGCGACAGCCTCACCCTTATTTCCAGCCGGCAGCATTTCGTCGATGCAACGGAGCAGGCCCTACGCCAGGCAGCGAGATCCACTCATAGCGCCTGCCTGATCCTGCTGGACCTGGATCATTTCAAGCAGGTCAACGATAACCACGGGCATGTGGCAGGTGACCTGGTGCTCAAGCGCGCCGTTGCCGCCTGCCAGCACCATCTGGATCGCGAAGACATTTTTGGTCGATTGGGTGGCGAAGAATTCGCCATCCTCATACCCGACTGCACCGCCATCCAAGCGCGTGAACGTGCCGAGCGCCTGCGCCAGGCCATTGCTGCCGCCCCGTTGTGGGGTGAGACGCGTAGCGTGGTGATTACCGCCAGTTTCGGCGTGACTTCGACCGATCACAGCGGCTACGAATTGCGCCAGTTGATGATCGACGCCGACAACGCGCTGTACAAAGCCAAGCGCGAGGGGCGCAATCGCGTGGTCTACGCAGATGGCGACGACACCAGTGCAATCACTCCGGCCAATGCACAGCAGCAGACGAACGCCGTGCAGGCAGCCGGCGTGCCGGCCCCGTAGCAGCCTGCGATCGTCCCCAAAACTGGACATTTCCACGATCCAACTACCGGAACGGATGATCATCGCCCGGTACATCCGGATGCATGGGGCGGCCTCGCCCACCGTCACACCCCACCGGTACCCCTGGCACTCGTCCGACACTGGTCCATTCCGCGATAGCGTCCGTCGGCTCTCTCGCTTTATGCTGCCGCCAGGGGATGGCCGTCACACGGCCAGCAGATGGGCGCATCCAGCGGCCGTCCAGGGATCAGGGAGCGGGACATTGAGCGCGACATCTTCGACCGGCAGCCTGGCCTGCGTCGGCATTGGCATCATGCTGGGTTCGCACATTACGCCGCTGGCGCGTAGCCATATCCAGACCGCGGATGTGGTGTTTGTCGCCGTCTCCGACGGCATCGTCGAGCTATGGCTGAAAGAGATGCATACGGACGTCCGTAGCCTCCAGCCGTTCTACGCCGAGGGAAAGCGGCGCACCCAGACCTATCGCGAGATGGTCGATGCCATTCTGACCGAAGTGCGCGCCGGCAAGCGGGTTTGCGCGGTGTTTTACGGCCATCCTGGCGTGTTTGCCTGGGCGCCGCATCGGGCCATCAAGGTGGCGCGCGAAGAGGGCTACCCCGCGCATATGGAGCCAGGCATCTCGTCCGAGGATTGCCTGTATGCCGACCTGGGCATCGACCCGGGCAGCGTGGGCTGCCAGCATTTCGATACCACCCAGTACATGCTTTACCGTCGGCAGGTCGATCCCAGCGCGTGGCTGATTCTGTGGCAGGTCGGCCTGGCCGGCGAACAGACCGGGCATCGCTTCGCCACCGGCCCAGCCCACCGCCAGGTGCTGGTGGACGTGCTGGCCCGGGACTATCCGCGTGACCACGAGGTCATCGTTTACCGGGCGGCCTCGTTGCCGATACAGGCGCCGCGCATGGAGCGCATGCCGTTGGCGCAGCTTGTCTTGGCGGATCTCAATGGAGCCGACACACTGGCGCTGCCGCCCTCCCGCCCGTTGCAGGCAGACCCGGAGATCCAGGCCCGGCTAGCGGCGCTGGACCAGGCAACTGAAGCGATCCCGCCCTAGACATTCTTCGCTTCATTCAGAGTTATGATCGCCTTCTCCCGGTACTCCCCTGGGGAGAGGGGAAAGGCAAGACGGGGGGGTGTTGTCTGTTTAAGACCATCAGGGGATTACAAGCCATGTCGAGCGTCATTGAGTTTCTGGAACGGATGGGCGCGGACGCACACATGCGTCGCGCCTCACAGGAAGAGATTGCGGTAGCGCTGGAGGAGTCGCAGGTCGACTCCGACCTGGGCGCGGCGATCATCGCCAAAAGCACTGCTGAACTTTACTCGTTGCTCGACCTGAGGCCGATGTTCCATACCCTCGAGAATCCTGGTCGTGAGGACGAGGATGAAGAGGGTGAAGGCGAGGACGAAGGCGAAGAAGAGAAGGACTCGCTGGCTGCAAATACGGTGGGCCGCAGCAAACTCACTTCGCCAGCCTGAGCAGCTCATGCTCCGGCTTGGCAAAACGAGTCGGAGGTTGCTGGGGAGCTTAATCGCTCTCACGGGCATCTGCGCGGGCATGGCCGCACCGGCCATGCCCACTGCTGATTCGCCTGAGCAATTGCTGCAGCGGGCCTTCAGCGTCAAGACGTCGGATCACGACGAATTCCTCAGGATACTTGCGCAACTCCACCAGGCCGCGGATGGCCTGCCACTAGATCAACAGTGGACACTGCGATATCTCGATGCCTGGCAGAAAGTGTTCGAAGGCAACGCGTCACAGGCCATCACCTCATTGCGAGCAATTGCAGAGCAGGCACCCAGCCCGGCAATCCGGCTGCGCGCCATGGCCACGATGGTCAATATCTTTGGGTTTGCCCATCACTATGACGAAGCTTTCGTCCAGCTCAATCGGCTGACTGAACTACTGCCTCAGGTTTCAGACAAGGGGGCGCGCTACGCCGCCATGGGTGAAGCAGCGCAGTTCCTAATCGACTCGCGCCATTTCAATCAGGCCGTCGAATACGCCGAGCAGATGTTGCAAAATGTTCCGCCGGGCAAGAGCAATTGCCACGCTATTCGTTACAAACTGCAGGCACTCGTGCACAGTGGCAGCACGCAGCTGACACCCGCTCAGTTCCACGAGGGCATCGACCTGTGCACCAAGGACAACGACACCCTCTATGCGAATGCCGTGCGCAGCGACATGGCGGCGCTCCTGCTGCAAAAGGGCCGCGCTGCAGAAGCCATCCGCGAGTTGGAAGAGCACTACGCCGAGGTGCAGAGCTACAAGTATCCCGCACAGATGCAGTATTCCAACATCCTGCTCGCGCGAGCCTATTT
>FTAC01000044.1_pt1 | contig 13655 bp, 9 predicted proteins | sample 1639021 | NCBI WGS metagenome assembly FTAC01 (sample SAMEA3914812, study PRJEB12502) | metagenome | biome: forest; material: soil | place: Canada | collected 2011-07-07 | depth 0.1 m | reverse complement strand
GCTGCTTTCCGACGAGGAGCGCATGGTGCAGGACACCGTCGGTCGCTTTGTCGATGAGAAAGTGCTGCCGATCATCGGCGATTGCTTCGACCAGGGCCGTTTCCCCAAGGAACTGGTGCCGGAGATCGCAAACCTGGGCCTGCTGGGCGCCACGCTTCCCGAGAAGTACGGTTGCGCCGGCATGAATGGCGTCAGCTACGGCCTGATCTGCCAAGAGCTGGAGCGCGGTGACTCTGGCCTGCGCAGCTTCGCCTCGGTGCAGAGCTCGCTGTGCATGTATCCCATCTACGCCTACGGCACGGAAGAGCAGAAGATGCACTACCTGCCCAAGATGGCGGCGGGCGAGGTCATTGGTTGCTTCGGCCTTACCGAGCCGCACGGCGGTTCGGACCCGGCCAACATGAAGACCCACGCCAAGAAGGACGGCGGCGACTGGGTCATCAACGGCGCCAAGATGTGGATCACCAACGGCAACCTCGCGCAGATCGCCATCGTGTGGGCGCAAACCGAGGACGGCATCCAGGGCTTCATCGTGCCGACCGACACCCAGGGTTTCACCGCACAGGAAGTGCACAAGAAGATGAGCCTGCGCGCGTCGGTCACCTCTGCGCTGTTCTTCGACAACGTGCGCGTGCCGGAGGCCAACCGCCTGCCGAACGTGAAGGGCCTGAAGGGTCCGCTCGGCTGCCTCACGCAGGCGCGCTACGGCATCACCTGGGGCCCGATCGGCGCTGCGCAGGCGTGCCTGAAGGAAGTGCTCGACTACACGCAGGAGCGCATTCTGTTTGGCCGTCCATTGGCGTCGAACCAGGCCGTGCAGCTGAAGCTGGCCGAGATGGCCCGCCGCATCACCATGGCGCAGCTGCTCTCGCTGCAGCTGGGTCGCTTGAAGGACGCCGGTAACATGCAGCCCACCCAGGTGTCGCTGGCCAAGTGGAACAACTGCCGCATGGCCATCGACATCGCGCGCGAGTGCCGCGACATCCTTGGCGGCGCCGGTATAACGACCGAGCACGTGGCCATTCGCCATGCGCTGAACCTGGAATCGGTCATCACCTATGAAGGCACCGAGACGGTGCATCAGCTGGTGGTGGGCCGCGAGCTGACGGGTATCAACGCGTTCTGATCGACGCTATCGATCGTCGCCCCGGCAAAAACTGGGGCCCAGCGCTTTTCCTTCACCAAGGAGCGGCGCTGGCATGACGACCGAGGCGTCCTGATTCGAGGCTGCACCGCATGAGCTGGCAAGACATTCGCATCGAAACCGATCGTCTCATCCTGCGCCCGCCGCAGGCCGAGGATTTCGAAGGGTGGGCCGCCAACATGGCCGATGCGGAGTCGGCACGGTTCATCGGTGGCCAGCAACCACGCGCGGTAGCCTGGCGTGGCTTTCTCACCATGGTCGGCTCCTGGGCAGTCCAGGGTTTCGGCATGTTCTCGGTGATCGAGAAAAGCAGTGGCCAGTGGATCGGTCGCATGGGGCCATGGTTTCCCGAAGGCTGGCCGGGCCGCGAGGTAGGTTGGGGACTGGCGCGCCATGCCTGGGGCAAAGGCTATGCGATGGAAGGCGCGACCGCATGCATGGATTTTGCGTTCGATCAGTTGGGTTGGGACGACGTGATCCACAACATCGATCCTGAGAATGCGCCCTCGCAGGCATTGGCAAAAAGGCTGGGCTCGCAGCTTCACGGCCCAGGCCGGCTGCCCGCGCCCTTTGATACCGTACCCATCGAGATATGGGGCCAGACCCGCGATGCGTGGCGGAGTCGCCACGCATGAGTCACGTCACGCCCGCGCTTTACGCCACGCTGGCCGAGATCGTGCCCGAGCTGCATGTGCATTGCATCGAGCCGTGGTGCCTGATCGGCAGCGCGGCTGCGTTGTTGGCTGGTGCGGATGTGGGCGTCGCCGATGTAGATGTGCTGGTTTCGCGTGACGATGCCGAGCGTTTGATGGCGCTATGGGCGTCGCGTCGTGAGTACGCGCATCAGCCAGCCGATGAAGATCGCTTCCGCTCGCATTTCGCACGCTTCCGTTTTCCAGGCTTGCCGGTCGAGGTAATGGGCGGGTTGGAGCTGGATGTCGGCAACGGCTGGCAGCAGGTGAGGACAGGGCGTTTGATGCTGGTGGGATTGAACGGACTGGCTGTGCCGGTGCCTTCGACTCCAGATCAGATCCGCATTTTTGAAAGCTTTGGTCGGGACAAGGATCAAAGCCGCGCTGCAGCTCTGCGCACCCTAACTTCCTCTCCCCTCCGGGGAGAGGACTGAGGTGAGGGGGCGGGTGCTCGCGATAATGTGTCTACAAAGCCCGCTTCGCTCTGGCGCGCCTGCGTACCCAATTCGATAATCCCCTGATTGCCGCCTCGCGGCTGTTCGTTGACGAGACACCATGACCGCCATTCCTTATTCCCTCACGGCTCGCCACAAAGGCTTCAATCGCGCCGAGATCGTCGACCAGAACTTCACCGAGTTCGTGCAGTTGTGGCAGGGCGAGGTGCATGCGCCGCATGGCGATCATTCGCCCGTATTGCCGGGCAGCACGCTCGATGCGCAGGGCTTTCGCGAGTTGCTCGAGTCGCAGTTGATCAGCCGTCATCTGGACCTGATGGCGCGCGTGCTGCGCGTGCAGAACAAAGTGTTCTACACCATCGGCTCCAGCGGTCACGAAGGCAATGCGATGGTGGCGCGCCTCACGCGTCACACCGATCCGGCGTTCCTGCATTACCGTTCCGGTGGTTTCATGGCCGAGCGCTTCCGCAAGTTGCCCAGTATGGATCCGGTGATGGACTCGGCGCTGTCGTTTGCCGCCAGCATGGACGACCCCGCATCCGGTGGCCGCCACAAGGTGTGGGGCAGCAAGCCGTTATGGGTATTGCCGCAAACCTCCACCATCGCCTCGCATCTGCCCAAGGCACTGGGCACCGCCGTTGCCATCGAGCAGGCGCGACGTATCGGCCACAAGCTGCCGATTCCCGATGACAGCATCACCGTGTGCTCGTTCGGCGATGCTTCGTCCAACCACGCCACTGCGCAGACAGCGTTCAACGCTGCCGGGTGGACGGCTTATCAGAAGCTGCCTGCGCCCGTGCTCTACGTGTGCGAGGACAATGGCATCGGCATCTCGGTAAAGACGCCGAACGGTTGGGTGGCCAACAATTTCCGTCATCGCGCCGATCTCGATTATTTCTATGCCGATGGCCTCGACCTTGCCAACGGCTACGCCCAGGTGCAGGAAGCGGTGGAACATTGCCGCACCACACGACGTCCCACCTTCCTGCATCTGCGCACCACGCGGGTGATGGGCCACGCCGGTACCGATTTCGAGATCGAGTGGCGCAGCGTGGAAGAGTTGTTTGCCGTGGAAGCGAGCGATCCGCTGCTACGCTCGGCGGAGATCGCCTTGTCGTCGGGCCTGTACACACGCGAGTCGTTGCTCGCGCTGTACGAAACCACACGCAAGCGCTGTTTCGAGGCCGCCGAAGACGCTGATCGCCGTCCGCGTTTGTCCTCGCTGACCGAGGTGATGAAGCCGCTTGCGCCGTATACGCCTGAAGCAGTGAAGGCCGAGGCGGAGCGTACGGACTACCAGGACCGTCGCATCGCTGCGTTTGGCGGCGAAGAGAAACTGCCGGAGAAACAGCCGCCGCGCCACCTCGCCATCCAGATCGGACAGGCGCTGCACGACGTGATGGCGAAGTATCCCGAGTCGCTGTTGTTCGGCGAGGACGTGGCGCAGAAGGGTGGCGTGTATACCGTCACCAAGGGCTTGCACAAGGCATTCAAGAACAGCCGCGTGTTCAATACGCTGCTGGACGAGACGATCATTCTTGGCCTGGCCCAGGGCTACGCCAACATGGGCATGCTGCCCATTCCCGAGATCCAGTACCTGGCGTACTTCCACAACGCCTGCGACCAGATCCGTGGCGAAGCGGCCTCGCTGCAATTCTTCTCCAACGATCAATATCGCAACCCGATCGTGATGCGCGTCGCCAGCCTGGGTTACCAGAAGGGCTTTGGTGGGCACTTCCACAACGACAACTCGATTGCAGCATTGCGCGATATCCCGGGTCTCGTGGTGGGTTGCCCGAGCCGTGGCGATGACGCGGCCAATATGCTCCGCACGCTGACGGCGCTGGCGAAAGTCGATGGCCGCGTCTGCGCTTTCCTCGAGCCCATCGCGCTGTACATGACCAAGGACTTGTACGAAGCCGGCGACGGTCAGTGGCAGTTTGAATATCCGGCGCCCGGTGAGGCGATGACGTTGGGCGAAGGCCGCGTCTACAACGAAGATGCCAACGACCTGGTGGTGTTCACCTTCGGCAACGGTGTGCCGATGGCCTTGCGCGCTGCGCGAACCATCGAGGCCGAGCTGGGCTGGAAGGTACGTGTGATCGATCTGCGCTGGCTGGCGCCGCTCAACGATGCGTTTATCGCGGCGCAGGCCAAGTCGGCCAAACACATCATCGTGCTGGACGAAGGTCGTCGCAGTGCCGGTGTGGGCGAGGGCATCATCACCGCCATCGTCGAAGGCGGCAGTGGCGCCACGCCGCTGCAACGCGTGGTGGGAGCCGACACTTACACGCCGCTGGCCGGCGCGGCACTGCTGGTGCTACCCGGCGAAGCGGATGTGGTCGCCGCAGCGCGCAAGCTGGCCTGATCGCATACGTGGCGCGCCGGCTGACCCGGCGCGCCACGCTCTCCCTGTAGGAGCGCACCCTGTGCGCGACAAACCTGCACTCCGGCGATCCCGTGGTCGCGGCCGGGAGATGTTCAGCGCTTACGCCGCAACCGCCACCATTCTGCCGCACCCAGGCACACCACCAGCCACGCCAGCCCGCTCGCATACCCGGCCAGCACGTCGCTGAAGTAATGCACCTGCAGCAGGATGCGACTGACGCCGATCACCGTCACCATGGCGACGGCAGCAGCGATCACTGCGCGATGCCAGCGCAGCGGCAGCAGGCGTAGCAATACATAGGCGAGCATGCCGTAGAACACCGCGGCACCAAAGGCATGGCCGCTGGGAAAACTCCAGCCTTGCTCCATGATGATGGCGTTGTCATGCAGCGGACGCGGTCGCTGGAACCATGCCTTGAGGCCGCTGTTGAGCGGCACGATGCCGACCATCGCAATCGTCCAACACGCGGCCAGTTGCAGCTGGCGACGCAGCAGCAGCATTGCCAGCACCATGACGGTGGCCGTGGCCACCGACCACAGATCACCCAGATGCGAGACGGCGGCGATGATGCGCAGAACGGCTGGAGGTAAACCGGCTCTGAGGTTTTGGGCCAATGCCGTATCGAAACCGGGCAGCCAGTCGGCGGCCCCGGCGCCAATAGCGAGCGCGATGGCGGCAAACAACAAGCCGGTGGCGACCAGCAGCATCGCCACCGTTCGTCCACGGATCACCACCGGGTCGCGTCCATCGGCCAGAGCGGCTTCACGCTGTTGCCGGTTCCAATGCCAGGCCAGGTCGCCGCTCAGCAAGGCCAGCACCAGCAGTGCGCCCCACAGCGGCAACGCGTGTGTCGCGATCCATTCCACCGAGTCGTTCATGGTTATCCTCGTGCCAGCGCCACATGATCTCCGCTGGCAGGGCGCCCGTCGAGCACGCCGCGCGGGGCATGACTTCCAGTGCTGGCCCTGGCGGGGCTTTGCCACGATAGTGATGTGCTTTGTTTCCCCGGAGCCATTCGATGTCCCAGCGAACCCTGTCCCCGCGTCTGGCGGGTTGTCTTGCACTGTTTGTTCTTGCGGCGCCGGTGTGGGCGCAGACGACGTCTGTGTCAGCCCCCGCCACGGCGACCAGCAGTGCGCAGCCAGCCTTGCCGGCCCAGTTGCAGGATTTTGCTGCGTACATGGACAGTGCCCGCAAGCAGTTCGACGTGCCGGGCATCGCCGTGGCCATCGTCAAGGACGGGCAGGTGGTGATGGAGCAGGGCTTCGGCGCGCGCGAGCTGGGCAAACCCGAAACGGTGGATGCGCATACGCTGTTTGCCATCGCGTCCAACACCAAGGCGTTTACGGCGGCCTCGCTGCAGATGCTGGCCGAGGAAGGCAAGCTCAATATGGACGATCGGGTGATCGATCATCTGCCGTGGTTCCAGATGTCCGATCCCTATGTGACCCGCGAGATGCGCATCCGTGACCTGCTGGCGCATCGCAGTGGCCTGGGGCTGGGTGCAGGTGATCTGTTGTACTGGCCGCCGACCTCGTACTCCACCAAGGAAGTGGTGCAGCATCTGCGCAACGTGCCGCTGGCCACCAGTTTCCGCAGCGCTTACGCCTACGACAACATCCTGTTTGCCGTGGCCACGCTGGTGATCGAACAGGTCTCCGGGCAGAGCTATGCCGATTTCATTCGCGACCGCATCTTCAAGCCCGTGGGCATGGATGAATCGCTGGTCGACATGACCGGGCTGAAGCCCGGCATGGATACCGCCATGGGGCACGCCAAGTTCAACTTCAGCGAGCTAAAGCCGGTGCCACCGATGGCCTGGTCGAACAACTCCGGCGCCGGTGGCATCTACGCCAGCGTGCACGACATGGCCAAGTGGATGAACGTGCAACTGGCCGGCGGCAAACTGCCGAACGGAAAGCCGCTGTTCTCCGAGGACAGCCAGAAGCAGATGTGGTCCATGCTCACGCCGATGAAAATTTCCGAGCCGCCGGTGCCGGAGCTGAAGGAATCGAAGCCGAATTTTGCGGGCTATGGCGAAGGTTGGTTCCTGTCCGACTATCGCGGCCAGCGCTTGGTATGGCACACCGGCGGCTGGCCGGGCATGGTGTCGCGCGTCACGCTGGTGCCGGAGCTGCACCTCGGTGTGGTGGTGCTTACCAATCAGGAATCGGGCGCTGCCTTCAATGCCGTGACTTATCGCGTACTCGATGCGTATCTGGGCAAGGACAAGAAAGACTGGGTCGCAGCGTATGCCGCAGCCGTGAAGAAATCCGAAGCCAACGCCGATGGCAGCTGGAAGCAGCATGAATCGGCACGCGACCAGAACGGCAAGCCGTCGCTGCCGCTGGCCAGCTATGCCGGCACCTTCCGCGATCCGTGGTACGGCGACGTCGTGGTAAGCCAGCAAGGTGGCAAGCTGCGCCTGCGCTTCTCCAAGACGGCGCAGCTGGTGGGCACGATGGAGACGTGGCAGCACGATACCTTCATCGTGCACTGGGATGATCGCGGGCTCAATGCAGATGCGTTTGTCAGCTACGCACTCGATGCGGACGGCAAGGTGCGCGAAGTGCGCATGCAACCGATATCACCGCTGACCGATTTCAGCTTTGACTTTCAGGATTTGCGCTTGTCGCCGGTGACGGCCGGCAAGTCCGCCCAGGCGGAGTAAACCCCGCCAGGCGGGCGCGACGCTGTGCTGACCGTTCCCGCTACGGCGGGACCACACGAGGGGAAGGAATCATGCGGATGTATCGAATCACTCTGGCTGTATGCCTTGGTTTTGGATCGCTGGCGGTTGCCGGGTGCGATCGGCATGACGCACAGCAGGCCGCCGTCGGCTTTCACGTCGATATCGGTACGCCCGACGCGCATGTCACATCGGGCCGCTTGCTGGTGTTTGCGACGGATGCGAAGAGCGCCGAGTCGGCCGCGAAGGATGGCAAAGTGACCGAGGTCGATGTCGATCCGCTTGCGCCTGATCAGGTGACCGTCGTCGGACGCGAGGTGAGCCGACTGGTGCCGGGGCAGGGCGCGGACATCAACGCGGATGCGGTGGCCTTTCCCAAGCCATTGGCGCAGTTGCCGGTGGGCGACTACTACGTACAGGCCGTGCTCGACACCAACCACAGCTACAACTACTCGGGGCGCGGTGCGGGCGACCTGGTTAGCGACGTGGTAAAGATCCACTTGCCTGCCACGAACACGCCGACCCTCAAACTCACGTCGACATTGCCGTCGCACGACGCATGGACGCTGCCGCCATCGGCCAGCCAGGCGGTGCGTGATGCATTATCCGAGGCGCGCCGTCACACCGAGGATCTCGATTTTGTCAGCCCGGCGCTCTCAGCGTTCTGGGGACGCCAAATCCACATGCGCGGCTTCGTGCTGTTGCCGCCGGGCTACGATCCAAAGGGGGCGGACCGCTATCCGGTGGTCTACTTTACGCACGGGTTTGGTGGCGGCATGGATCACTTTGCCAATGGCATCGCCAACACCTGGCTGGCCATGAGCAAGGGCCAGATGCCACCGATGATCTGGGTGTATCTGGATGAGACCAGCCCTACGGGCACGCACGAGTTTGCCGATTCCGTGAACAACGGACCATGGGGCCAAGCGCTGACCGAGGAGTTGATCCCGCATCTGGAGTCGACCTATCTCATGGACGCCAAGGCGAGCGGACGTTTCCTCAACGGCCATTCGTCCGGCGGCTGGGCCACGCTGTGGCTGCAGACGCGCTATCCGAAGGTGTTCGGTGGCACCTGGTCCACCTCGCCCGACCCCAGCGACTTCCATGATTTCACCGGTATCGATCTTTATGCGCCGCACGCCAATGTTTACCGCAAGACGGACGGTTCGCCGTATCCGCTGATTCGCGACAAGGGCAAGGTGATCGCAACGTTTGAGCAGTACTCCGAGCAGGAGCGTGCGCTCGGCAGCTACGGTGGACAGATCGCCTCGTTCGAGTGGGTGTTTTCACCACGCCGCGAGGACGGCCGGCCGTTGCCGATGTTCGATCGTGATACGGGGGACGTCGACGCCAATGTGGTTGCCTATTGGCGCGATCACTATGACATCGCCTATCGCCTGCAGAGCCAGTGGCCGCAGCTCAAGTCTGACCTCGACGGCAAGATCCACTTGATTGTGGGTACGGCCGATACGTTCTATCTCGATGGCGCGGCGCATCGGTTGAAGGCCGTGCTCGACAGCCTGCATGCGCAATCGGATATCCGCTTCCTGCCGGGCAAGACCCATTTCGATCTGTACGTGGTGGGCAATGACCGCACGGCCTTGCTCAAGCAGATTTCCTGGGAGATGTATGCGGTGGCGCGACCGCAGTCGCCGTTGAAAGCAGCGACGCCCTAACGGCGCGGTCTGCGTGTAATCAAGCGGGGGATCACGTTCGCGTTGTCTCCCCGCGTGTCGCGAACCAAACGTCGGTTCAACGCAAAATATTGCGCACGATTTCCGCGTCATTCTGCGACTCTGTTCATCTATCGCACATGATCGTGCGTCTCATCATAGCGCCGTCGAAAGTGCCTGCTGGCCAGAACGGCCCGGCACTTCAAGCGACGTGACCTGATGGAGAAAGCTTGATGAAGAAATCACTGTTCGCCCTGGCTCTTGGTGCCGCACTGGTATCGACCGTGGCTGCTGCTTCACCGTTCCAGTACGACGAGCATCATGATCAGTACGACCAGGATCATGGCCACCCCAATGATCGTGATCATCACGACGCCGTCGTGCACGACCGCGGTGCGCATGAGGGCTGGTATCGCAAGGGCGGTCGTGTGCCCGATGAGTATCGGGATCACCGCTACGTGGTCGAGAACTGGCACGAATACCGCCTGGCACCGCCGCCGCGCGACTACCAGTGGGTGCGCAGTGACAATGGCGAATTCCTGTTGGTGGCCATCTCCACCGGCATCATCGCCGACATCATGTTGAGTCACTGATGGCCGGGAGCCGCATGGCCGAACAGGCGATGCGGCTCCGTTCTTTCGAAGGGCCACGGACACCATTCGCACGAAGTTGCGAAATGCCCTCACGGTACCTAAACGTCTCGGGATGCAGTGTGCTGAAGCGTCACGAGCTTGGGGCATAGTCCATGCCGCAAGCGTCACGACGCTTGAGGAGTGTCAGCGAGCGATGGTCATGCCATCGGTTCGCGATGATGCGAAGGGGAACGCGTCCGCAACCGGACTGTTTCCCCATGGACAGACGAGTTCGCGCTGGAGGGATCGAAGATGAAATCTTATGGTTTGATCGCAGTCTTGCTCGCAGGTTTTCTTGCCGGTCCGGCGGTGTACGCCCAGCAGGCCGCCGCGCCCACGGGTTCGACCGGGCAGTGCAAGGACGGCACCTATACGAGCAATGCCACCAAGAGCGGTGCTTGCTCGGGCCACAAGGGCGTGAAGGAGTGGTACACCGCCGCTACCACGGCAGCACCTGCAGCCGCAGCGCCCGCCGCGGCACCTGCCACTACGCCAGCAAGCACTACGTCCAAGACCGCCGCACCTGCGAGCGCCAGCAAGTCGTCCTCGCAGCCGCCTGCCAATGCGGCACCGGGTGGCGGCCCTGGCCTGGTGTGGGTCAACGACAGCAGCAAGGTCTACCATTGCCAAGGTGACAAGTGGTACGGCAAGACCAAGGCTGGCGCCTATATGAGCGAAGCGGACGCCAAGGCCAAGGGTTATCACGCCGATCACGGCAAGGCGTGCACGCAGTAACGCACGCGCATTGTCCTGCTAAGGGAAGGGCCGACCTGGGTCGGCCCTTTTGCGTTGTGGGCTGAACGTGTCGCCGTCGGCTGCTGTCCCAATGATTGATGCGTGTGGTCGTGGCCGCGCGCTGAGCGTTATTCGAAGAGTTTCGTTACACCGGAGGTTTGTGTGGGTACACAGTTGAAGGTTCTGGCCGCATCCATCGTCTGCGCCATGGCGGTTGCAACCGGTGCAAAAGCGGACGACGCACAAGTTGCCCGCGTCACGCTCGATAACGGCCTGCGCGTGGTGGTGGTGCGCGATGCGCTCGCTCCGGTGGTGGCCACCGAGGTGAACTATCTGGCCGGTTCGGACGAGGTGCCTTCCGCGTTTCCGGGCACGGCCCACGCGGTGGAGCACATGATGTTCCGCGGTGGTCCGGGTCTATCGAAGGACCAGCTTGCCGCGATTGCCGCGAACATGGGCGGCGCGTTCAACGCGCAAACCATGCAGAGCGCCACACAGTATTACTTCGTCACGCCGACGCAGGATCTGGATGTGGCCTTGCGCGTCGAAGCCTTGCGCATGCGCGGCATCGACGTCTCCGAAGCGGAGTGGGACAAGGAGCGCGGCGCGATCGAGCAGGAGGTGTCGCGCGATCTTTCCAGCCCCGACTTCAAGTTCTACACCCAGATGCTGGGACAGATGTTTGCCGGCACGCCGTACGCGCATTCGCCGCTGGGCACGCGCGAGTCGTTCGACAAGACCTCGGCAGCCATGCTCAAGCAGTACCACGATACCTGGTATGCGCCCAACAACGCGATCATGGTGATCGTTGGCGATGTGGATCCACAGCAGACGGTGGCGAAGGTGAAGGCGCAGTTTGGCGATCTGTCGCGCAAGGAACTGCCTGCACGCGCCAACTTCAGCTTCACGCCGGTGCAGGCCAAGACGGTGCGCCTGCCGACGGACAGTCCCTACGGCTCGGTGTATCTGGGCTATCGCTTGCCGGGCGCGCGCTCGAACGACTACGCCGCATCGCTGGTGCTTTCCGGCGCGCTCGGCTCGCAGCGTGCCGGCTTGTTTGGCATGGGCATGGACGGTACCGCGTTGTTCGGCGGCTTTTTCCAGGATCCCTTGCCGGAGGCGGGCGTGGGCATGGCCGTGGGCGTGTTCCCCGCGGGCGGTGATCCGCAGCCTGTGCTCAAGCGCATGCAGTCGATACTCGCCGACGCCGCCAGCAAGGGCATCGACCCGGCGCTGGTCGACGCCGCCAAGCGCAAGGCCATTGCCGACCTGGAGTTCAAGAAGAACTCGGTGGAAGGTCTGGCCAATACCTGGTCCGATGCGCTGGTCATGCATGGCCTCGATTCGCCCGATGCGATGAAGCAGGCCATCGAAGCGGTGACGCCGGCACAGGTCAACGCGTTGGCCAAGGCCACCTTCGAGCCTGCGCACGCCATCACCGCCATCCTCACGCCGGAAAAGTCAGGCAAGCCGGCCGAAGGCAAGGGCTTTGGCGGTGCGGAAAGTTTTGCCAGCAGTCCGGACAAGCCGGTGGCACTGCCGGACTGGGCCGAGCAGGCGTTTGCCAAGCTCGACATGCCGCGCTCGATGCTGCATCCGGTGAGCTACACCCTGGCCAACGGCATGCGCCTGATCGTGCAGCCCGAATCGATCAGCGATACCGTCGAAGTGATGGGTCGCGTACAAACCAATGCCGACCTGCAAACGCCCAAGGGACAAGACGGTGTGGGTGAAGTATTGGACGGCATGTTCCAGTTCGGCAGCAGCAGCCTCGATCGCATGCAGTTTCAGCAGGCGCTTGATGCCATCAGTGCGGACGAGACAGCCGGCGCGAATTTCTCCTTGCGTGTGCCCTCAGGCAATTTCGCGCAGGGCATGAAACTGCTGGCCGACAACGAGTTGCATCCGGCATTGCCGCAGCAGGCGTTCGTATTGATGCAGCGCCAGCAGGCCGGCATCTGGAGCGGCACCATTCAGTCGCCGGATTTCCTCGACGAGCTGGGTATGTACAAGGCGCTGCTGCCGCCGACCGATCTGCAGCTGCGCCACGCCACGCCGCAAAGCGTGATGGGCCTGACCTACGACAACGTAAAGGATTACTACGCGCACACGTTCCGGCCCGACATGACCACGCTGGTTGTCGTCGGCAAGGTGGGACCGGCCGAGGCCAAGCGTGTCGTCGAGGAAGCCTTTGGCGCGTGGAAGACGCAGGGGGCCAAGCCGGATGTGGATTATCCCGCGGTGCCGGCCAACAAGGCCGCGCAACTGCATACACCCGACAGCAGCGCCGTGCAGGACAGCGTGCGCATGTCGCAGATGATCGATGTCACGCGCGATGACGATGCCCGCTTCGCGTTGAACCTGGGCAATGAGGTACTCGGCGGCGGATTCTATGCGTCACGGCTGTACCGCGATTTGCGAGACACCTCGGGCCTGGTCTACACCGTCGATACCGACTTCGATCTGGACAAGCATCGCGGCCGTTACACGGTTTCCTTCGGCGCTGACCCGGGCAAGGTCGAGGCTGCTCATGCCGTGGTGCTGAAGGATCTCAAGCAGATGCAGGCCGAACCGGTGGCCGACACCGACCTGCAGCGTGCGAAGGGGATCCTGGTGCGACGCGTGCCGTTGAGCGAGGCGAGTTTCGACAGCATTGGCAACCAGCTGTTGACTTATGCCGAGCGGGGGCAGCCGCTGGATCAGGGCCTGGTTGCGGCCAAACACTATCTGGAACTGACTGCGCCGGAGGTGCAGCAGGCGTATGCGAAGCACATTCGCCTGGATGGTTTTGTTACGGCGGTGAAGGGGCCTGCGCCCTGAGCTCTACTTTCTCTCCTCCTTGGGCGAACCGAGGTAGTCCCTGCGGGAGAGATGGCTGAGGTGAGCCACCTAAAGGTGGTAATGGGCAGGTGCTCGCGCGAAGGTCCCAGGAGAGCTTGCTTGACCTGGCCTTATCGCTAGATTGCCCCTCACCACCGTAAAGGTGGCAATGCCCCAACCCTCTCCCCGCAGGGGAGAGGGAGCCAAGGCGCGCAGCGCTCCGCTTTAAGTCCTCCACGCTTCGGCGCTTTGCAGGGAAGCGGTTGTGTAGAGGCGGAGGTGTCCCGAATCGAGGCCCCAAAGGCCGTTCCGGCCGGTATCCCACCTTTTGCCGCGAGCTCCTAAGGCCATTTTCTTTGGGTTACTTTTCTTTTACTCCGGGCATCCTGCCCTCCGCCCTTCGGGCCGGCTTCGCCGTTCGCACGC
>FTAC01000102.1_pt1 | contig 14520 bp, 12 predicted proteins | sample 1639021 | NCBI WGS metagenome assembly FTAC01 (sample SAMEA3914812, study PRJEB12502) | metagenome | biome: forest; material: soil | place: Canada | collected 2011-07-07 | depth 0.1 m | reverse complement strand
TCATCGGCCTGCACCCAATAGGCGAGCGAGCCGCCGAGGTCCATCAACGGGTCGCCGATGGTGGCCATCTCCCAGTCGAGCACGCCGATGATGTCGAGCGGGTTATCGGCGGAAAGCACCACGTTGTCGAAGCGGTAGTCGTTGTGGATCACGCAGCTGGTGTTGTCGTGACCCGGTTGGTTGGCATCGAGCCAGGCCAGTACGTCTTCACAGGGATCGGAGCCTTCGGTGGCGGCCTGTCGCCAGCGTTCACTCCAGCCTGCAACCTGACGCGCGATATAACCGTCGCCCTTGCCCAATTCGTTCAAGCCGGGCTGGCTGATGTCGACTTTATGCAGTTCGATCAGGCGGTCGATGAAGCCCATGCACAGACGGTGCACGCCATCGCGATCGAGGCCCAATTCCGCCGGCAGATCGCGACGCAGGATGGTGCCGTTGAGGCGTTCCATCACGTAGAAATCCTGGCCGATCACGCCGGCATCATCGCAGCGGGCGAGAATGGCGGGCACATAGGGGTAGCTCGGCTTGAGCTCACCCATCACACGCGACTCGCGCAACATGTCGTGCGCGGATTTCACTTTGGCGCCGCGCGGTGGACGGCGCAGCACCAGCTCGCGGTTGGCGTAGGTAAGCAGATAGGTGAGATTGGAGGCGCCGCCGGGAAACTGTTTGAGCGTCGGCTCGCCTTCGAGTCCGGCGATGTGCTTCCTGAGATAGGCGTCGACGCGCGCGACGTCGAAAGTATCTTCCTCGCGTACCGCGCGCGCCTGATCCTGCATAGCCGTCATGCTTGCGACTCCCGTGCGAGCTGTGCCTTGGCTTCGAGTTTGGCGACGACGGCGCGATGGACTTCATCCGGGCCGTCAGCGAGGCGCAGCACACGCGCATAGCCAAACAGCTGTGCGAGCGGAAAATCGTCGGTGAGGCCGGCGCCGCCGTGCATCTGGATCGCCGCGTCGGCAGCTTGTTGCGCGACGGCGGGCACCACGACCTTGATCTGCGAGATCAGGCTGAGTGCTGCCTTGTTGCCTTGCGTGTCCAGCGTCCACGCCGTCTTGAGCGTCAGCAGGCGCGCCTGTTCGATCGCCATGCGCAGGTTGGCCACGATGTCGGCGTTGCCGCCAAGCCGAAGCAGCGGCTTGCCGAACGCCACGCGTGACTGTGCACGCTTGCATAGCAACGACAACGCACGTTCGGCGGCACCCAGTGCACGCATGCAGTGATGCACGCGGCCGGGCCCCAGGCGGCCTTGGGCGATCTCGAAACCGCGGCCCGGGCCGAGGATCACATGATCCAGTGGCAGGCGAACCTGATGGAAGCTCATCTCGCCGTGGCCGGCGGGTTCGTCGTAGTCGTGGAACACCGGCAGCATGCGCTCGATGCGCACGCCCGGTGCGTCGAGCGGGCAGATCACCATGCTGTGTCGACGATGCGGCTCGGCCTGAGGATCACTCAAGCCCATGAAGATCACGAAGCGGCAATGTGGATGGCCCAGGCCGGTGGTCCACCATTTGCGACCATCGAGCACTACCTCATCGCCTTCGACGCGGGCAGTGGCCTGCATGTTGGTGGCGTCGGACGAGGCTACGGCCGGCTCGGTCATCGCAAAGCCGGAACGTATCTCGCCATTGAGCAGCGGGGTCAGCCAGCGTTCGCGCTGCAGCGCCGAGCCATAGCGATGCAGCACTTCCATGTTGCCGCTGTCCGGCGCGTTGCAATTGAATACTTCGGGCGCGATGAACGAGTGGCCCATGATCTCGGCCAGCGGCGCGTACTCGAGGTTGCTCAGGCCGGGGCCGTCTTCCAGGTCGGGCAGAAACAGGTTCCACAAGCCGGCCGCGCGGGCCTTGGCCTTCAGCTGCTCCATCACCGGCGGCTGCCGCCACTGGCGGTGGTCGGCGCCACCCACCAACTGGGCTAGGTAGACCGGCTCGGCAGGAGTCACTTCCTCGCGCATGAAGCGGCTGAGGCGTTCAGTGAGCGCCTGGGTGCGCTCGGAAGGGGTGAAGTCCATGAGGTTCTCCTGACTCCGCCGCAGCCTACGCCGGTGTTATCTGATTAGTGAAATGAATATGCTTTATGGCTATACATTAGCTGTACGAATGACCTTGCACGTCGAAGAGATGCCATGGAACGCGACAGCCGTATCGACCTCAACCTGTTCCGTGTGCTGGATGCGATCTACGCCCAGGGCGGCGTAAGCGCCGCCGCGCGGGTGCTGCACCTGACCCAGCCAGCAGTGACCCATGCGCTGCAACGCCTGCGCGATCACCTGAACGACCCGTTGTTCGTGCGCCAGGGCAATCGCCTGGTGCCCACTGAAAAGGTGCGCGCGATGATGCCGGCGGTGCAGGCGCACCTGAAGGGGCTGCTGGCGAGTACGCACGCGCAGCCCCAGTTTGAAGCGGCGCAGTTGCAGATGGAGTTTGTAATCGGCTTTCGCGACATCCTCGAATCGATCGCCTTGCCCACGTTGATGGCAGGTATCGAGCGCGAAGCGCCCGGGGTTCGCGTGATAAGCCGGCGCGTGGCCGCCGACGAGGTGGGGCGCGAACTGGGCACCGGTACGCTGGATCTGGCGGTGGACCGGCCGCTTCGTGCAGGCCCGCACATCGCGCACCGACACCTGGTGGACGACACGCTGTTGGTGGTGATGCGTCGCGATCACCCGTTGGCCTCCCATATGCGTCGCGCCGACTATCTGGCCGCTCAGCATGTCGCCGTCTCACCGCTGGGCGAGGCGAACGCGCTCGATCTGCTGCTGGGCCAGAACGGCATGTTTCGCGAGGTACGCCTGGTCTGCCAGCACTACTTTTCGGCCTGCCAGATCGCCGCGGCCAGCGACCTGCTGCTGACCGTGCCGCGTGCCTACGCCACCCATCTGGCCAGCGTGCTGCCGATCGCGGCGCAGCCGTTGCCGATCCAGCTCAAGGCCTTTCCCATCCTGGCTTACTGGCACGAATCGAAGGACAAGGACCCGGCCCACCAGTGGTTTCGCGAGCGCGTGGCTGCGTCGATCACGGGAGCCATGGAGCCCTCGCAAAACTGACTTGCTCCCGACATGGCTGCGGGCGCACGATGGTGAAACCCCGTGGTGCACCAGCGCGCCGCGCACGCACGTACGCAGGAAGAACCTGGCACTTGGCCGGGCCGCCCATGACGAGGTGTCTTGCATGTCGGATCAGTCGCCATCGCCCGAGGTCGTCTACGACCCCACCGATCCGATGCTGCGCAAGGAGCAGATGTTTCCGAGGCTCAGCCCGGCGATGGCGCAGCGGGTAGCCGATTATGGACAAGAAGAATTTGTGCCCGCCGGCACCGTGCTGTTCCAGCGTGGCCAGCGCGGCGCGGATTTCTTCCTGGTGGTGCAGGGGTTGATCGAAGTCTTCGAGCTGGACAAGGACGGGCAGCCCAACGTGTTCACCATCCATGGGCCACGGCAATTCAGCGGCGAGATGAACCTGTTCAATCAACGCAGCGTGCTCGCCTCGGGGCGGGCGCCTTGCGACAGCCGCATTGTGCGGGTGCGCCAGGATGACTTCCGCCGCATGGTGGCTGCCGAAGCCGATATCAGCGAAATCATCATGCGTGCTTTCATCCTGCGGCGGGTCGGCCTGATTCGGCAGGGCTATGGCGGTGTGGTACTGGTGGGTCCGGGGCATAGCGCCGACACGTTGCGATTGGAGCGCTTCCTGGTGCGCAACGGCTACCCGCATCGGCTGATCGATACGGAAAGCGATCCGGATGCCAGCGGATTCGTGGCTTCCTTCCAGCTTAGGCGCGAACAGTTGCCGGTGGTGATTTGCCCGGAGCGTTGTTTCCTGCAGAACCCCAGCAACGCCGAGCTGGCCGATGAGCTGGGGCTGGCCGAAACCATCGACCCGCAGCACGTCTATGACGTAGCGGTGGTGGGCGCGGGTCCGGCGGGTCTGGCGGCGGCGGTCTATGCGGCCTCCGAAGGTCTTTCCACCATCGTGGTGGAGGGCATGGCGCCCGGCGGGCAGGCCGGCACATCATCGAAAATAGAGAACTACCTAGGCTTTCCCACCGGCATCTCCGGCCAGGCATTGGCTGGGCGCGCGCAGGCGCAGGCGCAGAAATTCGGCGCGCGTCTGGCCATCTCGCGCCAGGCTTCCAGCGTGGATTGTTCCGAACAGCCGTTCCGCCTGCATCTGGATGGCGAGCAGACGGTCAGGGCGCGCGTGGTGGTGGTCGCCACCGGCGCGCGTTATCGCAAGCTCGACGTGCCCGGCTACGCGCGCTTCGAAGGCGCCGGTATCCACTACGCCGCCACTGCGATGGAAGGCCAGCTGTGCGCCAACGAGGAGGCGGTGGTGGTGGGTGGCGGCAACTCCGCCGGACAGGCGGCGGTATTCCTGTCGCACCTGGCTTCGCATGTCCATGTACTGGTGCGCGCCGATAGCCTGGCCTCCACCATGTCCGACTACCTGGTGCAGCGCATTGCGCAGTCCTCGAAGATCACCTTGCATACGCGCAGCGAGATCGTGGATCTGGAAGGCGACGAGCGGCTACGCCAAATCACCTGGCGTCATCGCGATACCGGCGAACTGACCCTCTGCCTGGCCAGCAACATGTTCGTGATGATCGGCGCCGAGCCCAACACGGACTGGCTGAAGGATTGCCTCGAACTGGATCCCAAGGGTTTCGTGCTCACCGGGCGCTGCCCGAAGGGGCATCTGCTGGAATCCCCGTATGCCACCACCAAACCAGGCATCTTCGCCGTGGGCGATGTGCGCGCGGGGTCGGTCAAGCGCGTGGCGTCCAGCGTCGGCGAAGGCTCGGTGGTGATCCAGGCGGTGCATCGGTATCTGAATCCCGAAGCAAGCTGACAGATCGCCGCTTCGCTCTACACTGTCGGCCTTTCGTTCGTGGATGCCGCCATGTCGTGTTCGCTTTATCGCTACCCGAGTGAGGCCATGGCGCGTGGCTGAGGTACGCGAATTGCTGGCGAGCGCTGCGCGAACCCTGGGCGATCGCCTGGAAGCAGAACTGCTGCTGGTGCATGTATTGGGCAAGCCGCGAAGCTGGCTGATCGCGCATGCCGACGATGTCCTCGATGACGCGCAAATCGCCGCCTTTGAAGCACTGGTGCAGCGCAGGCATGACGGTGAGCCGGTGGCCTATATCACGGGCCGTCGCGGCTTCTGGTCGCTGGAGCTGGAGGTCACGCCGGCCACGCTCATTCCGCGACCGGAAACCGAGTTGCTGGTCGAGCTGGCGTTGCAGCGTTTGCCGGTGGCGGGGCGTATCGTCGACCTGGGCACCGGCAGCGGCGCCATCGCGCTTGCCATCGCACGCGAACGTCCGCAGGCCAGGGTAATGGCCACCGACGCGAGTCCCGCTGCGCTTGCGGTAGCGCAGCGCAACGCCACGCGACTGGGTCTTGCGCGCGTCAGCTTCTCGCATGGTGATTGGTTCGCTCCGTTGGCGGGCGAGCGCTTCGATCTGATCGTCTCCAATCCGCCTTACATCGAAGCAGACGATCCGCATCTGGATCAGGGCGATCTGCGTTTCGAGCCGGCCAGTGCACTGGCCTCCGGGCCCGATGGCCTCGATGACATCAGGCGCATCGTCGAGGGGGCACGTACGCACCTGGAGCCGGGAGGGTGGCTGATGATGGAGCACGGCTGGAACCAGGGTGATGCGGTGCGCAACGTACTGTCGACTGCCGGATATAGCGATGTGTTTACTGCACAGGATCTGGAGCAGCGCGATCGCGTCAGCGGGGCGACCTGGCCGGGTCCTTAGCGCCTGCGCACGCTCTGACGGCATTAGAGATCGCTTGCCGAAGGGTGGTTGCCTCAGCGTAAACTGACCCCGACTCGTGAGAAGTCGATGCCCGGAACTGGGACGATCATCCGGGCATATATGCCACCCGGCTGGGGAGAGGCGTCATGCTCGATTGTGCGCGCGGATCAAGACGTCCTTCCAGGCCTGCAGGCCGAGCCTGCCTGGCCGCTGCATTGTTGGCATTGCTGCCTTGGTCCTTGTATGCGCAGGCGACCGACCCACAGGCACCCCCACCGCCATCGACCACGACACCTGCACCGACGAAACCCACGGCGCCGACAACCAAGCGGGTAGTGACACTAGGTGAGGTGATCGTGTCGGCCAACCGCCGCCGCGAGCCCTCGCGCGAAGTTCCCATGCATGTCGATGAAGTGTCGGGCGAGCAACTGCAACAGATCGGCGCACGCACGCTCAACGACTATGCGTCCTACGAGCCGGGGGTGTTCCTCGCCAGCCAGGGCGGCCCAGGGCAGGGCAAATTGATCATGCGTGGTGTTTCAACCGGCAATCAAACCAGCCCCACGGTATCGGTATACATGGACGATGTGCCCATCGGTGGCAGCACGGTGTATGCGGCATCGTCCACGTTCCTGGTCGATCCGGCGCTAATGGATGTGGACCACATCGAGTTTCTCTACGGTCCGCAGGGCACGCTCTATGGCGCAGGTTCCATGGGCGGCTTGGTCAAGTACGTGACTCGTCGGCCCGATGCCAGCGCTGTATCCGCCAGCGTAGGTACGGATATCTCCAACACCGAGCACGGCGGCATGAACTACACCGAGCGGGGCATGCTCAACGTGCCGCTGGTGAAGGATGTGGCGGCTCTGCGCCTGAACGTGGTGGACGAGCATACGGCGGGCGTCTACAACGCCGTCGGTCCGGTGGCGGCGGGTGGTGCGGATCGCTCGCATACGCAGGGCATCCGTGCGCAGCTCGAGGTGGATCCCACCGACAAGCTCAGTTTCAATCTCAGTGCCATGGCACAACGCCTGGCCGCCGATGGCCTTTCCATGGCGGACTACAACCTTGAGGGACAGCCGATCTCGGGCGGCCCTTACAACCGCGAGCTCAATCATCGCGAGCCCTTCACGCAAACGCTGCAGCTGTATTCGTTCCGCGTCAGCTACGACTTTGGCGGGGCTACGTTGGAGTGGATCAGCGCGTACCAGGATTTCCAGAACCAAAGCGAGCAGGACTATCCCACCGGCTTTCTCGATCTGCTCAATGCATTGGGTCCGAGCCTGGGCGTCGACCAGCCGTTGAACAACCTGTACGTCGACTCCGAATACGACGTGCACAAGGCCACGCAGGAAATCCGCTTCACTTCAGCCAAGGGCGACCACTTCGATTGGCTTACCGGTCTGTGGTTCAACCGTGAAGACGTCTGGGCGAACTACAGCTTGCTCGGCGATAACCTCAGCGCGCCGGGAAAGACCTACCTGATCCAACAGAACACCGATTCGCGCTTCGAGGAATACGCCGGCTACGCCGATTTCACCTGGCACCTCAGTCCCACGTGGGACCTTGCCGCCGGTGCACGCGTCAACGGCGACACGCAGCGACTGGCCAGCCAGGAGCAAGGACCGGTGGCGGGAAGCCCCGGAGGCTTTCGCATAAACAGTACCGGTTCGGATACCACCGAGATGCTGACCGCGTCGTACCGCCCCGACACCACGCACAGCTATTACGCGCGCGTGTCCACCGGCTATCGCCCTGGTGGTCTGCAGGCGCCCTTGCTGAGCAGTTTGCTCGGGCCGGTGCCTACGGCCACCGATACGTTTGGTTCGGACAAGCTGACCAGCTATGAGATCGGTTACAAGGGAAGTCATTTGGACGGCCATCTCAATGTCGGCGTGGACGCCTATGACATCGAGTGGCACAACCTGCAGCTGTTCACCTATACCTTGGGCAACACCATCATCCAGAACGCCGGCGATGCGCGCATCGATGGACTGGAAGCGCAGTTGACCTATACGACCGGGCCGTGGAGTCTCAACGCGGCAGGCGCCTATACCAATGCACGTACGCTGGATAGCAATCCAGCGATTGGCATCCGGGAGGGAGCGCCGTTGCCTTATTCGGCCAAGGGCACCGGTACGCTCAATGCTCGCTATCAATTCGAACTGGGTGGCCATAGCGCCTATGCCGGTGCGATGGAGCGGCTGTCGACCTCGCGCCACGCCGGCTTCGAAGGCGACAACAGCGATCCGGATTTCCACCTGCCGGGCTTTGGCCTGCTCGACCTCAATACGGGCGTCACGCTGGATCACGGCATGACCGTGGACGTCTATGTGCGCAATGCGCTCAATCGCCGTGTGGCGATCGGTACGTTGAATGCCCAGTCGATCAACTTCCTCGCTGCACTGGGCGGGCCGATGCTGGTGCAGCAGTCGACGCCACGCACCATCGGCGTGTCGTTCAATGTGCCATTTCACTAACTGGCGACCCGTCAGGTCGCCAGCTTGAGCGAATCAGGCGCTGACCTGGTTTTTCAGCGTGCCGACGTGCGGGAAGCGGGTACGGATGGCCTGGCGGATGCTGGGCAGGTCCAGGCCGGCCATGGTCAGCACTTCCTCGCGGCTGCCGTGTTCCAGGTACACATCGGGTAGGCCCAGGTGCAGGATCGGCTTGACGATGCCGTGCGCGGCCAGGCACTCGGCCACGGCACTGCCGGCGCCGCCGGCAATGGCGTTGTCTTCCAGTGTGACAAAGGCGTCGTGGGTTTTTGCCAGCTCCAGGATCATCGTCTCGTCCAGCGGCTTCACGAAGCGCATATTGACCAGCGTCGCATCCAGTTCCGCCGCGATCTCGGCCGCGGGTGCCAGCATGGCGCCGAAGCTCAGCAGCGCCAGTCCGTGGCCGCGACGACGCAGCTCGGCCTTGCCGATCGGCAAGGTTTCAAGATCCTGGTGCAGCGGCACGCCGGGGCCGGTGCCACGCGGGTAGCGGACCGCCGCCGGGCCGGCATATTGGAAGCCGGTGCTCAGCATCATGCGGCACTCGTTTTCGTCAGCGGGCGCCATGATCACCATGTTCGGCAGGCTGCGCAGGAACGAGAGATCGAAGCTGCCTGAGTGCGTCGCACCGTCCGGACCGACCACGCCGGCGCGGTCGATGGCAAAGGTTACGTCGAGATTCTGCAGCGCCACATCGTGGATGACCTGGTCGTAGGCGCGCTGCAGGAAGGTGGAGTAGATCGCCACCACCGGCTTGGCGCCTTCGCAGGCCATGCCGGCCGCCAGCGTCACCGCGTGCTGTTCGGCAATGGCCACGTCGAAATAGCGCTTCGGGTATTCCTTGGAGAAACGTACCAGCCCCGAGCCTTCGCGCATGGCCGGCGTGATACCGAGCAAGCGCTCGTCCGCGGCCGCCATGTCGCACAGCCAGTCGCTGAAAATGTCGGTATAGGTCGGCTTGGACGGTCCCGATTTCTTGGTCACGCCCGTCTGCGGATCGAACGGACCCACCGCGTGGTACTCGATCTGCGCCTGTTCGGCGGGGGCGTAGCCCTTGCCCTTGGTGGTGATCACGTGCAGCAGCTGCGGGCCGGGCAGGTCTTTCACCGTGCGCAAAGCGGCCGTCAGTTGTTGCATGTTGTGGCCGTCGATGGGGCCGGTGTAATGGAAGCCCAGTTCCTCGAACAGCGTGCTGGGCACGAACATGCCCTTGGCGTGCTCTTCCCAGCGCTTGAAGAAGCGGCCGAAGAACGACTGCTTCGGAATGGCACGCTTGGCGCGCTCGCGCAGCGCATTGAGCCGGCGGCTACTCATGGCGCGCGCAGCCATCTTGGTCAGCGCACCCACGTTTTCGCTGATCGACATGCCGTTGTCGTTGAACACGACCAGCATGTTCGGCTCCACATCGCCGCCGTGATTGAGCGCCTCGAAGGCCATGCCGGCGGTCATCGCGCCGTCGCCGATCACGGCGACGAACTTGCGCGTGTCGCCCCGGCGTTGCGCGGCAATGGCCATGCCCAGCGCGGCCGAGATCGAGGTGGATGAATGGCCGACGCCAAAGGTGTCGTACTCGCTTTCCTGCCGACGCGGAAACGGTGCCAGGCCGTCCTTCTTCTTGATCGTGGTGATGCGGCTGCGGCGACCGGTGAGGATCTTGTGCGGGTAGCACTGATGGCCCACGTCCCAGACCAATCGATCGTTTGGCGTGTCGAACACGTGGTGCAGGGCCACGGTCAGCTCCACCACGCCCAGGCCGGGGCCAAAATGCCCGCCCGAGCTGGCCACAGCCTCGATCAGGTACTGGCGCAGCTCATCGGCGACGGCAGGCAGGTCTTCATCGGCGATGCGGCGCAGGTCGGCCGGCGTCTCGATGGTCGCCAGAAAGGGGAAGCGGGACAGGTCGTTCATGGGCGTATTGTTGGCCCAGAGCGGGGGCGGAGCAAGGGCGGAGAAGTGAAATCCTGCGGCCGGCGGGTCGCTGCGACCCCGTCCGGCGGCGACAGAGCCGCTGCGAGCCTCCCCGGCAAGCCGCCGTCAGGCCATCTGCGCCCGGCGATCACGCGGCAGGTGATTGACCAGGAATTCCATCTGGTCGGCCAGGATGTTGCGGTTGGACAGAATCAGGTGCTCGACCCAGCTGGGGCGGTAAGGCACCGCCAGCAACGGCATATTGGCCTGCTGCGGCGTGCGGTTGCTCTTGCGCAGGTTGCAGGCCAGGCAGGCGCTGACCACGTTCTCCCAGGTGTCCTTGCCATGCTTGGAGATGGGCAGCACGTGATCGCGTGTCAATTCGCCGCGGCTGAAGCGCTCGCCGCAGTAGAGGCAGAGGTAGCGATCACGGGCGAACAGGGCGCTATTGGTGAGCGCGGGCGAGGGATCGATCGCGTGGTCGCGGCAGTGGCCAGTGCTGGCAATGATCGGATGCAACGACAGCTTGCTCTGTTCGCCGCTGAGCCGGTTGTGGCCGCCATGCACCGTCAGGCAGGGATCGCCCAGTGTCCAGGCAACGGCGTCGCGAACATAGAGGCAAACCGCCTCCTGCCAGCTTATCCAGTCGAGGATGCGACCGGCGGCGTCCAGCGAAAGCACGCGAGTCGAATGGAGGTCGACAACGCGGCGAGGTACTTCCATCAGCATGCAAAATCGTCCTTCAACCAGTGCGAATGAACGTTCGGGCAATGCAAAATGCTCGTAGTGCCCGAGGATAGACCAATTTCGTTACAGATCACACGCAAATGGTTGTCTGAGCAGGAAGAACCCATGCCAAAGGGGGTGTTCGCGAGCATGGCGGGCGCTGATATAGTGCTCGTTCATCTGTAGACCCGTGGCCGGGTTTGGGAGGGGGAGCCTGGGTGGCGACCCCGGCGCGGCAGGGGAGAGGTAGTTAACGTGGCTGAAGTTCTTTTCTACGAGCGCCCTGTGCCGCTCAACCGTACCGAACACAAGGATCTGCGCATCAAGCCCATCCCGAACCTGAAGTTCGCGGGTTCGGTGCACTCGGTTCCGCTGACCGGCGTGGAGTTCCCCTCCGCCGCTCGCGACCTGCCCATCCTTTTCGGCGGCGTCACTGCTGCGGACGCTGGCCCGATGGTGCTGCTCGGCCTGCGCCAGAACGAGAACCTGTACGTCAACGACGCTGGCCAGTGGGAAGCAAACGTCTATATCCCGGCCTTCGTACGCCGCTACCCGTTCGTGCTGGCCGAGAAGCCGGTCGGCGCGGAAGGCGATGACTTCACCGTGTTCCTCGACGAGGCCTACGACGGCTTCGGCACCGTTGAAGGCGAGCGCCTGTTCAAGGAAGACGGCAGCGAGACCGAGTTGCTTGCCAACGCGGTGAAGTTCCTCGGCGAGTTCCAGTCGCACATCACGCGCACGCAGTGGTTCATGGAGCAGCTGCGCAAGCATGACCTGCTCGAGCCGCGCAACATCCGCCTGGAGCGTGGTGGCCAGTCCATCAATCTCAATGGCCTGTTCGTGGTCAACGAAGACAAGCTGCGCCAGCTGGACGAGAAGACCACGCACGAATTCCTGCGCGAAGGTGTATTCGGCTGGATCTATGCGCACCTGCTGTCGCTGAACAACATTGACCGCGTGTCCCAGCGCCTGAGCCAGCGTGAGCAGGCTGAGGAAGCGGCGGCTGCCGTCAAGAATTGATGTTCCGGCGTCGCGGCATCCTACGGGTGCCGCGACGCTGATCTCGCCGCGTGCAAGGCGAGATCAGCGCAAAGGCGATGACTACACGCCACCCTCACACAAACCATCCACCGGCGGGCGATATGCTTGCTGATGCCGCGCGGCGGATGCGGGATGACGCGGCCTCGGTTTCCGGGAAAGCACCAGCATGTCCGAACAGAACAAGCGCGTTGTGCTTGGCTACGTGGACGCATTCAATCGTGGCGACCTGGACGCGGTATGCGCGACGTTTGCCGCTGACGCGCTGATTCATGGTGCGTTGGGGTGGGGTGGCCTGGATATCGCCAAACCCATTTGGGGCGAGCTCATGCGCTGCTTCCAGGCGAGCCTTGAAGTGGACGCGGTGGTGGCCGAAGGCGACAGCGTGGCGGTGCGTTACACCGAACGTGGACGCTCGGTGCAGTCGTTTCGCGGAGGGCCGGTGACCGGTAGGGACTACGAACTGGTCGCCATGGAGTGGTTCGTGGTCAAGGAAGGCCATATCGAGCGTCGCTGGGGCGCTCGGGATGCAGCTTCCATGTTCCGGCAGATGGGGCTGTCCCTTCCCGCTCAGTCGTAAGTGAGGCTGGGGCGCCAATCGACGCCACGGCCTTCAGGTGTGCAGTCGAGAACATTCCACAGTGGCCAGATGGTGTCGACATGACGCGGATCCTGGCCGGGCTCGGATGCCACGAACATCAGTTCGCTGCACCAGGTGTGATGGATCTGGCCGTCGCGTCGCACGAACACATTGAGCGCAGGCAACTGCCGGCCATCGGCGGCTTCGCCGTGATAGTCCGTGTTGTAGGTATTGTGCGCGGACGACAGCAAGTGCAGATGCCGCCAGCCGCGCTCGCGGGCGAAGTGACGGATGCGCTGAATCGGCGACTTGGCCACCACGGCCACGTTGGTGCGCTGGCGCAGGTGCGGTATCTGGCCGTCGAGCGTATCGAGGATGGACGAGCACGAGGGGCAAGGGTGCGCCATCGCCGGGCTGAACATATAGCTGTAGATGACCAGGCTGTCCTTGCCGCTTTCGAACAGGTCGGACAGTCGCAAACGACGGTCGATGTCCGTATCGATGGGCGTGTCGCCTTCATCGTCAAAGAAGTAGTCCACCGGAACGGCGCCGCCAAGCGGCAGGGCGCGGCGCAGGGCGGCAATGTCTTCGGTTTGCCTGCGCAAGGCCATTTCCGCCTGCAAGAGGCGATCACGCGCATGGCGGTAGGCGCTGGTTTCACCGGGAAATCGCACGGTATGCAGCGACTGATTCATGGCTGTCTCCATCAGCGACGGCCATGCGCGCCATGGCCAGCGCCCCCGCGTGCCCGTCAGCGAACCGCCTTGGCCAGGCGCAGCAGGTCGGGAGCGTAGCCGGCGTTCTCATAGATCGCCCGCGCACGCTCGTTACCCGGAAAAACCGCCAGCGTCACCAGCTGGCAACGATGCTCACGTGCCCACTTCTCGGCGTGTTCGAGCAAAGTACGTCCCACGCCCTGTCCCTCGCACTGCGGGGCCACGGCGAGGTCGGAAATATGGCAATTGCTGCGGCCGGTGAAGAAGTCCTGGGTTTTCTGCAGAAGGATGAAACCCACCGGCTCGCCATCGCTGTCCTCGGCTACGAACAGGAAACTGTTGGCGGGCTGGTCTTCGAGATGGCGCAGCAGTTCCTTGCGGATGCCCTCGATGCATTCGTGCCGGCGCCGCCAGGGCGGCAGGGTGAAATCCACGAAACGGGGCACCAGGCCAAGGATGAAATCGTCGTCGTCTTCGGCCAGACGGATCAGGTACGTGGCATCGCTCATGCGGGGAAACCGGACAGCGAGGGAGGTTTGCCGTTTCTACACCCTGAATCGTTGTCTTGGTAGTCCCGACCGGCCCAGCTTTTGTAGGAGCGTACCCTGTGCGCGACAACCTGACGGAGCGGCAACGGCATGAGGCCGCGGTCGCGCACAGGCTGCGCTCCTACAAAGAGACAGCCCTCCCGCGGGGGAGGGCTGTCGGCTGTTACGCGATGGCAGGCACCGTATCCACGCCCGCCTCGATGGCGGCCTTGTGGGTCAGGCTGCGCGGCAGGATGCGCGCGAAGTAGAACTTCGCCGTGTCGCGCTTGGCCTGCTTGAACGCTTCCTGCTGGCTGCTGTTGGCCAGGGCCGCCAGGTTGCGTGCCCACATGTAGGCCAGCGCGATGTAGCCGGAGTAGTACAGGTAGTCGTTGGCGGCAGCGCCCAACTCTTCCGGGTTGGCCTGCACGCGCTGGGCCAGGGCCAGGGTGAGGTCGGCCCATTCTTTGGTGTGCGTTGCCAGCGGGACGATCAGGTCGCGCAGCGATGCATCCTGTGCGTGCTGCTGACAGAAGGTCTGGATCTCCTTGAGGAAGATCTTGAAGCCCGCGCCCTGCAGCTGGAGGATCTTGCGGCCCAGCAGGTCGGCTGCCTGGATGCCGGTGGTGCCTTCGTACAGGGTGATGATGCGGGCATCACGCACGAACTGCTCCACGCCGTTCTCGGCGATGTAGCCGTGGCCGCCGTAGACCTGCAGCGCTTCCTTGGTGCTCTCCTGCGCCAGCTCCGTCACCACG
>FTAC01000090.1_pt1 | contig 15820 bp, 7 predicted proteins | sample 1639021 | NCBI WGS metagenome assembly FTAC01 (sample SAMEA3914812, study PRJEB12502) | metagenome | biome: forest; material: soil | place: Canada | collected 2011-07-07 | depth 0.1 m | reverse complement strand
GTCTTCGACGACCTGAGCAGCCGGCAAGTCGAAATCGATTTTCGCGGATCGGCCGACGACGTGGTCGCGCGCCTGCCGGGCACCGCTTTGGAGGAAGAGACACCGCGTGGCCCGGGTCGACCCAAGCTCGGTGTGGTGGCGCGCGAAATCACGCTGCTGCCACGGCACTGGGAGTGGCTCGCCGCCCAGTCGGGCGGTGCGTCGGCCACGCTGCGACGGTTGGTCGAGGAGGCTCGTCGTCAAAGCCACGGCCGCGACCAGGCCCGCGTGGCCGGCGAAGCGGTGGATCGTTTCATGCTGGCCATGGCCGGTGATCTGCCGGGCTACGAGGAAGCCACGCGCGCGTTCTGGCGCGGTGAGCGCGAACACTTTGCCAAGCTCACCGCGGCGTGGCCTGTCGACGTATGCGAGCATCTCCGTCGGCTCGTCGCCAAAGCATGGGACGATAGCCGCATCGCCGATTGACTCCGCACGCTGCGGCTCCATCTTCTATCCACATCAAGCGGAACATTATCGATGTCACCGATCGCCGGCAGGCAACCTCTGCTCACCGAAGGCCCGATCGCACGCACCCTGCTCATGTTCGCGCTGCCGATCCTGGGCAGCACGGTGCTGCAATCGCTCAATGGCTCGGTCAACGCGATGTGGATCGGCCACTACCTGGGTGAGGCCGCGCTTACCGCGGTGAGCAATGCGAACCTGATCCTGTTCCTGCTGCTGGGCGCGGTGTTTGGCCTGAGCATGGCCTGCACCATCCTGATCGGGCAGAGCCTGGGTGCGCGCAACATGCTCGAAGCCAAGCGCGTGGTGGGCACCGGCGTCACCTTCTTCGTGTCGGTATCGATTCTGGTGGCGCTCGCCGGTTACGCGGGTACGCCGTGGATGCTGCGCGTACTGGGTACGCCAGCGGATGCGCAGGTATTCGCCATTCCCTACCTGCGCATCATCTTCATCGCCGTGCCGGCGATGTACTTCTACAACTTCCTGATGATGACCCTGCGTGGTGCGGGCGACTCGCGCACGCCTTTCATGTTCATGGGCCTGTCGGTGTTGATGGACATCGTGCTCAATCCGCTGCTGATCTTCGGCGTGGGTCCGTTTCCGAAGATGGGTATCGCGGGTTCCGCTACTTCGACGCTGATCGCGCAAAGCGTCGCGCTGGTGGCGTTGCTGTGCACGCTGTATGCGCGCAAGCATTTCCTGCGACTGACCCGCGGCGAACTGCATTTCCTGAAGCCCGATTTGCCGGTGCTGCGTTCGCTGGTGTTCAAGGGCCTGCCGATGGGCCTGCAGATGATCGTGATCTCGTCCTCGGCGATGATCATGATCCACATGGTCAACGGCTACGGTTCCAAGACCACCGCGGCATACGGCGCTGCCACGCAGCTGTGGACCTACGTGCAGATGCCGGCCATGGCCATTGGCGCGGCGGTGTCCTCAATGGCGGCGCAGAACGTGGGTGCGCGCCTGTGGGATCGCGTCAGTCGCGTCACCAAGGTGGGCGTGCTGTACAACTTCCTGCTCAGTGGCGCGCTGATCGGGCTGATCTATGTGTTCAACGGCACCGCGCTGAACCTGTTCCTGCCGGGTGACAGCGAGGCGTTGGCGATGGCACAGCACCTCAACAGCATCGCGGTGTGGTCGTTCATGTTCTTCGGCGTCACCTTCGTGCTGTTTGGCGTGGTGCGTTCCACTGGTGCGGTGATGCCGCCGCTGGTGATCTTGTTCATTTCGATGTGGTTGATCCGGCCGCCGTTTGCCCTGCTGCTGTCACCGAGCCTTGGCGCCGATTCGATCTGGTGGAGCTTCCCGCTCGGCTCGTTGGCGTCGATGCTGATGGCCATGGGTTACTACAAGTGGGGCGGTTGGCGGAAAGCGCGCATGTTGTCCACGCCCATCGAGGTGCAGTCGGACGCCGACAAGGCGGCAGCGGCGGGCCAGCAGGCGCCCACCACGGGCCAGGGTGTGCCCGCTTCGGTGGACTGACGCAACACGGCGGTATTGGCGATTCCAACTTGGCCATCATCAAGGCGAACCCTGGGGTTCGCCGCGGAAGGACGCACCGATGCAAACGGCAACCCAAGGCTCCGTACTGGCCAATCGCAATTTTCGGCTGCTCTTTGGCGGCAGCACCGTGTCCGTGCTGGGTGACCAGTTCACGCTGGTGGCGCTGCCCTGGCTGGTGCTGAAACTCACCGGTGACCCGGCCGCGCTGGGCCTGGTGCTGGCGGCGATGGCGCTGCCGCGTGCGATTTTCATGCTGATTGGCGGTGCGGTGGTCGATCGCATGTCACCACGGCGCGTATTGCTGGGTGCGCGCGGCGCCAACGCGCTGCTGGTGAGCCTGTTGGCGGTGCTGGTGTGGACCGGCGTGATAAACATGCCGGTGGTTTATGCCATTGCCTTGGGCATCGGCTTGTCGACGGCGTTTGCGTATCCGGCGTCCTCGTCGATCCTGCCGCAGTTGATGGAACCCACGCAGCTGGCCTCCGCCAATGCGCTGGTGATGGGCATGCGCCAGATGAGTGTCTTCGTGGGCCCGCTGCTGGCCGGCCTGGTGATCGGCACCGGGGCGCATGCCGCGGCGGCCCGAGGTCCGGCGGACGCGCATGGCCTGGGCCTCGCTTTCGCCATCGACGCAGTAAGCTTTGTGGCTTCGCTGGGCTCGTTGATGTTGATCCGGTTGCATGGCGACGATCATCCCCGGCGGGTCCAGGGCAGCGTGCTGGCGGCGGTGGCCGAAGGCGTGCGTGGCGTGTGGGCTGATGTGCCGCTGCGTGCGTTCATTCTGTATGTCGGCGCGGTCACCGTGTTCGTGGGCGGCCCCATCCAGGTGGGCCTGCCGGTGCTGGCCGACACGCGGCTGGACCTGGGCGCGGCTTCGCTTGGCATCCTCATGACGGCCAATGGCGGCGGCATGGTGGTGGGCGGCTTTCTGTCGAAGCTGGTCTCGCGCCTGGTGCGTGGGCGGTTGGGCTTGATGGTGCTGTGTATCGACAGCGTGGCTGGGCTGGGCCTGGTCTTGCTGGGCACCGTCCACAGCACATGGAGTGGCGCGGTGCTGCTGGCCGCCACCGGCTTGCTGGCCGGTATCGCCCAGATCGCCATCATCAGCTGGATCCAGCAACGCGTATCGCGCGAAATGATGGGTCGCACCATGAGCCTGCTGATGTTCACCTTCATGGGCCTGGGTCCTGTATCGGCGGCGGTGGCGGGAGGCTTGCTCAAGTTCATCAGCCTGCCCTCGCTGTTTGCCGGTGCGGGTCTGGCGCTTACCGCCATTGCACTGGCGTGCCTGACCAGCCCGGCGTTGCGCAGCATTGGCGCGCCCAAGCCGGCTGAAGTGGCCGGCTGATCCTGACCCATTCGCCGCCCGGCCATGCCGGGCTGCCACGCGGCTGTCATTGGCGGTTCTTAACGTGGGAGGTCATGACAGCCGTAGCTTCCCGACCTCAGCCCGACATGGGCGTTATCGCGTGAGTCTCTCGCGGCGCGACTTCCTGCGTGGCCTGGCCGATCTGGCCGGCGTGGCGGTTGCCGCCGACATGGGGCTGATGGCCTGGTCGGATCCCGCGCCGATGGATGGCGGCATGGCCCGCATGGCGATGCCACAACTGGCAGCGCCGAAAGTGCCGCTGATCAATCCGGTGACGCTGGCGCGCTTTGTCGATGCGCTACCGGTTCCACCGGTGGCGCGACCGCTCGAGCAGCGCGCGCATCCGAGCTATCCCGGCAAGCTGCTGCCGTTTTATCGCATGGAGATGCGCGCCTTCCGTGAGCGCCTGCATCGCGATCTGCCGCCGACGCCGCTATGGGGTTACGGCGGTTCGTCGCCCGGTCCCACGCTGGAAGCGATGCGCAACGAACCGCTGCTGGTCGAATGGGTGAATGCGTTGCCGCAACAACACTTCCTGCCGATCGACCACACCATCCACGGCGCCGAGCGCAGCAAGCCCGACGTACGCACGGTGGCGCACGTGCATGGCGCTCGCGTGCCAGCGGGCAGCGACGGCTATCCAGAAGAGTGGTTTGAGCCTGGAAGTTCAGCCGTCTATCACTACCCCAACGGACAGGACGCGGCGACACTGTGGTACCACGACCACGCGATGGGCATCACGCGGCTCAACGTTTACGCGGGGCTCATCGGCGCCTATCTGGTGCGCGACCCGGAAGAACAGGCGCTGGGCCTGCCGTCGAGCGAATGCGACCTGCCGTTGATCCTGTGCGACCGCTTGGTTGCCAAGGATGGGCAGCTCTACTACCCGGTGTCCGATGACCCCAATGCACCGTGGGTATCGGAGTGCAACGGCAACGCCATTCTCTGCAACGGCAAGCTCTATCCGTTCATGGAGGTGGAACCGCGCCGCTATAGGCTGCGGCTGGTCAACGCCGCCAATTCGCGCTTCTACGATCTGTCACTGTCCAGCGGCCAGCCGTTCCAGCAGATCGCCAGTGATCAAGGCTTGCTGGCTGCACCAGTGCCGCGCCAGCGCGTGGAGTTGTATCCGGCCGAGCGTGCCGATGTGGTGGTCGACTTTGCCGGCATGGACGGCAAGATCGTGCAGCTGCACCAGCAGTCCGAAGCCATTCTCGAATTTCGCGTGCGCGACCGTGGCCGTCGCGACACGTCGGCATTGCCGCCAGCCTTGCGCGCCGTGCCGCGCATCGATCCGGCCAGCGCCTTGCGCGATCGCGTGTTGACGCTGGGCGAGCAGGACGACGCCGGTGGCAACCCGATGATGATGGTGCTCGGCGGCAAGCACTGGTCTGCGCCGATCACTGAAAATCCCGTGCAGAACAGCACCGAGATCTGGAGTCTGGTGAACCTCACCGGCGATGTGCATCCGGTGCATCTGCATCTGGTTCGCTTCCAGGTGATCGAGCGACGTCCGTTCGACCTGTTCGCCTGGAATGCATCGAAAACGCTCAAGTACACCGGCCCCGCACAACCACCGCCGCCGCACGAAGCGGGCTGGAAGGACACCGTGCGCGCCGACCCCGGCATGGTCACGCGCATCATCGCGCGCTTCGAAGGCGAGCCGGGTCGCTACGTGTGGCATTGCCATCTGCTCGAGCATGAAGACAACGAGATGATGCGGCCCTATCAATTGTTGCCTGCGTCGCAAAATGCGAAAGCGTAAGAAGCGGCGCTGCGCTGTGTAGAAGCGCACCCTGTGCGCGAAAAACTACGGAGCGGTGAAGGGATGGTCGCGCACAGGGTGCGCTGCTACGGGGAACTCGGAAGCAGCGCATTTTCTTGGGCACGCGTAAGCCCTTGCGCCGTCGCAGGTTTGTCATGCAAGCCCCCCTGCGCTGTCGCAGTAATGCCAAGGCACCGTCATCAGCGCGGACCAGACTCCGCCGCGGTCACCCTCCCAACGTTGCGAATTTGGAGGGGCCGATATCAGGGGGATCACTCGATTGCAGCCCTTCCAAAGGGTGCCTGCAGGAGATCGAAGTCATGTCTATGACGCATGTCCGCAAGCGGTTGTTGCCGTTTGTCATCGGCACGCTGGCCGCCGGCCTGGCCGGTGTTGTCAGCGCACAAAGCATCCCCACCGAACAAAACGACAGTGTCAGCGCCAACCAGCCAGCCGCTGCTGGAAGTGTCGCCGTGCTGCACACGCCAGGCGAAGGCGAGGACCGTAGCGATCGCACGAATACGCCCATCAAGCATGTGATTTTGCTGATAGGCGAAAACCGCACCTTCGACCACGTATTCGCCACCTACACGCCGCCGAAGGGCCAGAGCGTCCAGAATCTATTGTCCGAAGGCATCGTCAACGCCGATGGCACACCGGGCCCGCACGTCGCCATTGCGCGCCAGTGGCAGGCATCCAACACCGGCGCATTCTCTGTATCGCCACCGCACACCACCGCCTACCCGCAGCTGCCGGCGATGAACACCGGTAGTGCCCCGACCCAGGCGCCGTTTGCCTCGGCGGCGCAGGCCCAGGCGATCGAACCGGGTCTGCCGACGGCGGCCTATAGCGAACTTGCCGCCGGCGGTACCGGCCTGCCCAAGGAAACGCTCGATACACGCTTCCCGGCCACGCTGACCAATGCCCCGGTCAACATGCACGCCTCGCTCAATTACGACGACTACGCCAACAGCCCGGTGCATCGCTTCTTCCAGATGTGGCAGCAGCTCGACTGCGACGTCAGTGCCGCCACCGAAAAGAACCCCAGCGGTTGTCGCGCCGACTTGTTCCCGTGGGTGGAAACCACCGTCGGGGCCGGCACCAACGGCAGTGCGCAGGCGGCAGGCTTCAACAACGAAAGCACGGGTGAAGGTTCCACCGCCATGCAGTTCCTCAACATGGCCCAGGGTGACGCGCCGTACTTTCAGCAGCTGGCCCAGACCTACACGCTGAGCGACAACTTCCACCAGTCGGTGATGGGCGGCACCGGTGCCAACCACATCATGCTGGGCTACGGTGACCTGATCTATTACGCCGACGACAACGGCAACCCCGCCACGCCACCGAGCAACCAGATCGAAAACCCCAACGCGCAGTCCGGCACCAACAACTGGTACGCGCAGGACGGCTACAGCGGCGGTTCCTACGTCAACTGCGCCGACGACAGCCAGCCGGGCATCGCCGCGGTGAAGGGCTATCTGAAGTCACTGCCGTATCGCACTTTCCACGGCACGGATTGCCGCAAAGACGCCTATTACCTGGTCAACAACTACAACCCGGGCTACCTCGGCGATGGCACGGCGGCTCCGCTGGGCGCCACTCAGTTCACCATTCCGCCGACCCGCCAGGACAACATCGCCCTGCTGCTGACGCGTCACCATGTCAGCTGGAAGTACTACGGCGAAGGCTTCAGCGGCGGCACGGAAGCGGGTGAAGCCGGCACGTTCTGCAACATCTGCGATCCGTTCCTGTACTCCACGCAGGTGATGACCAACCCGACATTGCGCGCCAACAACCAGGATCTCACCGACCTGTACAACGACATCCAGAACGACACGCTGCCGGCGGTGTCGATCGCCAAGCCGGATGGCATCCTGGATGGCCACCCCGCTTCGTCCAAGCTCGACCTGTTCGAAGGCTATGTGCAGAAGATCGTCGAGATGGCCAAGGCCAATCCGAAGGTATGGGCCGACACCGTCATCATGGTCACCTTCGATGAGGGCGGCGGCTACTACGACTCGGGCTACGTGCAGCCAATCGACTTCTTCGGCGATGGCACCCGCATACCGCTGCTGGTGATCTCACGCTTCTCCGAGGGTGGTCGCGTGGTGCACACGTATTACGACCATGTCTCGTTCGACAAATTCGTGGAAGCCAACTGGGGCCTGCACGAGACCATCTCCGGCCGCAGCCGCGACAACCTGCCCAACCCGGTATCGCGATCCAACAACCCCTACGTACCGCTCAATGCGCCGGCCATCGGCAATTTGATGAACATGTTCGAGTTCGGCGGCAATGGCCACGGTTTCGTGGCAGCAACTGAAACACAGGACTGATGGAATAGGCACGACGCCCCGCCTGCATTGGCAGGTGGGGCGGTTTCATGTCCGACCGGAGTTGCAGCCACCATGACCTCTTTCAGCCAACACGCGCAGGGCCGGCGCGACCATGCGATCGCACGCGCCATCGCGGTGGCGGTGCTGCTGGCAGCGGCAATTGCCGGTGAACCGGGCCATGCAGACCCGGGCGATTTCCAGGCCATGCCCGGCCTGTGGAAAATCATTATGCGCACCTTCGACAACGGCCACGCCGGCACGCCGACCGTGCAGTGGCATTGCGTGGATGAAGGCGCCGACCCGTGGGTCGAGTTTGCCAACATGCCCGTACCTGCCCAATGCAAGCGCAGCGGCGAGCACCGCAGCAGCACGGCACTGGCGTGGAACCTGGCTTGCCCCGGCGCCGGTCGCGGCCGGGTGGATTTCGATTCCGCCGAGCACTACTCCGCCAGCGTGAACCTGCAGGGCCATGACGTGGTGCAGGTGGACGGCCGGCGATATGCGGCGTGCACTAGCCCTAGCGACTGATCAAATCCTCGCTTCCACGCGGCGCACTTCATGCTCTTTGCAGGAGCGCACCCTGTGCGCGACAACCCGACGGAGCGTCTACACCGACGCGCGGCGGTCGCGCACAGGGTGCGCTCCTACCGGCGAACGATCAGGCTGTCTGCGCTTTCAACGCCCGTTTCGCCGCGCGCCGTTCCCGACGCGCCGCCTGACGAATCTTGCGATCGTAATTCCACAGATAAATCGCTGGTGTGCTCAGCAGCGTCAGCAACTGCGACACCAGCAAACCGCCCACGATGGCCACGCCCAACGGTTGGCGCATTTCCGAGCCCACGCCAAAGCCGATCGCCAAGGGCAGTGCCGCACCCATCGCCACCAAGGTTGTCATGGTGATCGGACGGAAACGTACCAACGCGGCTTCGCGAATCGCGTCAGGCGCCGACAATCCTCGTTCGCGTTGCGCCACCAGCGCGAAGTCGACCATCAGGATCGCGTTCTTCTTTACGATGCCGATCAGCATCAGGATCGCGATGATGGCCATCAACGTCAGTTGCGTTTGCGTCACCAGCATGGCCAGGAACGCACCCATGCCCGCAGCCGGCAGCGTGGACAAAATGGTCAAGGGATGGCCCAGGCTCTCGTAGAGAATGCCCAGCACGATATACATGGCCACGATGGCGCCGATCAGCAGCACCATGCCGTTGGACTTGGCCGTCTGCAGGCGCTCATTCTGCCCGGTGAATTCAACCCGCACGCCCGCCGGCAGGCCCACGCCAATGGCCGCGTTCTCCACCAGCTTCACGCCGATATCCTGGGTTACGCCGGTGGCCAGGTTGTAGTTGATGGTAGAGGCTTCGAGTTGGTTGTGGTGGCGGATGCGCATCGGACTCATGTTCGGCTCGATATGCGCCAGCGCGGATAGCGGAATCATCTCGCCGCCCACGCTGCGCACACGCACGTTGAGCAAGGACTCGGGGCTCAACGAGGTAGACGCGCTGGAGGTCAGCACCACCCAGTACTGGTTGATGTCCGAATAGATCACCGACACCTGACGCTGGCCAAACGAGTTGAACAGTGCGGTGTCGACATCGCCCATGGTCACTTTCAGCCGGCTGGCGGCTTCGCGATCCACCCTCAGCAACTGCTGTTTGCCGACCAGGTCGAAGTTGCTGCCGACATCGCGCAGCTCCTTCATCTTGCGCAGCTGCTGCACCATCTTCAGCGTCCAGGGCTGCAGGTCTTCGCCGTTGGTGCCGACCAACTGGAATTCGTACTGCCCGCCCTTGTCGCCGCTGCCGCCGCCGCTTAAAAACTGCACCAGGCTCAGCGACACCTTGATGTCGGGAAGCGCGTCGTATTGCTTGGCGAGGCGATCCATCACCGCCTTGGCGCTGTCGTGGCGGTCGCCGGGGCCGTGGCCGAGCGGCTTGAGGTCGACGAACATGCTGCCCGCGTTGCCCACTGCGCCGGTGCCATCGTTGCTGCCCAGCGTGGTGAGCACATCGAGCACGGCCGGATCGGCTTTCATGATCGCCGCCGCGCGCTGGGCACGTGCGGCCATCAGCGTGGGCGAGATATTCGCATCGGCGCGGATATCGCCCTGGATCATGCCGATGTCTTCCTCGGGCATGAAATTGCCGCCGGCGGTCTTCACCACCGCGACGCCAAGCGCCACGGTAAGGACCAACAGCAGCAACGGCTGCCAGCGCATGACGCGCCGGTGGTGCATGGCCCAGTCCAACGCGCGCTCATAGGTGCGATGGAGACCCTTGTCGAAGCGCTCCAGCGCCCGCTCCATGCGACCGGGCACGTGTTCGCCCGGCGCCTCGTGCTTGAGCAGCTTGCCGCACAGCGCTGGCGTCAGGGTGAGCGAGACAAGCGCGGAAATGACCACCGCCACCGTCAGCGTCACCGAGAACTCGCGCAGCAGCATGATCAGCATGTTGTTGCCAAACAGCAGCGGCGCGAACACGGCCACCAGCGACAGCGTGATCGATACCACCGTAAAGCCGATCTCGCGCACGCCCATCAGCGACGCCTGCAGCGGCGGCTCGCCACGCTCCATATGGCGCACGATGTTTTCGATCACCACGATGGCGTCGTCCACCACAAAGCCGATACACAACACCAGCGCCACCAGCGATAGCGTGTTGAGCGTATAGCCCAACGCCAGCATCACCACGAAGGCGCCGGCCAGTGACAGCGGCACGCTCAACATGGCGATCAGCGTGGGACGCATGCGCCGCAGGAACACCAGCATCACCAGCACCACCATCACGATGCTGATCAGCAGCGCCACCTGTACCTCGTGCAGCGCCGACTTGGTGGTCTGGGTGAGGTCGAAGATGGGCGTGATCTGCACATCCGCCGGCATCCATTGGCGGAACTGCGGCAGGCGGCGGCGGATCTCCTCCACCGTGGCCACGGCGTTGGCTTCCGGGCGCTTGCTGATCTGCATCGCTACCGTCGTCTGGTCGTTGAACCAGGCACCCTGGTAGATATCCTGCTGGCCGCTGGTGACCCTGGCCACGTCCGACAGGCGCACTGGCGCGCCGTTGCGCACGGCGACCAGCAGCTTGCCGAAATCGGCGGCCTCGCGCAGGCCGTCGTTGGCCGTTACCGTCATTTGCGAATGGCCGTCGGTCAGCACGCCCTGCGGCGAGGTGACGTTGGCGGCAACCAGCGCATTGCTGACGTCATTGGCCGTGAGGCCTTTCGCAGCGAGCGCATTCACATCCAGCTCCACGCGTACGGCATGCGGCGTACCGCCGAACACCTGCACCTGCGCCACGCCGGGAATCTGCGCTACTGCGGGTTTAAGCAACGTATCGGTGAGGTCGTAGAGCTTGTCCGGCGGCAAGCCGGTGGAGGTGAGCGATACCAGCAGGATGGGAATCTGCGAGGTATCGAACTTGAAGTACTGCGGCGGGGCAGGCATCACCGGCAGATCGGCCTGCGCCGCGTTGATGGCCGCTTGCACGTCGCGCGCGGCCTGGTCGGCGGTGCGATCGAACGTGAAGCGGATCTGCACCGACGCCGCACCCTCGGTCGCGTTGCCATACATATCGTCGATGCCGGGAATACGGCCCAGATGGCGCTCCAGCGGTGCGAGCACGGTCGATGCCATGGTCTGCGCGCTGGCACCCGGCAACGATGCCGTGATGTACACGCCGGGAAACTCCAACGACGGCAACGCGGCCACACCCAGCAGGCGGTAGGCAAATAGGCCGGCCAGCAGCAGCCCCACTGCCAGCAGTGAGGTGCCCACGGGGCGGCGGATCAGGGGGGCGAAGATGTTCACAAGGTTTCCATACCGAATAGGGGCTGCGCACACCGCCCGCCATGGTAGCGGCGTAGAGGCGTCAAGGTGGCGCGTTCACACGCGTGGCGGGCGAAAAGCGCAGTCATGCGCACTTTATGCACGCAGCAAGGTGATCGGCGAATGTGCCTGAAGTCGCTCCGTGCCGAAAGGCAGGGGCTCGCTTTTCTCCCTCTCCCCTCCGGGGAGAGGGTTGGGGCATTGCCACCTTTACGGTGGTGAGGGGTCAATCTTGCGAGTGGCTGTCGTTGGAGCGGGCTTCTTTTGAGCTCTTCCGCAAGCACCCGCCCCTCACCTCAGTCCTCTCCCCACAGGGGAGAGGAAGCAAAACGCGTTACCCCGCCGCCGTCTGCGCCTTGAGCGCCCGCTTCGCTGCGCGGCGCGCCGCACGTTCCGCCTTGCGCAGCTTGCGGTCGTAGTTCCACAGATAAATCGCCGGCGTGCTCAGCAGTGTCAGCAGTTGCGAGACCAGCAAGCCGCCCACGATAGCCACGCCCAACGGCTGGCGCATTTCCGAACCGATGCCAAAACCAATCGCCAGCGGCAGCGCCGCGCCCATGGCCACCAGGGTAGTCATGGTGATCGGGCGGAAGCGCACCAAGGCCGCTTCACGAATCGCATCGGGTGGTGAGAGACCCCGTTCGCGCTGGGCCACCAGGGCAAAGTCCACCATCAGAATCGCGTTTTTCTTCACGATGCCAATCAGCATCAGGATCGCGATGATGGCCATCAGCGACAGCGATATACCGGTGGCCAGCATCGCCAGGAAGGCCCCCGCGCCCGCTGCCGGCAGCGTGGAAAGAATGGTCAGCGGATGACCCAGGCTCTCGTAGAGAATGCCCAGCACGATATACATCGCCAGGATCGAGCCGATCAGCAGCGCATTCGCGTTGGAGCGGGTTTCTTCCAGATTTTCCGCCGAGCCCGAATAGCCCAGCTGCACGCCAGCCGGCAACCGCGCATCGTTGACGATCTGCGCAATCAGCGCGTTGGCTTTGTCCTGCGGGAAATCGTGCTCGGTGTTGTAGTAGATCTGGGTGGCCTCGAGCTGATTGGTGTGGATCACCAGCGAGGGCGACACCCGCGGCTCGATCCGTGCCAAAGCCGACAACGGCACCATGGCGCCACTGTTACTGCGCACATAGGTGTTGAGCAGGGTGGCCGAGTTCAGCGTGAGCGCGGACGTGGAGGTCAACACCACCCAGTACTGGTTGATGTCCGAATAAATGATCGACACCTGGTTCTGGCCAAATGCGTTGTACAGCGCCGAATCGATCAGGCCCATGCTCACCTGCAGCCGACTGGCGGCCGCGCGATCTACCTTCAATAACTGCTGCTTGTCGATGCTGTCGTAGTCGCTGCTGATGTCGCGAAACTCCTTGTGCTTGCGCAAAAGGTCGGTGACTTTCAGTGCCCAGGGCTGCAGGTCGACATTGTCGCTGCTGATCAGCTGGAAGCTCTGGCTGCCGCGATTGCTGTCGCTGTTGTCGTTGAAGAAGCCAATGGAGTTGAGCGAGACGCGCAGCTCGGGCAGCTTTTCATAGGATTTGTTGAGGCGCGCGATCACCTCCTTCATCGCATCGGGCCGTTGGCCCGGACCGTGCCCGCGCGGCTTGAGATCCACAAACATGGTGGCCTGGTTGCCCACCGCGCCACCGGCGTTGTCGCTGCCCAGGAACGTGGTGACGTCGAGCACTGCCGGATCCTGCAGCATCAGTGCGCCCGCCCGCTTGGCACGCTCGGCCATGAGGGTCGGAGAGATGTTGGCATCGGCACGCACGTCGCCCTGGATCATGCCGATGTCCTCCGGCGGCATGAAATCGAAGCCATACAGCTTCACCACCAGCGTGGCCATGCCGAAGGTAAGCGCGAGCAGGATCAGCGGCTGCCAACGCATCAGGCGGCGATGGTGCATGGCCCAGTCAAGACCACGCTCGTACACGCGATGCAGCGAACGATCGAAACGCTCCAGCGCGCGCTCCATCCTATTGGGCACGCGTCCGCCGGCGTTGGCTAGGGAAAGGTAACGACCGCATAGCGCCGGCGTCAGCGTGAGCGAAACGATGGCCGAAATCACCACCGCCGAGGCCAGCGTCACCGAGAACTCGCGCAACAGGTTGGTGAATTGATTGTTGCCGAACAGCAGCGGCGCGAATACCGCAATCAGCGACAGCGTGATCGATACCACCGTGAAGCCGATCTCGTTGACGCCCACCAGCGAGGCTTCCAGCGGCGGCTCGCCCTGCTCCATGTGGCGCACGATGTTCTCGATCACCACGATGGCATCGTCCACGACGAAACCGATGCACAGCACCAGCGCAATCAACGACAAGGTGTTGAGCGTATAACCCAGCGACCACATCACCACGAACGCGCCGGCCAGCGACAGCGGCACGCTGAGCATGGCAATCAACATCGGACCGATGCGGCGCAGGAACACCAGCATCACCAGTGCCACCATCACCACGCTGAGCATCAGCGCTACCTGCACTTCATGCAGCGCCGACTTGGTGGTCTGGGTGAGATCGAAGATGGGCGTGATCTGCAGGTCCGCCGGCAACCAGGCCCGCATCTGCGGCAGCTTCGCGCGTACCGCATCGGCGGTCGCCACGGCGTTGGCCTCCGGACGCTTGCTGATGCGGATGGCAATCGAGCGATGGTTGTTGAACCAGGCTGCCTGGAATTCGTCCTGCTGACCGCTGGTGACCTTGGCCACATCCGAAAGCCGCACCGGCGCGCCGTTGCGTATGGCGATCAGCAGCTTCGCGAACTCCTCCGGGTTATGCAGCGAGTCGTTCGCGGTCACCGTCATCTGCGAACTGCCGTCGCTCAACGTGCCCTGCGGCGAGGTTACGTTGGCAGCCCGCAAGACATTGGCCACATCGTTGGAAGTGAGTTGCTTGGCGGCGAGAGCGGCTGTGTTCAACTCCACGCGCACGGCGCGCGGTCGACCACCGATGACGCGTACCTGCGCCACGCCGGAAATCTGCGCGAGTGCGGGATTGATCAGCGAGTCGGCCAGGTCGTAGAGCTTGTCCGGCGGCACTGTCTCGGAAGTGATTGAGAGCAGCAGCACCGGAATATTCGCCGTATTGAATTTGAAGTACCGCGGGGGCACCGTCATGCTCGACGGCAGATCTTCCATGCTGGCGTTGATGGCCGCCTGCACATCGCGGGACAGCTTGTCGGTGGAGTTGCCGAAGTTGAACAGCAAGCGGATCGAGGTGGACCCGTCGTTGCTCTCCGAATGCATTTCCTTGATGCCGGGAATACGCCCCAGATGCCGTTCCAGTGGCGCGGCCACCGTCGACGCCATGGTCTGCGCATTGGCGCCCGGCACTTCCACATAAACCACCATGCCCGGGAATTCGAGCGTGGGCAGTGCCGCCACACCGAGCAGCAGGTAGGCCCACAGGCCTGCCAGGGCAAGGCCCAGCGCCAGTAGCGAGGTGCCGATTGGGCGGCGTATCAGTGGCGCAAACAGGTTCACGGGCATCCCGACCCTTGGTGTGGGCGCGCCCCCGTCGCGCCGTCGTTGATGGCGCGCGATGGTGTCGTGCGTCAGCCGCAGTCTTTATGCACGCAAATGGGGGGCGGCGAATGTGCCGTAAGTCGGTGGTGGGCGCGGATGCTCGTGGTGGCGCTTCGCACGTTCGTCATCCCGGCGAAGACTGGGCAAGTGCGACGCGCGGCCCTGCTCGTCACCCCTGCGTAAGCGGCAAGCTGGCGATAACGCCGCAATCGGGGTGAAAGTCATCGGATGACCAGCTTTGCTTTTGTAAAGCGCCTCCCGCTTTCGCAGGAATGACGAGATAAGAAGAAATGAGGCTATCCCGGTCGCGCGGGGTGCGCTCCTGCACAAAGCGAAAGTTACGATTCACCAGAATCCAGAGCGAAAAAACCACTCAATCCGTCTGCAACTCCGCCACAAAATCATAAATATCGCCGCGATACCAAGAGGTAGTGAACTCCACCACCCGCCCGTCATCGAGAAAACTGCGGCGCTCGATATTGAGGCCCGCACTACCCACCGGCACGTGCAGCAAACGCGCCTGCTGTGCACCCAGCGACACCGCGCGCAAACGCTGCAAGGCGCGACGTGGACGGCTGCCGAGCTGCTCCAGCACCTCGTACAGCGAGTCCTGCACCACCATCGGGTCCGGCAAAATGCTGGCCGGCACCACACTGCGTTCAATGGCCAGCGGTTCGTCCTTGGCATAACGCACGCGGTGCAGGCGTGCCACCAGTACGCCGGGCGAAAGGTTCAGTGCCATCGATTCTTCCGGTGTCACTTCGCCCACGCCGCGTTCGAAAAATTCCGAACGTGGATTGAGGCCGCGCGCGCGCAAGTCCTCGGTAAAGCTGGTGAGCCTCGACATCGGCTTGATGATGCGCTCGGCCACAAATGTGCCCGCGCCATGGCGTTGATTGAGCAGCCCTTCCTCGACCAGGCCGGCAATGGCCTTGCGTACCGTCACGCGCGACAACTGCAGCAGGCGCGAGAGATCGCGCTCGCT
>FTAC01000002.1_pt1 | contig 15970 bp, 14 predicted proteins | sample 1639021 | NCBI WGS metagenome assembly FTAC01 (sample SAMEA3914812, study PRJEB12502) | metagenome | biome: forest; material: soil | place: Canada | collected 2011-07-07 | depth 0.1 m | reverse complement strand
GCGAGTGCGGTGGACAGCTCGGTCGTACCAGTCTGCTGCAGCGTCTGGGCGGACACCACATCGATGGGTGTCAGCGAGCTGCTTTCGGTGCGGTTATCGGCTCGGGTGCCGGTGACGATGACGGTGTCGAGTTTCTTGGCGTTGTCGGAGGCGGGTGGGGGCGTGTCTTGAGCGGAGGCGTTCGAGAAAATGGTCAGCAGGGCAAGGGCGAGCAGTGTTGGTGCGGCTTGGTGGCCGTGGTGGTTCTTGGACATTTTTTGTGTGTTCCCCAGATAAGTGTCGCAGTGCAGCAAAATCAGGCTAAACGACGCTAAGTTATTGAGTCAACACATGGTTATGGATTTTATTTTGTCCAATGAAGATTGGTTTTGGGCTCATAACCGAGCGTTATGAGCTGCCTGCCAGGGACTAACCTCGACGGCAACTGTTGTCGCCTTGTCGGGCGGCTAATTCACGCGACCTTGACGACATGACGGACGACTCTATGAGGGACAATCATCAGGTACCGGTACCGGGTCGAGATCGGCTGCGTGCCTGATACAGAAGCGCATCTTTGGGGCAGGATCACATGGCACGTCAGAAGTCACTTCAGCTGTACCGCAACATCGGAATCATTGCGCATATCGATGCTGGCAAGACCACCACCACCGAGCGAGTGCTCTACTACACCGGCAAGAAGCACCAGATCGTCGATGTACACGACACCAAGGAAGGTAAGGGGTCGACCACCACCGATTACCTTGAGCAGGAGCGCAAGCGCGGCATCACCATCCAGTCCGCCGCGGTGTCCACCGAGTGGAAGGGCTATCGCATCAACCTGATCGACACACCCGGGCACGTCGATTTCACCATCGAGGTCAATCGCAGCCTACGCGTACTCGATGGTGCGGTGGTGGTATTCGATGGCGTCGCCGGCGTGGAGCCGCAAACCGAGACCAACTGGCGCCTGGCCGACCAGTACAACGTGCCGCGGCTTTGCTACATCAACAAGATGGATCGCATCGGGGCCAGTTTTGCGCATTGCGTGCAAGGCATCCGCGAACGGCTGGGTGCCAACGTGTTGCTGTGCCAGGTGCCGCTGGGTAGCCATGATGAATTTGTTGGCATGGCGGACCTGGTCGCTGGCGTGGGCTATATCTGGAAGGGCGACGACAAAGACAGCCCCTGGGATACGGTGCCGTTCAATGAAATTGCCGGCCGCGTGAATTTTTCCGAGAAGGCGGACAAGGAATGGCTGGCCAACCTCGACACGTTGCGCACAGAGACCATCGAGCGCGCGCTGGCCATGGAAGACGATGCCTTCGAGAAGCTGATTGAATCGGGTGAATTTGACCAGGAAACGGTGAAACGCTGCATTCGCAAGGGCTGTGTGTCCGGCAAGCTGGTGCCGGTGTTCTGCGGGTCGTCTTATCGCAACAAGGGCGTGCAGCAACTGCTGGATGGCGTGGTGGATTATCTGCCGTACCCGGGCGAGAACGGCGGCATTGCGTTAGTCGATGAGGATGGCCACATCATCGGCGAGCAGGGTGTGATCGATGAGGCGCCCGCCCGCGCGTTGGCTTTCAAGGTCATCAACGATCCGTTCGGAACGCTTACGTTCTGCCGTGTCTATTCAGGCGTCATCAAGAAGGGCGATACCCTGCAAAACGTCACCCGCGGCAGGAAGGAGCGCGTAGGCCGCATCGTGGAAGTGCAGGCCAATGCCACCAAGGAAATCGACGAGGTACGTGCGGGCGACATTTGCGCCTTCGTCTCCATGAAGGAAACCGAGACGGGTGATTCGTTGTGCGATCCGGCGCACCCGGCGCTGCTTGAGCGTATGCGCTTCCCCGATCCGGTCATCAGCGTGTCGGTGGAACCCAAGCATCGCAACGATATCGACAAGCTTTCTGCTGCGCTCTACAAAATGGTCAAGGCCGATCCCTCGTTGCGGCTGGAGGTAGACAAGGAAACCGGCGAAACCGTGCTCAAGGGCATGGGCGAGCTGCACCTGGAAGTCACCATCGATCGTATGCGCACCGAGCTTGGCGTGGACGCCAACATGGGCAAGCCGCGAGTGAGCTTCCGCGAGGCGTTCGGCAAAACGGTGGAACATACCTATACCCACAAGAAGCAGTCGGGTGGTTCGGGCCAGTTTGCCGAAGTGACCATGGTGTTCGAGCCGCAGGCATCGGGCAGTGGCGTGGTGTTTGCCGACGAAGTGGTTGGTGGTCGCGTGCCGCGTGAGTACATCCCGGCGGTGGAGCATGCCGTTACGGTGGAGTCGCGCGAAGGCCAGATTGCCGGTTATGAGGTGGTGGACTTCAAGGCGCGGCTTATCGATGGCAAATACCACGACGTGGATTCGTCGGCGCTGGCCTTCGAAATCGCCTCGCGCCAGTGTTTTCGCGAGGCGCAAAAGTTGAGCAAGCCCAAGCTGCTCGAGCCGGTAATGCGGCTGGAAGTGGTGACCGAGGCCGACTACCTGGGCGATGTCATTGGTGACATCAACCGGCGTCGCGGCACGGTCAGCGACCAGGGCCAGAAAGGCGCGCAGGCCTTCGTGCAAGGCTTCGTGCCCTTGGCGGAAATGTTTGGCTATATCAACTTTCTGCGTTCGGCCACGCGCGGTCGTGGCACCTTCACCATGGAATTCGACCACTACGAGGAAGTGCCTCCGGGGCTGGTCGACAAGCTGATGGAGAGCGAGGCGAAGTAAGCGGCCACGCGGGCATCATCAGTGGATGATCGGCGGCGTGGCGCGATCGGTGTGCTGCTTGTCTGACTTGTAGGCGGCGCGACATGGCACGGAGAGCACAAGCTCCGTGCCATGGGGTTCGCGACGACGCAGCACGAGTTGACCGCTGAGTCGATTCGCCCGCTCCCGCATGCCGACGACACCCCAATGGCCGAGCTCGGCAGCAGCCCTCAGCGTGGCGTCGTCAATGCCGCCGCCATCATCGGCAACCACGATGCGCAGGGCCCGGGCCTGATAGGCGACATGCACGTCCACCCGGGTGGCCTGGGCATGAATGAATGCGTTGCGGATGCCCTCGCGCACGATATCCAGGATTTCATCGAAGGCACTCGCCAGCAGTGCACGCGGTTTGCCTTCGGTGGTGACGTGGAACGTAGTTGGGTACAACGAGGCCAGGTTTTCACCCACCGCCAGCAGCGATTGCACCAGCTCGGTGTATTGCGGGCTGTCGCCGCGCAACGAAATGATCTTGCCGCGCCCCTCGATCACCATCTGCCGTGCCTGTTCCACGGCGGCCCTCAATAGATGCGTGCGTTTGTCATCCGGAGCCATGCTGGCCAGCATGGCCTGCAGGCGCAACAATAGTCCTTGCACACCTTGCAGCAAGGTGTCGTGGATGTCGCGTGCGATGCGCTCGCGCTCATTCATGCGCTCGGTGAGCTGCAGGTGCACACGCTCGGCAGCAAGGCGCATGCGCCAGGCGAACAACGTCAACGCCAGTGCAAGCATGGCCAGCCCGCACAGCGCGTAGAACCAAAGCGTCTGGTAGAACCATGGCAGGATGGTGAAGTGCAGCTCTGCCCCCTGGTTGTTCCAGACGCCATCGTCGTTCGCAGCGATCACATGAAAGCGATAGCTGCCCGGCGCGAGATTCGAGTAGAACGCTTCGCGACGAGTGCCGGCGCTTTGCCAGGCGCCATCGACCCCATCAAGCCGATATCGGAACGTCACGCGCCCCGGAACGGCCAGGCTGGTGGCGGTATATGCGATCTGCAGGTTGTCGGTGCCCTTGGGGAGTTGCAGCGCCTTTGCAGGCGCATAGTGCGTGCCGTTGGCGTCCAGTCCCAAAATCGCCACTGGCGGTGGCAGCGTGTTGCTGTGCAGGTCATCTGGCGCGATCCAGGCGGGGCCCTGGCTGGTGAGAAACCAGATGCGTTGCCTGGGATCGATGAATGCCGTTGGCATCTTGGCTGCTTGTACCGCGATGCCTGGAAGGCCGTCACGATAGTCGAACAGGCGATAGGCCGGCCGGTAGCCCGCTTGCTGAAAACTCGCCGCCGCTTCATTCGCCGCTATTTGGACGACGCCCTTGCTGGCGTTGAGCCACAAGTCGCCGTTGGCGGTTGCGGCGATACCGGTGATACCGTTGAAGACATCGCTGTCGGGCACCACCAGCGATTGAATGTGTCCCGCGCGCAGCCGCGCCAACCCCAGCTCACCGCCAATCAGGACATCCTTGCCGCCAACGTCGATCGCCGTGATGTTGCCCACATGCAGGCCTTCCGCAGCGGTATAGATCCGTATCGCGGGGCCGTCGACATCGGCAATGCGGTTATCGGGATAGCCGATCCACACGTGGCCGGTGGTATCGGTCGCCAGTGCCGTGGGCGTCCAGCGGTCCAGCGCGGCGCCCAGGCTTACGGGCAGCCACTTTTTGTCATGCAGTCGATAGAGGCCGTGCTCCGCAATGGCCACCCATGGGTTGCCGGTGGCGTCGAGCGTCAGCGCATTGACCTTGGACATGCCTGGCAGCGGCACACTGGTGATGTTGTTGTCATGCAAGGCAAAGAGCAGGTTTCTGCCCACCATCCACAGCGTGCCGTCGCTACTGAACAGCGCACCGCTGACGTCGTGGAGGTCGTGCCGTACCGGCAGTGCGCCCGCATCGGTCAAGCGAAATAAGGTGCCGTCGTTGAGGATCCATACGGTGCCACTCCCATCCATGGCCATGGCATAAGTGGCAGCCATGCCCAGTGGTATACCTGCGGGTACCATCACATTGTTTCGGTGGAAGCTCACCAGCCCCATATTGGTGCCCGCCCAGATCGTGCCTTCGGCATCCTGCAGTAGCGGCACGGTTCGATTGGTCATCAGGCCGCTGGCGCGATCGACTTTCTCGGCGAAATCTGTGGGCTGCAGCGGCTGGCCGCTATTGAAGCGCTGAGGCGTTGCGACGCGAAAGACGCCGCCCTTGTCGACGCTGGTTCCCCAGAGATTGCCATCGCGGTCGAACAGCAGGCGATACGCCCAACTCGCATCGCTTCGCGGCAATGCAGGCGTGGGGTCCGCCTGGGGATGTTCGGCAGTCAGGCCGGGCAGGGCGCGGGTGCCGTGCTCGTGTTCGGACAGCCATAGCGTGCCATTGGGTGCCTGCGCGACGACACCGTACTTGTAGACGGGCAGCCCGGTTGCTTCGAAACGATGCGTGCCAGGCCGCAGAAACACGAGCGTCTCACCCGTGGTCACCCATAAGGTGCCGTCGCGGCTGACGATAAGCCAGTCGGCCCGGTTCGATGGGTAGCCCCAGTCGGCGCCCACCGTTTGCCACTGTTGTCCGTCGAAGCGTGCCAGGCCACCCTCGGTGGCAGCCCATACCGTGCCATCGCCGGTTTGCTCGAGGGCCAATACGGTGCCATTGGGAAACGACTTGCCTGCTAGGTAATGGCGCACATGCCCTGCGCGCATGACGCTGACGCCGCCGTAGTAGAAGCCGATCCACAGCGAGTCGTCGGGCAGCATGGTCAATGCGGTGATGTCGTTGGAGCGGAACTGTTCGCCAGCCGGCGGCACGAAACGCTCGAAGCGCACGCCATCGAATCGATACAGCCCATTGCCGGTGCCCAGCCATAGATAGCCGTCCTTGCCCTGGGCGAGCGCCCAGATGTCCGCCGGCGTCCCCGAGTCGATGGTCCACATGGTCCGGCGAAAACCGGTCGCGGTATCAGCCCGGGCGCAGACATGGAAGCAGGCCAACAGGCATGCCAGCAGAATGATCGCCGAACGCGCTTTCGCAGCGGCGCTGCGTGGTCGCCATGCCTGCGTACGGATTACCCAAAGCCATCTGGCCATTGCCGACATCACCATCGCCGCTGAACTACCTTGTTCGTGGACAGCATATCGCCCGAGTGAGCGCTTCATAAGACCTACGCTGTGACCACATAATCACCCGATTGGGCATTGAACACGACAGGACAGCGCCAGATAGTGTGGCGGACAGCCCGTTTGGGGCGGGAGAATGGATCGTGACAGGTCGTGCGGATGGCATCCGGGTACTCATCGCTGACGATCACCCCGTCATGCGCGACGGTATTGCTGCGGCCATCGAGAGCGGCGAGGACATGCTGGTGATTGGCCAGGCCACTGACGGCGCCGAGGCCATCGTCAGGTTCCGTGAGTTGCGGCCCGATATTGCCCTGATCGATTTGCAGATGCCTGGCGTGGATGGCCTGCAAGCCATCGCGGCCATTGGCGGTGAATTTCCCGAGGCTCGCATCATCGTGTTGACGTCGTATCCCGGCGACGCCCGGGTCAAGCGTGCACTCACCTTCGGCGCCAGCGCCTATCTGCTCAAGACGGCGACGCGCGAGGAGATCCTGGCGGCGATTCGCTCGGTGATGAAGGGCCGGCGCGTGGTTGCCTCGGAAGTGGCGGGCGAGATCGCCTCGCATGCCTGGTCTGAGATGCTCAGCGATCGCGAGCTGAGCGTGTTGCGCCTGGTGGCCACAGGGCACACGAACAAACGCATCGCCGATGTCCTGTGCATTTCCGAGGACACGGTGAAGGCGCGACTGAAAAACATCATGACCAAGCTGGGCGCAATGGACCGCACGCACGCGGTCACGCTCGCCAGGAATCGTGGCTTCTTCGATGCCTGATCGGTGTGGTCCGGCGGGCATTTAAGTCGCGTTTGTAACCGCGCTGAAACGCGTGCCGGACGCTTTTTTGCATGGTCAATGGCATGGGGCGCCGTACTACCTGATCGGGTAGGCCAGATATGCCGCGATAGGGCTACGCATATCGTTCGGCTTGGCAACAATGGACGGTACGTTCGATCGTTCTATGCGAAAGCGGGTTGCCTGCATTCGCGCCTCACACCCGAAGGGTCGACTGCGCCAAGCGCGGACGTCCCATGTACGCATCGTCACTGAGGAGATAGTCCATGGCCATCACCGCAACCCCAACCCCGGGCAAGCAACTGATCACGCCCAAGGATCACGCGCTGATCTTGATCGACTTCCAGTCGCAGATGTCTTTCGCGACGCATTCCATCGATGGAGTCTCCTTGCGCAACAACGCCGCGCTGGTGGCGCATGCGGCGGCCAGCTTCAAGGTGCCGACCATTCTCACTACAGTGGCGGCGCAGAGTTTCTCCGGCCCGATGTACAGCGAAATCACCGACGCCTTTCCAGGCCAGGCGTTGCTGGATCGCACCTCCATGAACACCTGGGAAGATGCGGCTGTGGTCAAGCGCATCAACGAGATCGGCAAGACCCGTCTGGTGCTGGCTGGCCTGTGGACCACCGTATGCATTGTCGGTCCGGCGCTGTCCGCGTTGGAGCAGGGCTTTGAAATCTATGTGATTGCCGATGCCTGTGGCGATGTTTCCGTCGAGGCGCACAACCGCGCCATGGATCGCATGGTGCAGGCGGGCGCGCGTCCGATGACTTCGTTGCAGTACCTGCTGGAACTCCAGCGCGACTGGGCGCGGACCGAGACGTATGAAAGCACTACTGGCATCGCCAAGCGTTTTGGTGGCTCGTATGGCCTGGGCATCACCTATGCCAAGACCATGTTTGGTGCGCACGAGGGTTAAGCACTTAAAGCACGCCAAGAGGTACACCATGAAAATTTATCTGATATCACTTGCTGTTGGCGTGTTGGTTGGCGTGATCTACGGTGTGTTGAATGTGCGCTCACCAGCGCCACCGGTGGTGGCGCTGGTGGGCTTGCTTGGCATTCTGGCCGGTGAGCAGGTGCCGCCGTTGGTGAAGAACCTCTGGCACCGTCAATCCGTTTCCACCAGTTGGGTCGGGGAGCAGGTCAAGCCGCATGTGTTCGGCGAGCTGCCCAAGGCCCAGCACGCGCCGCTGAAGCGCGATGACAAGGAGGCCCGCTCATGAGCAGCATGACGACTTCACCCGAATTGATCCTGCATGGCGGCCGATTCACCACACTCGATCGTTCGCACCCGGAGGCGGACGCTGTTGCGATTGCTAACGGCAAGTTCGTCGCGGTGGGGGCCGCGTCGGAGATCATGCCGCTGGCCGGTCCGCGCACGCGCGTGGTCGACCTGAAGGGTCGGCGGGTACTGCCGGGTTTGATCGACAATCACCTGCACATCATTCGTGGCGGCTTGAACTTCAATATGGAGTTGCGCTGGGATGGTGTCCGCTCTCTGGCCGATGCGATGGCCATGTTGAAGCACCAGGTTGCCATCACTCCGTCGCCGCAGTGGGTGCGGGTGGTGGGCGGCTTTACCGAACACCAGTTCGTCGAGAAGCGCCTGCCGACCATCGACGAGCTCAACGCCGTGGCACCGGATACGCCGGTGTTCCTGCTGCACCTTTACGACCGCGCCATTCTCAACGCGGCCGCTTTGCGTGTCGTTGGCTACACCAAGGACACGCCCGAACCGGTGGGCGGCGAGATCGTCCGCGACGCGTCCGGTAATCCCATCGGGCTGCTGCTCGCCAAGCCCAATGCCAACATTTTGTACTCCACCCTGGCCAAGGGACCGAAGCTGCCGTTCGACTACCAGCTTAATTCCACGCGTCACTTCATGCGCGAGTTGAATCGGCTCGGTGTCACCGGTGCTATCGATGCGGGTGGCGGCTTTCAGAATTATCCGGACGACTACGCTGTCATCGAGAAGCTGGCTGCCGAGGGTCAACTGACCATTCGTCTTGCCTACAACCTGTTTACGCAGAAGCCGAAGCAGGAGAAGGACGACTTTCTCAACTGGACGCGTACCTCCAAATACAAGCAGGGCGACGATTATTTCCGTCACAACGGTGCGGGTGAAATGCTGGTGTTCTCGGCGGCAGATTTCGAGGACTTCCGCCAGCCGCGTCCCGACATGCCGCCGCAGATGGAAGGCGAGCTGGAAGACGTCGTGCGCATCCTGGCCGAAAACCGCTGGCCCTGGCGCATGCATGCCACCTACGACGAAACCATCAGCCGCTCGCTCGATGTGTTCGAAAAGGTCAACAAGGACATTCCGCTGCAGGGCCTGAACTGGTTCTTTGATCATGCAGAGACGATCTCGGAGCGCTCGATCGATCGCATCGCTGCACTGGGTGGCGGCATTGCCGTGCAGCACCGCATGGCCTACCAGGGCGAGTATTTCGTTGAGCGCTATGGGCCGGCCGCGGCACAGGCAACCCCGCCGGTGGCGCGCATGCTGGAAAAGGGCGTCAAGGTTTCTGCCGGCACCGACGCCACGCGCGTGGCGTCGTACAACCCGTGGGTGTCGCTGGCCTGGTTGATCACCGGCAAGACAGTAGGCGGGCTCTCACTCTATCCACGCCGTAACTGCCTGGATCGGGAGACGGCGCTGCGCATGTGGACCGAGTACGTCACCTGGTTCTCCAACGAAGAAGGCAAGAAGGGCCGCATCGCGGCCGGCCAGCTTGCCGACCTGGTGGTGCCCGATCGCGATTTCTTCGGTTGCCCCGAGGACGATATTGCCGATACCACTTCGCTGCTGACCATCGTTGGTGGACGTGTGGTCTACGGCAGTGGCGAGTTCTCATCCCTGGATGAAGTGGATGTACCTGCGGCCATGCCCGAGTGGTCCCCGGTGCGCACCTATGGCGGCTACGGTGCCTGGGCGCAGCCGCGTGTCGCCACGTCGGCACCGGTGGCTTGTGGCTGCGCGCATGCGTGCGGCTTGCATGGTCATGACCATGTCGGCGCCTGGGCGAGCAAGTTGCCCGTGTCGGATCTGAAGTCGTTCTGGGGCGCGCTGGGTTGCGCGTGTTGGGCCATATGAGCAGCAAACAACCCATGCTGGCGGGCGGACTTACGGCGCGAATGGCATCGATCTATGCCACACCAATCGTGCACTGGCTCGCCTTGTTGGGCCTGTGTGCCGCCTATCTGCAAGGCGGCCTGCAGAAGGCGTTGGACTTCAGTTCGGCCACGGTCGAGACGGCGCACTTCGGTTTGTCGCCGGCAGGGCCGATTACCTTGGCGACCATTGTGCTTGAGCTGGGGGCTTCGCTATCGATCCTGCTGGGTATTCAGCGCTGGCTGGGCGCATTGCTGCTGGCCCTATTCACGCTGGCGGCAACGTTTCTGGCCAATCGCTTCTGGACCATGGCGATGCCGGAGCGCTTCGCTGCGGCCAATGCGTTTTTTGAGCATCTGGGGCTGGTTGGTGGGTTCATGCTGGTGGCGTGGCATGACTTGCGTAGCCGTACGAACCAGAAACGGTAAACCACACGGCAGTGCGGCGTGGCTTTCCCATGGCAGCCCATTTTCTTTTCGATGCACGTTTTCAAGGAGTTTTCCATGCGCATTTCCTCGAGCTTTCTAAGCGCCATCCTTGGCCTGGGGCTGGTCGGTTCGGCATCGTTGGCGGCCCTCGCGCCGGCCCACGCCAAGGACTTGTCGTCGTCAGCGACGGCAGCAACACCCATGGTTGCCGTGGGTTCGCAGTACGACACCACACATGTCTACGTGGCACCTGCCGATGTGGATCGCTTCGTCAGCAGCTTCCTTGGCACCTTTGGGGGGCAAAGCACCAAGCAGGGCGTTGCCACGGTCACGCCCACGCCCAGCAGCACCAGCACGCAGCTGTTGCAGACGCCGGTGGGCACGGTGTCGCTGTTCGGCTTCCGCACGCCGATTCCTTATCCTTTTGGGCTGGAACGTACGGGTTATCTGGTCACGGACATGGACCAGGCCGTTCGCGCTGCCCGTGCTGCCGGGGCAGACGTAATCGTGCAGACCTTTCCCGACCCGATCGGCCGCGACGTGGTCATCCAGTGGCCGGGCGGCGTAAACATGCAGTTGTACTGGCACACCACGCCGCCGTCCTATACACCGTTCCAGACCATTCCCGAGAACCGCGTGTACGTGTCGGTCGATCGTGCCGATGCGTTCGTACGCAGCTTCGTGAAGTTCTCGCACGGCAAGGTGGTGTCCGATGATGCCAGGGCGCCAGGCGTTGAGATTGGTCGGCCCAATGACACCTATCGCCGCATCCGCATCGAGTCGACCTTCGGCAAGATGACCGTGCATGTCACCGATGGTCACCTGCCGTACCCCTACGGCCATGAGCTGACCGGCTATGAAGTGGCCAGCCTCAGCGACACCCTGGCCAAGGCCAAGAGCAATGGCGCAAACGTCTTGGTCGAACCGTTCACCAGTGATGGTCGCGAATCGGCCATCGTGCAATTTCCGGGTGGCTATGTAGCCGAAATTCACACCAGCGCTGGCAAGTAGGTTTATGAGGTGCGCGGAGCTGCTGTCCAGTCGTATGCGGCGACGTGCTGGCGGCTTCGTGCGCGGCAAGGGTGCGCTCGCGCTCGCGGCCACCCTTCTGCTGTGGTGGTTCCAGGTGGCAGCGCAAGAGGTCGAAGAGCCTGCGCTCGATGACACCGCCCGTCCCAAACTCAGCAGCAATCGTTGGCAGGAGGATTGGTCGGTGCTGGCCGATCCTGCGTTGCGCATCGAGCCGGGTGATTCGCTCAAGTACATTCCCCTGAATGCGGGCGATCCCAAGAGTTATTTGTCGCTGGGCGTCAACTTGCGCGAGCGAGTGGAATCACTGGACGATCCCAGCTTTGGCGTGGGTGGCAACACCGCCAATACGTATCTGCTGCAACGCTTCCAGATCCATGCCGACCTCCATCTGGACGAACACTGGCAGGGCTTTGTGCAGTTCGAGGATGCGCTTACCGTCAACAAGCGCGTTATCAATGGGGCTGACCGCAATCCCTGGGATCTCCGCCTGGCGTTTGTCGCTTACACCCGGACCTTCGATGCCGGCACGTTCAAGGCGCGCGTGGGCCGGCAGGATTTCGCTTTCGACCTGCAGCGCTTCGTATCGTTGCGTGACGGACCGAACGTGCGCCAGTCCTTCGACGCCGCGTGGGCGGATTGGGAGACGGAGAAGTGGCGCTTTATCGCCTTCGTCAGCCAGCCGGTGCAATACAAGGACGAGCACCCGTTCGACGACACCTCCAACCGTCACTTTCGTTTCAGTACGCTGCGTGTGGAGCGGTTGGTGTTTGGGCGTAACGAACTTTCGGCTTACTACTCGATCTACAGCCGGGACAACGCCAGGTACCTCGATGCCGTAGGCAATGAGCGGCGCGAGGTGTACGACATGCGTTTTGCCGGCGCCGCGTTTGGGCTGGACTGGGATGTGGAGGGCATGGCCCAGCGCGGCAATGTCGGCGCCAAGAACATTAGCGCCTGGGGGTCCGGCGCCCGCGTGGGTTACACCTGGGAGGGGCCACCCTGGCGTCCACGGCTGGGCATCCAGCTCGATGCGGCTTCGGGAGATCGACGTCCGGGCGACCAGACGCTGGGTACCTTCAATCCACTATTTCCCAACGGCTATTACTTCACGCTGGCCGGGTTTACTGGCTACACCAACCTGATACACGTCAAGCCCACCGTGACCGTCAAGCCGGCCGCCAAGTTGTCAGTGACGGCGGGCGTCGGTTTTTTGTGGCGTGAAGTCACCAGCGACGCCATCTACGTGCAGCCCAATATCCCGCTGCCTGGCACGGCCGGGCAGGGCGGGCACTGGACTGGCGTGTACGGGCAACTTCGCGCCGACTATGCCTTCAACGCGAACTTCACCGGTGCAGTGGAAGCTGTGCGCTATGACGTGGGACGGGCCATTCGCATGGCCGGTGGTCACGACAGCGATTATCTGGGGCTCGAGTTGAAATTCATGTGGTAGCGGTCTCGCCAAGCGTCGTCGAATCCACCTTTCCAACAGGGACACTATTGCCATGGTCGATAAGCCCATCCTGCCGGCGATACTCAGCGTCAACGCGGGGTATGTCGACACTGCCGGCTTCCTGGCCTTGCATGGGCTTTTCACGGCGCATGTCACCGGCAACTTCGTCACGCTGGGCGCTGCCCTGGTGCTGGGGACGTCCGGCATCGTCGCCAAGCTGCTCGCGCTGCCTGTGTTTTGCGTGGTGGTGATGCTGGCCCGGTTACTGCGCTATCGGCTGATTGATAGAGGGCAGCCGGTGGTGAGGAGCCTGCTGCTGATCAAGCTGTTGTTGCTGGTGGTGGCAGCGGCGATGGCATTGAGTTACGGCCCGTTTCCTACGGGCGACAGCATGGCCGCCATCGTTACCGGCATGACCCTGGTGGCCGCCATGGCCATTCAGAACGCTGTGCATCGCGTACACCTGGCCGGTGCGCCACCTTCCACGCTGATGACGGGCACCACCACCCAGATCATGCTGGACGTTGCCGACTGCATCCATGGCGTTGCACCCGACCAAAAAGACGCCATCAACACACGGCTCACGCGCATGATTCGTGCGGTGCTCGTCTTCGCGCTGGGTTGCGCGGCAGGCGCGTTGCTCTACGCGTTTGTTGGCATGTGGTGTTTCGCGGTGCCGCCCGTGCTCGCACTGGGCGCCTATCTTCGACACGAGGATGCCGCGGTGGCCGAGCCGCCGAAATGAATTGTCCCTCCACCCGATCAGCGGAGAATCACGATGAGCGATACCAGCAAGGCTAAAACCCGCCGCAAGGCCAATCTCGCGACGCCATCGCCGCTTGGCGAGGCAGCAACGCGTGACATTTCCGGTGAGCTCAATGCGCTCCTGGCCGACGTGCTGGCCCTGTACCTGAAGACCAAGAACTTTCATTGGCACATGTCCGGGCCGTATTTCCGCGATTACCATCTGCTGCTGGACGAGCAGTCGGACGAGATCTACAACACTGTCGACCCCATCGCCGAGCGCGTGCGCAAGCTCGGTGGCACCACGCTGCGTTCGGTGGGGCAGGCGTCGCGGATGCAGCGCTTGTCGGACAACGATGCCGACTTCGTCACGCCAGATGACATGCTGGCCGAGCTGCGCGAGGACAATCTGCAACTGGCTGCCTATATGCGGGCAACCCACGAACTCTGCGACGAGCACGGCGACGTGGCCACGGCCAGCGTGCTCGAGAACTGGATCGACGAGGCCGAGCGCCGCGTATGGTTCCTGTTCGAAACCGGGCGTCGCGCCTAAGGTCATGGACGGCGCAGGGCGGCCATCGTCGTCCTGCGTCGAGGAGCTTCAGGCGAAACCGCGCCAGCGAGCCATCATGCCCACGCCCGCCGTGACGGCGCGCGACAGCAGGCGCAGGTCCAGCGGCATGGCTGGGCGGCGCACATCGAGCAGCAGCGCAATGCGCGGCTGATCACTATGGTTCCACACCTCGTGCGGATAGGTGTCGTCCCACAGCAAGCACTCACCATTGGCGAGGCGATGCTCGTGGTGGTCCAGCCATAGCACGGCGCCTGGTCGGCCATCGGCATCCGTTGGTGCTTCGAGATTCAACTGGAAACGCAGGATGCCGCGGAAGGGGCCTGCGTGACGGGGAATGTGCTTGTGCGGAGCCAGAAAGGACAGCGTCGCCGACAGCACTTCTGGCGTGGATGCCACCAGTTCCGACAGCACGGGGCAGGCCGCCTGGTTTGCCCGAATGTTCTGCCCGTAAACCTTGAGTAGAAACATGCGCCAGTCCTTGCCGTCGCTGGCGGAGATCTCGGCCTGGGCGGGCATGATTTCGTGGAATCGCGGGATGCCCTGGGCGTTTTTCATCACGTCCAGTGCTTCCTGGCGGATCTGCATCCAGGCCGACTGGAAGCGCTTCGCGCCCGGGAAATAGGTGTCGGTGTCCAGCACCGATGGCGTCTTGATACGTGCGTCGTAGATGCGGCGAATCATCCGCGATGACAGCTCATAGAGCGAATCCATCTTCGGCCTTCTCTCAGTTCTTGTTGTGCATGGGCGCCCAGAGCCGCATGGGCCACCTGATCCGGGTGGCCTGCGCGATTCACGGTAGCGGCTGGAATCTCCTTGGCACGTGAACGCACAGCGGGCCGGACGGAGGACATTCGTCGCAGGCTGCCGTTCATCAAGAAAAGCTCGTGAGTGCTTGTGTTTGCGGCAAATTTTGCTTGCATATTTAATGTGACGTCACGTAAAATAGACGCAACTTGACGGAGGATGCGCCATGGTTGACCCACTCGATCCAGGAACAATTGCGTTGCCCTTGAGTTTCAAGCGCTCACGCGGCCGCCCCAGGAAGACGAATGCGTTGAGCCCGGCCGAGCGTGCCCGCCGCTATCGGGCGAGGCAGAAGGTGTTATCCATGCATGTCGTGCCCACCGGCCTGCACAGCCAGGTGCTGCGCGAGCGGGATGAGGCGCGGGCGCAAGTGGCCCTTTTACGTGCCGAGCTGGAGCAGTTGCTTCGACAGCTCGGTCGTTAAGCGAGGCGCGGCGGCCGCGCTGGCGGCCGTCAGGTCTTCGATACGTTCGCGCGGATCCACGCGATGATCTGGGCGCTGCTCATTGCACCCGATTGGCGCGCGACTTCGCGTCCGTCACGAAAAAGCAGCATCGTCGGGATGCTGCGGATAGCAAAGCGGGTGCTGAGCGCGGGCTCCGCATCCGAGTCGACCTTGGCAAGGCGCACGTGCGGCTCGAGTGTCTTTGCCGCCGCCTCAAATTGGGGTGCCATCGCCAGGCAGGGGCTGCACCAGGTGGCCCAGAAGTCGACCACCAGCGGTAGCTGGCTACGCATGGCGTGCTTGTCGAAATTGGCCGCGGACAGCGTGATGGGTTTGCCGCCAAACAACGGCTGGTGGCAATGCCCACAACTGGGTGCCTGATCGAGGCGGTCACTCGCCACTCGGTTTAGCGAATTGCAGTGCGGGCAGGCTACAAGCATTGGTGTGCCGCTCATGCCGTCTTCTCCTTCCGGTCCATCCCGTGATTGCCCTTTGGCGTCTTCCCTTGATTCATGGGGTATCGGCGGGGTGGATCAAGGGCTTCATGGACCCGCTTGGCCTCAGGCAAGATGCCGAGGCCAGAGCTCAGCCGGCGCCTCGCACGCGTAGCGTCAGACCCTTGAGGAAGTTGCGCAGCAGCTGATCGCCGCAGAGACGGAAATTCTTGTGGCCCGGCTGGCGGAACAGCGCGGTAAGCTCCGGCTTGGAGATCGGCAGGCCTGCGTCTATGAAAGCCTGGTGCATGTC
>FTAC01000059.1_pt1 | contig 16008 bp, 13 predicted proteins | sample 1639021 | NCBI WGS metagenome assembly FTAC01 (sample SAMEA3914812, study PRJEB12502) | metagenome | biome: forest; material: soil | place: Canada | collected 2011-07-07 | depth 0.1 m | reverse complement strand
CAAGAACGATGCCCAGACCCGCATGGGCAAGAGCATCGACTCGCTCAAGCACGACCTGCTGCGCCTGCGCACCGGTCGCGCCAGCACCGCCCTGGTGGAAGGCATCAAGGTGCCCTATTACGGCTCGGACATGCCGCTGAATCAGGTCGCCACCATCGCGCTGGGCGATTCGCGCTCAATCATCATCACGCCGTTCGAGAAGACCCTGATCGGTCCGATCGAAAAGGCCATCATGGCCTCGGACGTCGGCATCACGCCGACTACTGCGGGCGTGGTCATTCGCCTCAACATGCCGCCGCTCACCGAAGAGCGTCGCCGCGAGCTGGCCAAGCATGTGTCGCATGAAGGCGAGAACGCCAAGATCGCCATCCGCAACGTGCGTCGCGACGCCTTGCAGCAGGTCAAGGATCTGCTCAAGGAAAAGCTGATCACCGAAGACGACGAGCGCAAGGCTGACGACGAAATCCAGAAGCTGACCGATCGCTTCGTCAAGGATGTCGACAGCGTCGTCAAGCACAAGGAAGAGGAGCTGATGGCGCTTTGAGCGCCATCAGAGAGCCCGCTCCATGACCGGCGACGATTTCGCGCGCGTACCGCGCCATATTGCCATCGTGATGGATGGCAACGGTCGCTGGGCCAAGCTCCGTCACCGCCCGCGCACGTTTGGCCACAACGCCGGCCGTAAAGCCGTCCGCACCGTGGTCGAAAGCTGCCTGCGCGAAGGCGTCAAGGTGCTTACCCTGTTCGCGTTCTCCAGCGAAAACTGGCGGCGCCCCGAGGACGAAGTCAGTGCGCTGATGGAACTGTTCCTGCGCGCGCTGGACAAGGAAGTTGACGAGCTGCACGGCAATGGCGTGCGCATCCGTTTCGTGGGCGACTTGAACGCGTTCGATGCCGGCCTGCGTCAGCGCATGCTTGCCGCCATGGCGCGCACGGCAGGCAACGATGCGCTGCACCTGAATGTCGCCGTGAATTACGGTGGCCGCTGGGACATCGTGCAGGCAGCGCGCAAGGCCGCCGAATCGGTGGCGCGTGGCGAGCTGCGTGCCGAAGAGATCGACGAGCATCTGCTAGGCCACTGGATGTGCCTGTCCGAACTGCCGCCGCTGGATCTGTTCATCCGTACCGGCGGCGAGTGCCGCGTCAGCAATTTCCTGCTTTGGCAGCTGGCCTATGCCGAGCTGCATTTCACCGATACCCTCTGGCCTGACTTCGACCACGCGTGCCTGAAGAGCGCGATCGAGGACTACGCCCGCCGTGAACGCCGTTTCGGCAAGACCGGCGAACAGGTCGCCGCGAAGGCATGAGAGCCTGTCCCATGCCTCCCCATGGCCCGAAGGGTTGGCCTCAGAAGCCCGCCAGGGAGTGGCCTGTGGCGCCGCGCCTGACTGGCCGTCACGTCAAGCCGCGGGCCGCTCCCTGGCGGGCTTCTGAGGCCAACCCTTCGGGCCCGGCCTGTTTGCGCGCCAGCCGGCGTCATCACTCAGTCGTGTATCGACATACACTTCATCGTTCTTCCTTGGCTAGCGCGCAAACAGATCCCGGCGCGGGCCACGGGGAGACATGGGACAGGCTCTAAAGGATCTGCATGCTGCTCCAGCGCACCCTCACCGCACTGCTACTCGCTCCGTTGGTGATCTTGCTGATCCTGCTGACGCCGACCTGGCTGTTCGCGCCGATCATCGCCATCACCTTCCTCGCCGCCATGGAGGAATGGGCCCGGCTTTCGGGCCTGCAGGGCATGGCTTCGCGCATCGGCCTGTTGATCGTTACCGCGGTGCTGCTGGCGTTGTGCTGGTGCGTACGCGGTACCGTCTGGTGGCCGCTGCTGATCGGCCTGGGCGTGCTGTGGTGGGTCGGCGCCGGCCAGTGGCTGCGCCACTTCGCCTTTGCCGCCGCGCCGACGCGTGAGAACCGTCGGTTCAAATTGGGCGCAGGCCTGCTGGTGATCGTGCCGGCATGGGTGGCGGCCATGGCTATCCATGGCTCTGGCGAGTATGGCCATTGGTGGACCCTGCTGGCCCTGTTCATCGTTTGGGCCGCCGACATCGGCGCCTATTTCAGCGGTCGCTTTTTCGGACGCCGCAAGCTGGCGCCCACCATCAGCCCCGGCAAGACCTGGGCCGGCGTCTATGGCGCCTTCGTGGCCGGCGCCGCCGTAGCGCTGGGCGGCGGTCTGCTGCTGGGTGTGCATGGTGGCCAGCTGGCCGGCCTGCTGGTGCTGTCGGTGGTCACGGTGGTCGCCTCGATTGTCGGTGACCTGCTTGAGAGCCTGATGAAGCGGCACGCCGCGGTGAAGGACTCCGGCAGCCTGTTTCCAGGGCACGGCGGCCTGCTGGATCGCCTCGATAGCGTGTTTGCTGCCCTGCCCGTGTTTGCCATCGGCAAGCTGCTGCTGGGCCTATGAGCGCGTCAGTTCTTCGCCAGGTCGCCGTTCTGGGAGCCACCGGTTCCATTGGCGGCAGCACCCTCGACGTCATTGCTCGTCACCCAGAGCGTTTCCGCGCGAGTGTGCTTACCGCGCATAGCAACGTGACAGCGCTGGCTGACTTATGTGTCCGCCATCAGCCTGATCTGGCTGTCATTGCCGATCCCGCGCTGGAAGCTGAGCTAGCCCGTCGGCTGGCGGCCGCAGGCGTGCGTTGCGACATCGCCAGTGGCCACGAGGCCATCACGGCCGCTGCCGCCGGCTCGCTCTGCGACACCGTGGTCGCTGCCATCGTCGGCGCCGCCGGACTCGATTCCACCCTGGCGGCCGCACGCACCGGCAAGCGCCTGTTGCTGGCCAACAAGGAATCCATCGTGATGGCCGGCCCGCTGCTGCTGGCCGCGCTGGCCGAAGGTGGCGGCGAGCTGATTCCGGTGGACTCCGAGCACAACGCGATCTTCCAATGCCTGCCAGGCGGTCGCCCGCCGCTGGCTAGTAGCGGCGTGCGACGCCTCATCCTTACCGCCTCCGGTGGCCCGTTCCGTGGACGCAGCCGCGCCGAGCTGGCGGGCGTGACGCCAGAGCAGGCCTGCAAACATCCGAACTGGGTCATGGGGCGCAAGATCTCCGTGGATTCGGCCACGCTGATGAACAAGGGACTTGAGGTAATCGAGGCGCATCACCTGTTCGGTGCCTCGCCCGACGCCATCGACGTGCTGGTCCATCCACAAAGCCTGGTGCATTCGCTGGTGGAATACGTGGACGGTTCGGTGCTGGCCCAGCTGGGCAACCCGGACATGCGTACCGCGATCGCCCACGCACTCGCCTGGCCTACCCGTATCGAAGCCGGCGTGTCGCCGCTCGACCTGGCTGCCTCCGCGCCGCTAGCCTTCGAGCCGCCCGACCTGGCGACCTTCCGCTGCCTCGCGCTGGCCTTCCAGGCCCTGCGCGCCGGTGGCGATGCGCCTGCCATCCTCAATGCAGCGAACGAAGTTGCGGTGGACGCTTTTCTCGCCGGCAGCCTGCCCTTCCTTGGCATCGCCAATCTCGTCGAGAGCGTACTTACGGAACTGCCGCCGCAAGCTGTGGTCGATGTCCAGACCCTGAATGAACGCGACCGGACAGCCCGCCAAGCCGCCCGACGCATCCTCCGCAACGCGTGCTGACAAGCCTGATAAGCTCTTACAGATGAATAGTCTCTTCGGTTCCGTGTTCTGGTTGCTTGTCACGCTTGGCGTGCTGGTCACCTTTCACGAATTTGGCCACTACTGGGTAGCACGACGCTGCGGCGTCAAGGTGCTGCGCTTCTCTGTGGGCTTTGGCCGAGCCATCTGGAAGCGTATCGGCAAGGACGGCACCGAATACCAGGTCGCCATGATTCCGCTAGGCGGCTACGTGAAGATGCTGGACGCGCGCGAAGGCGAGGTCGACCCCGCACTGGCCGGGCAGGAATTCACCGGCAAGCCGGTTTGGCAGCGCATCGCCATTGTCGCCGCGGGTCCGGGTTTCAACCTGATCTTCACCATCGTCGCGTTCTGGGCGATGTTCATGGTCGGCAAGCCCGACGTGGCTCCCGTGATCGCCGCCGTACCGCAAAGCATTGCGGCCGAGGCTGGCGTCCGCACGGGTGACCGCATCCTGGCCATCGACGGTAGGCCGGTGGCGACCTGGAGCGATGCCATGGACGCGGTGGTCAACGCGATGCTTGGCCGCGACCCGCTGCCGGTCGAAGTCCGCGGTACCGACGGTGCCGAACGCAAGCTGATATTGCCGCTCAATCAGCTCCCCGCCGGCGAAGACATCGGGCAGTACCTCGACAAACTCGGCCTGAAGCTGGCCCCGCTGCCGCCCGTGGCGGCGACGGTGTTGCCGGGCAAGCCGGCCGCACTGGCGGGCATGAAGGGTGGTGACCGGGTCCTGACCATCAACGGCCAGGCCATGACCAGCTACGACGAATTCCAGCATGCGATCCCGCTGGACGCAGCCAAGTCGCCCACGCTGAATGTCGTGGTCGAGCGCGATGGCAAGTCGCTGCCGCTGTCGATCACCGCGCGCATGGAGTCGCTGGAAGGCCAGCCGACCAATTGGATAATCGGCGTCTCGCCGCTGGAGCGCGAGCCTGCCGTGCTGCGCTACGGCCCGCTGAAGGCCATGAGCGCCTCGCTGCAGACCACCTGGAATACCGCGGCATCGACGTTCAACATGATTGGCAAGATGCTGACCGGACAGGCCTCCACCAAGAACCTGTCGGGGGTTATCGGCATCGCCCAGGTGGCCAATGCGTCCGCCAATATGGGCGCTGGTTGGTTCCTCAGCTTCCTGGCGATGGTCTCGCTCAGCCTTGCGATTCTCAACCTGATGCCCATCCCCGTCTTGGACGGGGGTTACCTGCTGTATTACCTTATTGAGTTGGTCAAGGGCAGCCCTGTCAGCGAACGCACCATGATGGCCGGTCAGTATGTCGGCCTAGTTCTGCTGTTTACGTTGATGGGATTGGCTTTCTACAACGACATCCATCGCTTCTTGCCCTCGTGACGCGTGCTGACTTTGCCCAAAGTCGCACTGAGTCGGGGGGTAATGGCATGTCCAAGGCGTGCGCGTCGACGCGCACACCTATCGGATTTGGCGGTGGTTTACCCGATGCATCTGGGGAAGATGCAAGCACCCTTTCAAGGCTAGGCTCGTCCTGGCTTCACGCATTGATCGGGGCGGTTTCGGCCGCCTCATCGGAATAAACCAACGGAATCGACGATGAAGCGTATCGCCGCCCTGATCTTGCTTGCCTCACTGTCCGCCAATGCCCTCGCATTCGACCCGTTCGTCGTTTCCGACATCCGTATCGATGGCCTCAGCCGTATTTCCACTGGCACGGTGCTCAACTACCTGCCCATCAACAAGGGCGACCGCCTGACCAACGATGCCGCCCAGCGCGCCATCCGTGCCCTGTACCAGACCAAGTTCTTCAGTGACGTGGAGATCGATCGCGAAGGTGACATCATGGTCATCAAGGTGGTCGAGCGTCCGTCGATCGCCAAGCTGACGCTGCGCGGCAACAAGGACATCAAGGAAGAGGATCTGCGCAAGGGCCTGAAGGAGATCGGCCTGTCCGAAGGTGAAACCTTCGACCGCCTGTCGCTGGACCGCGTGCAGCAGGAACTTGTCCGCCAGTACTACAACCGCGGCAAGTACAACGTCTCGGTCGATCCGCATGTGACCCAGCTCGATCGCAACCGCGTGGCCATCGACATCGAGATCCGCGAAGGCAAGGTCGCGAAGATCAAGGAAATCAACATCGTCGGCAACACGGCGTTCACCGACAAGGAAATCCGTTCGGGTTTCGAGTCGAGCACGTCGAACTGGCTGTCCTGGTACTCCAAGGACGACCAGTACTCGCGCGAGAAGCTCAGCGGCGACCTGGAAAAGCTGCAGTCGTACTACATGGACCGCGGCTATGCGGACTTTGGCGTCGACTCCACCCAGGTTACGATCGCACCGGACAAGCGTTCGATGTATATCGCCGCCAGCGTCAAGGAAGGCGACATCTACACCATCTCCGACGTGCATCTGCTCGGCGAGCTGATCCTCCCGGAGGATTCGCTGCACCAGCTGGTGTACGTCAAGAAGGGCGACACCTTCAATCGCAAGGCGATCGAAGCCAGCACCAATTCGATCAAGACCATCCTGGCCAGCATCGGCTACGCGTTCGCCAAGGTGACGCCGGTGCCGAAGCTGGACAAGGACAAGCGCACGGTCGACCTCACGCTGTACATCGAGCCGGGCAAGCGCGTGTACGTGCGTCGCGTGATCTTCCAGGGCAACACCCGCACGGAAGACGACGTGATGCGTCGCGAAATGCGCCAGCTGGAAGGCAGCTGGTTCTCGCAGCCGGCCATCGACCGCTCCAAAATCCGCCTGCAGCGCCTGGGCTACTTCAAGACGGTCAGCATCGACAAGGCGTTGGTGCCTGGCACCGAGGACCAGGTCGACCTGACCGTGAAGGTGGAAGAACAGTCTGCTGGCAGCCTGATGTTCGGCGTGGGTTATTCGCAGTACTCGGGCATCATCCTGTCCGCGTCGGTGTCGCAGAACAACTTCCTCGGTACCGGTGACAGCTTCACGGTGGGCGCGTCGCGTAGTGACTACTCGACCAGCATCAACGCCAGCTACTTCAACCCGTACCTGACCGACAGCGGCGTGGGTATCGGCTACAACGCGGGCTACACCAAGAGCAATTACGGCGACACCAACAGCGACTTCGTCAACTACGAAAGCAGCTTGAAGTCGTTCTCGTCGTTCCTGAGCTTCCCGATTTCGGAAACGGACAACATCCGCGCCGGCCTGGGCATCAGCAGCAACAAGATCAACCTGAGCTATCAGCAGGTGGTGCTGGACGTCAACGGCAACCCCGTTATCGACGCGAACGGCAACACCGAAACCCAGACGGTCAACTACTCGCCGCAGGTGCTGATCGATTACCAGAACGCGCTGGGCCACGAGACCATCCATACCTGGGATGCCACGCTGGGCTGGACCCACGACACTCGCAACGGTTACTGGGCACCGACCCGCGGCGGCATGATCACGCTGTCGACCGATATCGCCCTGCCCGGTTCTACCGTGCAGTACTACAAGATCTTCGGTGAGGCCAACCACTACTGGCCGATCGGCAAGGGCTTCGTGCTGTATGTGGATGGTCAGGTCGGCTATGGCCAGACCTATGGCCAGACCTTCGACAACAGCAGCGCGGATGGCCTCTACCAGGCGGGCGACAAGATCACGTTCCCGTTCTGGGAGAACTACTACTCCGGCGGTGTGCGCGACGTTCGCGGTTTCCAGGACAACACCCTGGGTCCGCGTGTCTGCGTAGGCACCACGACCAATGCTGCGGGCAAGCAGGTGCCGATCACGCCGAACGCGGATGGCACGTGTACCGGCAGCGTGTACAGCTACGCGCAGCCGCTGGGTGGTGCGTTCAAGGTGTTGGGCACGGCGGAGTTGTATCTGCCGCTGCCGTTCCTCAAGGACATCAACACCGCGCGAGTGTCGTGGTTCGTCGACGTCGGCAACGCCTACACGAGCTACTCGGCCTTCACCGCCAGCACGCTGCGCGTGTCGACCGGCCTCTCGTTGCATTGGCAGGCACCGATCGGTCCGCTCATCATCAACTTCGCCATTCCGCTGCGCACACAGGCGGATGACGGCCATTACGAAGAGCGTATCCAGTTCACCTTCGGCAGCCAGTTCTGATGCCGTAAACGGCTCAGGGTTGAAGGTAAAAGAGGGCGCGGCGATGCCGCGCTTTCTTTTTCCGGGCACCCCGCAAGGGATTCACGTCCTACAATGGCCCGATTGCTAGGGAGCTAGGCATGAGCGCTTTCCAAACCACTGTGGCCGAACTCGCCGAGCGGTTCGCCCTTTCCTTCCATGGCGACGGCTCTCGCCTCATCGATGGCGTCGGCACGCTGGCGGGCGCTGGCCCGAGTCAGCTGAGCTTTCTTTCCAACAGCAAATACGCCTCGCAACTGGCCGGTACCCGCGCCGGCGTCGTGGTGATGCGCGAAGAGAACGTGGCTGACAGTCCGGTATCGGCACTCGTCGCCCGCGACCCCTATGTCGCTTACGCAAAAATTGCCGCCTTGTTCGAGCGCCTGCCCGCCGCACCTCATGGCATCCATCCCAGCGCAGTCGTAGCTGCAAGCGCGCGTGTGGCGCCAAGCGCCAGCATCGGTCCCGGCTGCGTGATCGAAGATGGCGCGACAGTGGAGGACGGCGCGGTGCTTGGCCCACACTGCATCGTTGGCGAGGGCTGCATCGTGGGCGCGCAGTGTCGGCTGGTGGCACGCGTAACCCTGGTGACCCGCGTCACCCTGGGCAAGCGCGTACTGGTGCATCCCGGTGCGGTGATCGGCTCGGACGGCTTCGGCCTCGCCTTTGATCGCGATCACTGGGTCAAGTTGCCCCAGCTGGGCGGCGTGCGCATTGGCGATGACTGCGAAATTGGTGCCAATACCACCATCGACCGCGGGGCGCTCGACGACACGGTGCTGGAGGAAGATGTGCGCCTGGACAACCAGATCCAGATAGCGCACAACGTCCACATAGGCGCACATACGGCCCTTGCCGGCTGCGCCGCCGTGGCCGGCAGCGCCAAAATCGGCCGTTACTGCATGATTGGCGGCAATGCGGGCGTGCTGGGCCATCTGGAAGTGGCCGACCGGGTTACCATTACCGCCAAGAGCCTGGTCACGCACTCCATACGCGAGCCCGGTGAATATTCCTCGGGCGTCCCGCTACAGGAAAACCGCCTGTGGCGGCGCAACGCAGCCCGCTTCAAACATCTCGACGAATACGCGCGCCGACTTTCGGCGCTGGAGAAGGACCGCAACAATGAGTGACCTCACCGTGCCCTTCCACCTTCCGGTGACCGTGGAGCAGATCCAGCTGCTGTTGCCGCATCGCTACCCGTTTCTGCTGGTCGATCGGGTAATCGAGCTGGAGCCGGACAAGAGCGTGGTGGCACTGAAAAACGTGACCATCAACGAGCCGTTCTTCCAGGGCCACTTTCCGGGCCACCCGGTGATGCCGGGCGTGCTTGTGGTGGAGGCGATGGCGCAGGCCGCCGGCCTGCTCACCCAGATTTCCAGCCGCCTCAAGGGCAATACCGGCAGCCCGCTGTTCTACCTGGCCAAGGTCGACAACGCGCGCTTCAATGCGCCGGTGGTCCCGGGCGACCAGCTGCGCCTGGAAGTGACGCTCAAGCGCCTGTTGCGCAGCATGGGCCTGTTCGAGGCACGCACCATGGTCGACGGCAAGGAAGTGGCCAGCTGCGAGCTGATGTGCGCCGCGAGGTCGGACAAATGATCCACGCCACCGCGCAGATCGATCCTTCTGCCGTTATCGGCGACAACGTCAGCATCGGCGCCTATAGCGTGATCGGTGCCGACGTGCAGATTGGCGACGGCACGGTGGTTGGCCCTCACGTCGTGATCGAAGGTCCCACGCGTATCGGCCGTGACAATCACATCAGCCAGTTCGCTTCGCTGGGTGGCGCGCCGCAGGACAAGAAATTTGCAGGCGAGCACACCGAGCTGGTGATCGGTGACCGGAATTACATCCGCGAGTTCGTCACCGTCAATCGCGGTACCGCTGACGGTGGCGGCGCCACTACCATCGGCAACGACAACTGGCTTTTGGCTTACGTGCACGTGGCCCACGATTGCCATATCGGCAACAACACCGTGTTCTCCAACTACTCGGCGCTGGCTGGCCACGTGGAGGTTGGCGACTGGGTCGTGATGGCGGGTTTCTCCGGTGCCCATCAGTTCTGCAAGATCGGCGCGCATGCCTTTATCGGCATGGGCTGCCTGCTGGGTTCCGATGTGCCCCCGTTCGTGACCATGGCCAATGAGCAACGTGGACGTCCGCGCGGCATCAACAGCGAAGGCCTCAAGCGCCGTGGCTTCGATACCACCCGCATCTCGGCGATCAAGCGCGCGTATCGCACGCTGTACATGGCGGGCCTTACCCTTGCTGATGCACGCGAACAGCTGACCACGCAGGCCGCGGACAGCGAAGATGTGCGTGCCATGCTGGAATTTCTCGATCGCAGCGAGCGATCTTTGGCCCGTTGATATGATCTGCTGACATGAGCCCCACTCATGTCAGCAGATCAAACGTTCGCTCTTGCCTTTGCTGGCGTCGGTAACCCACAACCATGCCTCAAACTGCAACGACAACTGAAACCCCTCTTATCGCACTGATCGCCGGCGAAGATTCAGGCGACCAGCTCGGCGCCGATCTCATCAGCGCGTTGCGCAAGCGTTATCCCGATGCACGCTTCGTCGGCATCGGTGGCGCACGCATGCATGCGGCGGGCTTCGAGTCCTGGTGCGACATCAAGGAGCTTTCGCTGTTCGGCTTCGCCGAGGTGGTGTCGCACCTGCCGCGCCTGCTGCGCCTGCGCAAGGAGCTTGTCGCACGCCTGATCGGTGCCAAGCCCGCCATCGTAGTCGGCATCGATGCACCGGACTTCAACCTTGGCGTTGAAAAACGACTGCGCGAAGCGGGCATCCGCACGGTGCACTACGTGAGCCCGTCGGTCTGGGCCTGGCGCGAGAAACGCACGGAGAAAATCGGCCGCAGTGCCGACCGCGTGCTGTGCCTGTTTCCGATGGAGCCTCCCATCTATGCCAGGCATGGCATCGACGCACGCTTCGTGGGACATCCCTTGGCGGATCGGTTCGCGCTGGTGTCCGATCGCGCGGGCGCGCGCGAATTCCTGCAGCTGCCGCAGAACGTGCCGGTGTTGGCGGTGTTGCCGGGCAGTCGCGGGTCGGAATTGTCCATGCTGGGACGGACCTTTATCGAGGCCGCCCGCCAGGTCGCTGCGAGCCTGCCGGGGCTACGCATTGTTATCCCGGCGGCCAACGAGCGTGTTTACGCGAGCTTGCAGGCCATGCTGGGTGACGCCAACGCCGACGACGCACCGCTGCTGCTTCACGGCCACGCTCACGAGGCGATGCTCGCCGCCGATGTAGTGCTGCTGGCATCCGGCACGGCCACGCTGGAGGCGATGCTGGCCAAGCGACCGATGGTGGTGGGTTATCGCGTCTCGCCGGTGAGTTATCGCATCGCGCGTGCGCTCAACATGCTCAAGACCGATGTGTACTCGCTGCCGAATATTCTGGCTCGTGCCGGTGGCATGGGCGATGACATCGTGCTCGTTCCCGAGCTGATGCAGGACGACTTCACCACTGACAAGCTCGCTGCTGCCACGCTTGCCCTGTTCCAGGACAGCGAGCGGCGCGGCGCCATCGTGAGCGCCTTCGAACAATTGCATCTGGCGCTGCGCGGCGACCTGGAAGGCCATGCCGGCGATCTGGCGGCCGCTGCGGTCGCCGAACTGATGGAGGCTGGCCATGCCCCCTAGAAAAGCCGCTGCAAGCAACCGCCCCGCGCTGGAATCGGTTTCCGTGCTGGTTGCCGGCGTCGATGAGGCCGGGCGCGGGCCGTTGGCCGGCCCGGTAGCGGTGGCGGCGGTCATTCTCGATCCGGCACGTCCTATCGCAGGCCTAAACGATTCCAAGAAGTTGAGCGAATCCCGTCGCGAAGCGCTTTATCCGCAGATCATCGAATTCGCGCTGGCGCACTGCGTGGTGATGGTGATGCCGGACGAGATCGACCGCATCAACATTTTCCAGGCCACCATGACCGGCATGTGCCGTGCGCTCGCCGGGCTTACCCCGTCGGCGCATGAAGCCTGGATCGATGGCAATGCCCTGCCGCGCGAGTTGCCATGCGCGGGCCGAGCCATCGTGGGTGGCGACGCACTGGAGCCCGCCATCAGCGCGGCCTCGATCCTCGCCAAGGTCACGCGCGATCGCTGGATGGTTGCACTCGACCTCGAACATCCCGGCTATGGCTTTGCCGAACACAAGGGCTACGGTACGCCAGGCCATCTTGAGGCCTTGCGCCAGCTCGGCCCGTGCCCTCATCACCGGCGCAGCTTTGCACCCGTGAAGTTGTTGGTGGACCAGGGCGTGTTGTTCTGATCGTTGCGATTAGATAGACGTCCATATCAACGACCATGAGCCACGCCCCTAGCATCAAAGGGGCCAATGCGTGCATGCCCAATGACCCACGCGCACGGGGCAATCGTGGGGCTACGATGCAGCTGACTCCAGGAATCCCGCCATCACGGCGCGTTTCGGTGATGTCAGACTTTTTTTGAGACAACCTTTTTCGATACCGCTGCATCCCAACGAATACAGGAAGCGAAGTCCTCCATCGAAACGCCCGATTTCACGGCGTGGCGCACTTCAAGCAAAGGCATGGACGCACGAGTTATCCCGTGTGGTCCCATCGATCATGCGGCCCTGAGACACCCACGCGCGCATTTGACCGCAGGAGTCGTGTCATGACGCTTCCCTACCGCCCATACAACGCCGCCTCGCCCGGCAGCACTCGCCAGAGCACTGAGCCATCATCGTCGCTGCTGACGCCCGAGGAGCTCACCGGCATCGTCGATGCGGAGTACCAGCACGTCGATTACGACCGGCATCCGCTGAAGGTGAAGGGGCTCGATCACTACTTCGATGCACCGCCCGGTGACGAGCGATTCCACATCTCATGAAGGCATGAGAGGTGGCGACGACGGAAGCATGCCAGCCGTCGTCGCAAGGAGGCTCACGAGCCTGCGCGCAAACGGCTGTGCCGATAGCCGTAACCGATGTAGATCAGCATGCCAAGCGCGGTCCAGCCCGCCAGCAATGCCCAGTTTGCAGCATTCATCTGCGCCAGCAGAAACAGGCAGACGATCACGCCCAGGCTGCACACGAAGGGCGCCGCCGGCACGCGAAAGCCACGCGGCAGGTCGGGTCGTGTACGGCGCAACACCATGACGCCGATGCAAACCGTGGCAAACGCCAGCAGCGTACCCATCGACAACAAGTCACCCAGCAGGCTCAGCGGAAACACGGCAGCAAGCAGGCCTCCGACGATGCCCACCAGCAAGGTGGTGCGGTGGGGCGTGCGGAAGCGCGCATGCACTGCGCCGAACATGCGCGGCAACAAGCCGTCGCCAGCCATGCTGTAGAGGATGCGCGCCAGCCCCATGTGCATCACCAAGATCACCGAGGTGAGTCCGGCCACCGCGCCAATCTGGGTCAACAGCTTCAGCCAGGCCAGCGACGGATGCGCCGACAGCGCGGTCGCTACCGGCTCAGCCGTGGCCAACTGCTGATACGGCACCAAGCCCGTGAGCACTGCCGCCACGACGATGTACAGCACCGTGCAGATCGCCAGCGAAATGAGGATGCCCGCCGGCACGTTCTGCTGCGGATTGCGCGTTTCCTGCGCCGCCGTGGCCACCGCATCGAAGCCGATGTACGCATAGAACACGCTAGTCGCCGCGCGGAATACACCACTCCAGCCGTAGTGGTCGCCGCCTTGGCTGGCCGGCACGTAGGGGTGCCACAACGAGGTGTCGATGTGCTGCAGGCCAAACACCACGAACAGGATCACCACCAGCACCTTGAGTACCACCACCACGCTGGCAAACATCGTGGACTGGCGTGTACCCGAATAAAGCAGCGCCGTGATCGCCGCCACCACCAGCAACGCCGGCAGATTGATCCAGGCGCCCGTGGCCACGAAATGGCCATCGCGGAAACTCACCGGCGCATTCGCCAGCGCGGCGGGTATATCCACGCCCAGGCTATGCAGCAAACCCACGCCATAGCCGGACCAGCCCACGGCCACCGAAGACACCGCCAACAAGTACTCGGCTACCACGTTCCAGCCGATGAACCAGGCCAGCAATTCGCCAAAGGTGGCGTACGCATACACATAGGCGCTGCCCGACACCGGCAACATCGCCGCGAACTCGGCGTAGCTCAACGCGGCCAACGCTGCCGCGAGCCCTGCCAGCACGAAGGAAATCGTCAGCGCCGGCCCCGCATGCTCGGCCGCCGCCTGGCCGGTGATGACGAAGATGCCGGCCCCGATGACGGCGCCGACCCCCAGCACGATCAGATCCTTCAGGCCCAGCGTGCGACGCAGCGCATCGCCACTGGTCAATGATGTCTCGATGGGCTTGAGGGTGAACAGTGAGCGGATCAGCGACATGGACGGGTTCCGGGCAGCATGACGTTGCTGCCTTCCAAGACGAATAAAGTCCCCGACCATGCCAGCCTAGGCGCCGCCTCGCAACCGCCGGAAGTCGGCGACGTCAGGCGGAAGTGGCCGTAACCGGCCTGTCAAAGAGGTGCTCACCCAGCGCACGCAGAGTCACCGGCCCTGCTCAGCGTATGGCCGCCGTCGGCCAGCGCAACGCCATCCGCTCCCCACGGGTGTTGCGCTAAGCTCGCTTGCAAAGGGGAACATCATGAAACGAACCATTTGCCTCACGCTGGCCATCATCGCGCTGGCGTTCGCCACCGTGTGTCAGGCCAATCCCGGTCAGGGTGATGTCCCACCCGACTTCCTGGGCCATGACCGCCACGGCGACGATGTACGCATTTCCAACTATCACGGCAAGGTGGTGATCGTCAGCTTCTGGGCTTCCTGGTGCCGCTACTGTCTGAAGGAAATGCCGATACTCGCAGCCATCCAGAAGAAGGTAGGCCCGGATCATCTGCAGGTAGTGGGTGTCAATCACAATGACGACCTGGATACCTTCAACAAGATTCGCAACCGCTGGAAAGATCTGGACGTCATCCTCACCTACGAGCCGGGCGACGACCACATCTCCAAGCCCTACGGCGTCGACGTCCTGCCTTACATGGTGATGATTGGCCGCGATGGGCGCATCGCCCACATCCACGTCGGCTACGGCGAAGACGACCTCGATAGCATCCTGGCCGAGCTCCAGGATCTGCTGGACGCACCGGCGCCTCCGGTAGCCACCGCAGCCAACGGCACCCAGAGCGGGGCCTAGCTCTCCGGGGCGGTTGACGGGCCGTATGTCAATTCTTGCCCGCCCCGCCCCGCGCCAGTAGGCTGGCGTTCCTTTCTGCGCGCGCGCCATGTCCGTCCGCTTCGCCCACCTTCATTTGCACAGCGAATACTCGCTGGTCGATTCGACCATCCGCATCAAGGCGCTGGTCGAGACCTGCGTGCGTCAGGGTGTGCCTGCGGTAGCGCTCACCGACGACAGCAACATGTTTGCGCTGGTGAAGTTCTACAAGGCGTGCAGCGCAGCCGGCATCAAGCCCATTGGTGGTTGCGACGTGTGGGTCAGCGCGCCTGACGATCCGCGCCCGTGGCGTCTCACGTTGCTCGTCCAGAACCATGAGGGTTACCTCAATCTTTCGCGACTGGTGTCGCGCGCCTGGCGCGACGGTCAGCACAGCGGACGGGCCCTGGTCGATGCCAGCTGGCTCACGCCCGAGGCAACCAGCGGGCTGATCGCCATGCTTGGCCGCGAAAGCGAGGCTGGCCGTATCGCGGTGAATCAGGGGGTCGATGCGGCCGCCGCACGCCTGCGCCCGTATGCGCGGCAGATGACCGACCGGCTTTACCTGGAACTGACCCGCTGCGGCCGCGAAGGCGAGGAAAACTGGAATATCGCGGCGCTGGCGCTGGCCGCCGAGCTCGATTTGCCGGTCATCGCCAGCAACGACGTGCGCTTCCTCAAGCAGGACGACTTCGAGGCGCATGAAGCACGCGTGTGCATCAACCAGGGCCGTGTACTGGCCGATCCCAAGCGCCCGCGCGACTACAGCGACCAGCAATACGTCAAGCCGCCCGAGGACATGGAGGCCTTGTTCGCCGACGTGCCCGAGGCGCTGGAAAACACCATCGAGCTGGCCAAGCGCTGCACGCTGGAATTGAATTTCGGCACGTACTACCTGCCCGATTTTCCGGTGCCCGATGGCCATGACCTGGCCAGCTACATCCGTGAAATCGCGCGAGAAGGCCTGAAGGAGCGACTGGACTTCGCCGGACTCGCGCCCGGCCGCACGCGCGACGAATACGAAACGCGCCTGGAGCGCGAGCTGGACGTCATCATCAAGATGGGCTTCCCCGGCTACTTCCTGATCGTGGCGGACTTCATCAATTGGGGTAAGCAGAACGGCATT
>FTAC01000103.1_pt1 | contig 16239 bp, 12 predicted proteins | sample 1639021 | NCBI WGS metagenome assembly FTAC01 (sample SAMEA3914812, study PRJEB12502) | metagenome | biome: forest; material: soil | place: Canada | collected 2011-07-07 | depth 0.1 m | reverse complement strand
TCGCGGTGGTGGTTGTTCCGCTGTTCCGCGGCGGCGAGCGCGCGTCCGCCAAAAGCCCCGCGACACCGTCCGCGGTGCCGGTGAAAGTAGCCAATGCGCATCGCGGTGACCTCGATCTGACGCTCAAGGTGATTGGTCGCGCCGAAGCGTATTCCACCGTCAATGTGCAGGCGCGCATCAGTGGCCAGCTGCAGATGCTGTCGTTCAAGCCGGGCGGACACGTCAAGGCGGGCGAGACGATCATCCGTATCGACCCCAGCCTGCTGCAGGCGCAGCTCGATCAGGCACTGGGCAACCTCGCCAAGGATCAGGCGCAGCTCGACAACGCCCAGACCATACTGAAGCGCTATCAGCCGCTGCTCGGCAAAGGCTATGTGGCGCAGTCCGACTACGACACCTACAAGGCCAACGAGGGGATCTACAGCGCCTCGGTGAAAGCCGACAAGGCGGCAGTGGAGCTCGCGCGCACGCAACTGAGCTATGCACAGATCCAGGCGCCGTTCGACAGCATCGCTGGTGCGCCGCTGATCTATCCGGGTGCGCAGGTGTCTGCCAACGACACCTCCATCGTGGTGCTCAACCAGATTCGTCCCATCCACATTACCTTCTCGATTCCGGAGACCGGGCTGGCAGGCATCAAGGCCACCATGGGGCGCGGTTCAGTGCCAGTGACGGCCAGCATTCCCGGTGCCAAGGCGCCGCCGATGCAGGCCGAACTGGATTTCATCAACAACGCGGTGGACCCCACTACCAGCACCATCCAGCTCAAGGCGCGTTACCACAACAATGACGATGGCCTGACTCCGGGTCAGTTTGTCGAAGTGGTGCTGCCCACCACACGCCTGACCAACGTGGTGACGGTACCGGTGGTGGCGCTGCAAAATTCCCCGCTGGGCAGCTTCGTATTCGTGGCCAACGCCGACGGCACCGTGCAGCAACGCATGGTCACCGCCGGGGCCACCAGTGGCGCGCAGGTCGTGATCGAAAAGGGGCTCGATGGCAGCGAGCGGGTGGTGACCGACGGCCAGTTGCTGCTGGTGGACGGTGCGCACGTGCGCGTCGTGACGGACGCCAGTTGAGTGATGGGGCGTAGCGCATGAATCTGCCCGCACTGTGTATCCAGCGGCCGGTGATGACCACGCTGCTGATGGTGGCGTTGCTTGTGTTTGGCGTGGCGGCGTATCCCAAGCTGCCGGTCAACGAATTACCGAGCGTCGACTTTCCCACCATCACGGTGAGCGCAAGCCTGCCGGGTGCGGCGCCCGAAACCATGGCGACCGCCGTGGCCACGCCCCTGGAAAACCAGCTGTCGACCATTGCCGGCATCCAGTCGATGACCTCGACCAGTGCACTCGGCGGCACCTCGATCACGTTGACCTTCGAACTGGATCGCAGCATCGATGGCGCTGCGCAGGACGTGCAGGCAGCGATTTCGGCAGCGCTGCGCCAGCTGCCCACCAACATGCCCACGCCACCCACCTTCCGCAAGGTGAACCCGGCTGACGCGCCCATCATCTATCTGACGCTTAGCTCCAAGACGCAGCCGCTGTCGGTGGTGGATGATTACGCCGAAACGCAGCTCGCCCAGCGCCTCTCGATGATCGATGGCGTGGCGCAAGTGAACGTGTACGGCTCGCAGAAGTATGCCGTGCGTGTCAGCGTCGATCCGCAGAAGTTGGCCGCCAGCGGTATCGGCATCGATACCGTGCAGAACGCGGTGGCCAATGCCAACGTCAACCTGGCGACCGGTTCGCTCAATGGCAACCGTCAGTTGCTGCAAATCCGTTCGGACGGCCAATTGCAGCGCGCCAACCTCTACAATCGCATCATCGTGGCGTACCGGAATGGAGCGCCCGTACGTCTTGCCGATCTGGGCAAGGCGGAAGACAGCGTACAGAACGACCAGGTGGCGAGCTGGTACAACGGTGACCGCGCCATCATTCTGGCCATCCAGCGCCAGCCGGGATCGAACACGGTTGCCACCATCGACCGTGTTCGTGCGGTGTTGCCAACCTTCGAGGCCACGCTGCCGCCGTCGATCAAGCTGGGCGTGCTCTACGATCGCTCCGAATCGATCCGTGCCTCGGTGGAGGACGTGCAGTACACCCTGCTGCTGGCCGGCGTGCTGGTGGTGCTGGTGATCTACCTGTTCCTTGGCAACGCGTCAGCCACGCTGATTCCCGGCCTTGCCTTGCCGGTATCGATCGTGGGCACATTCGGTGCGATGTTCGCGCTGGGCTACAGCTTGGACAATCTTTCGCTGCTGGCGCTTACCCTGGTGGTTGGCTTCGTGGTGGATGACGCCATCGTGATGCTCGAGAACATCGTGCGTCATGTCGAAGATGGCATGGATCCTTATGAGGCATCGCTCAAGGGCGCCAGCGAAATCGGCTTCACCATCTTCTCCATGACGCTGTCGCTGGTAGCGGTATTCCTGCCCGTGATGTTCATGGGCGGCATCGTCGGTCGCCTGTTCCATGAGTTTGCGGTGACCCTGAGTGTTGCCATCCTGATCTCCGGGTTCGTCTCGATCACCCTGACGCCGATGCTCTGCAGCCGCTTCCTGAAGCACGCCGAGCACGAGAAAAAGGCGCGCGTGGTGTTGTGGTTCGATCGCGGCTTCGATCGCGTGCGCCGGGGCTATGTAAGCTCGTTGGGCTGGGCCGTGGCGCACCCGCGTTCGATCCTCGGCGTGTTTTTCGGCAGCTTGTTGTTGACTGGTTTGTTGTTCGTGGTGGTCGACAAGGATTTCATTCCGGCCGGTGATTCGGGCCAGCTCAACGTGAACGTCGAAGGACCCGATGACATCTCGGTCAGCGGCATGGCAGCGCGCCAGCAGGAGCTCGCCAAGATCGTCGCCGCCGATCCGAATATCGACGGCTACATGTCGTCGGTGGGCAGCGGCGGCGCGCGCACCACCACCAACAACGGTTCCATCCTGTTGCGACTGAAGCCTGCGAACGAGCGCGCGCTCGATCCCAACGGCATCATCCAGGAGTTGCGCAAGAAGTTTGCCCAGGTGCCGGGCTTGCGCGCGTACATCCAGAATCCGCCATCGATCCAGGTGGGTGGTCGCCAGTCGAAGGCGCAGTATCAGTACACGCTGCAATCGATCGACACCGACGCGCTTTACAGTTGGTCCGGCAAGGTGATGCTTGCCTTCAGCAAGCTGCCCGGGTTTCAGGATGTCACCAGCGACCTGGACCTCAACGGTCCTTCGGTGGTGGTGAACGTGGACCGTGACAAGCTCGCCACGCTCGGGCTGACCATGGATCAGGTGCAGACGGCGCTGGGTTCGGCCTTTGGCGCCAACCAGATTTCCACTATTTACGGCTCGGCCTCGCAGTATTGGGTGATCCTGCAGGTGTACTACGCGCTGCAGAACGATCCCGAAGTACTGTCACAACTCTACGTCACGTCCGACAAGGGCACGCTGGTGCCGCTCAATGCGGTCGCCAGTTTCGAGCGCAAGCCACAGGCCCTTACCGTCAACCACCAGGGCCAGATTCCGGCGGTGACGGTATCGTTCAACTTGGCGCCAGGCGTCAGCCTCAGCGAGGCCGTAACCAGCATCGATGGCGCCATGAAAACCATGAACCTGCCGCCATCGATTACTGGCAGCGTGCAGGGCACCGCGCAGGCATTCCAGGATTCGATGCAGGGCATGGGCCTGCTGCTGGTGCTGGCGCTGTTCGTGATCTACCTGGTGCTGGGCATTCTCTATGAGAGCTTCATTCACCCGCTGACGATTCTCTCGGGCTTGCCGTCCGCTGGCGTGGGCGCGCTGCTCACGCTGATGATCTTCCGTGCGCCGCTGGATCTGTTTTCGTTCGTCGGCATCGTGATGCTGATCGGCATCGTGAAGAAGAACGCGATCATGATGATCGACTTTGCGCTGGAGAAGCAGCGCAACGAAGGCACGGCCCCAGCAGTCGCGATCGTGGAGGCCTGCCACGTGCGCTTCCGCCCCATCATGATGACCACCATGGCCGCGTTCGCCGGCACCTTGCCGATTGCGTTGGGCCTGGGCGCCGGTGCCGAAACGCGACGTCCGCTGGGCCTCGCCGTTGTCGGTGGCCTGCTGGTTTCGCAGGTGCTGACGCTATACCTGACGCCGGTGATCTATTTGTATCTGGATCGTCTGCACGAACGCTTCTCGCGCAAGCGCGTTGTGGCCGAGGCACAACAACATCCACTGTAGGAGCGCACCCTGTGCGCGACCGCGGCGTGATGTCATTGCCGCTCTGTAGGTTTGTCGCGCACAGGGTGCGCTCTTACAGAAAGAAAAAAGGCGGCCAGATGGCCGCCCTTTTTTTAGCCTTGAGGCGCTATCACTCTTCCGCCCCGTCCCCCGCAAACGCACCCGGCGCCGAGCCGAAGTTGCCGTTGGCCTGGGCGGCCATGTACGAGAACGTCGCATACACGGCGACGTTCTGTGCGAGCTCCTTCGGGTCGATCTTGTCCAGCGTGTCGTTGGCGTTGTGGTGATAGTCGAAGTAGTAGGTGCCATCCTGGGTCAGCGACAGCGCGGCCATGCCCTTGCCATGCATCTGCGACAGGTCCGAGCCGCCGCCGCCCGGCATCTTGGCGTCATAAGCCACGCCGATGGGCGACAACACCTGCGCGATCTGCTCGATGGCACCACGTGCTTCCGGCTTCACACTGGCGCTCATGCGCCACACCTTGCCCGCGCCGAAATCCGATTCCGTACCGAGCTGAAATTTGCTGACCTCGGCGGCGTGCTTGTCCGCATAGGCGCGACCGCCCCACAGGCCCATCTCCTCGTTGGCGAAAGCGATGACGCGGATCGTGCGGTCGGGGCGTTGCGGCATCTCGCCGATCAGCTTGCCCGCCGCCATGGCAATGGCCACGCCCGCGCCGTCATCGATGGCACCGGTGCCCGGATCCCACGAATCGAGGTGACCACCAATGGCCACGACCTGGTCTGGGTACTTCTTGCCGGTGAATTCGCCGATGACGTTCGCGCCGGTATAGGTGCCGGTGATGCCGCAGTCGAGGTCGAGCTTGATGCTTACCGGCTTGCCATAGGCCAGTACGCGCGTCAGCTGATCCGCATCCGGGTTGGACAAGGCCGCCGCCGGAATGGCTTCCTTTGGATCCTTGAAACCGGTGACACCCGTATGCGGCGTGCGGCTATTGGCATCGGTACCGGCCGAGCGCAGCAGGAACGCCGCGGCACCCATCTTGGAGGCGATCACAGGGCCACCCATGCGGATGGACGAACCCATGCCGTAGTCATGGCCATCCTTGGTGCGCTGCATGCGGGCGTCGATATAGACGATCTTGCCCTTCACGCTGGCCGAATCGGCTTTCTGCAGCGCTTCCAGGCTGTCGAATTTCACCACTTCTGCAGTGAGGCCGCCCTTGGGCGTGCCGGCCGAATAGCCCAGCGCGGTGAGGTCCAGCGGCTGGGGGAATGGAGCAACGATCTCGGCGTGCTCGCTGCGACGCTCCCATAGCGGATAGCTCACCTGCTCGGTATAGACCTTGTCAAAGCCCAGCGCCTTGAACTTGGCAATGGCCCATTCGCGGCCACGCTGATCGGCAGGGCTGCCAGCCAGGCGCGGGCCCACTTCCGTCGTCAGCGACTCGACGATCTGGTAGCCCGTGTTGTCATTCATCGCCTTGTCGCGCAGTTGTTCGGCCGTCTTTACGGCTGCCGCGGGGATGGTGGTCGGGGTGGCAGCTTGTGCGGTGCCGATGGCAAGCATCAGGCTCGCGGCAAGCAGGGTTAGCGGCAGGCGGCGCATGGGTAACTCCTCGGGCGGAAACGTCGATTATGGCTTGCCCGGGGGGATACGCTTAGGCCAGAAGTCATGGAGCACCCGACTGGCCGGGCAAGGGCGTCACAGATGCGACGCCCTTGCGAATCGCGGGTTACTGCTTCGACTTGAGCAAGTCGCGAATTTCGGTGAGCAGTACCACGTCGGCCGGCGGCGCAGCAGGCACGGCTTCCTGGCGACGGGTGAGCTTGTTGATGCCCTTGACCACCAGGAAGATCGCGAACGCGATGATGATGAACTGGATCAGCGTGTTGATGAAGGTGCCGTAGCCAATCGCCACCTCGGCAATCTTGTGTGCCGGGTCGGTGTTGTCAGCCGGCTTGAGCACCCACTTCATTTGCGAGAAGTCGATGCCGCCGGTGAGCCAGCCGATCGGCGGCATGATGATCTGGTCGACCAGCGAGGTGACGATCTTGCCGAACGCACCGCCGATGACCACACCGACGGCCAGATCGATCACATTGCCACGCATGGCAAATTCTTTGAACTCTTTGATCATGCTCATGCTTCACTCCCTCGACTGGATGGCGAGGGAACTCTAGCGCAGCTTGGCGTGAACGCGACAGGACGACGCGTCCGCAAGATCTTCACAAAGTCAGGCGACGCGACCGTCCAGCGTGGCCACCCCGGCCACTTCGGCATGGAAGCGATCTCCGCGTTGCAGGGCCGAAACACCGGCCGGCGTGCCGGTAAAGATCAGGTCGCCCGCCTTCAGCTCGAACAAGGTCGACAGAATGGCGATGACCTCGGCCACGCCATGCACCATGTCGCCCAGCCGCCCTTGCTGGCGCAGCTCGCCGTTGATGCTGAGCGTCAGGGTGGTGTCAGCGTCGAGCTTTACCTGGCCAGCAGGGCGTAGCGCGGACACGGGCGCGGAATGGTCGAACGCCTTGGCGACATCCCACGGGTGGCTCTTGGCCTTGGCCACTGCCTGCAGGTCGCGACGGGTCAGGTCCAGGCCGACGCCGTAGCCCCAGATGAGCCCGGGCGCCTGGTCCACCGGTACATCACGGCCACCGGTGCCCAGCGCCACTACCAGTTCCACCTCGTGATGCAGGTCGCTGGTGGCCTGAGGATAGGGCACGTCGGCGCCATCGGTGACGACGGCATCGGCGGGTTTGCAGAAGAACAGCGGCGCGTCCTTGTCCACCGTAGCGCCCATTTCGCGGGCGTGCTCGGCGTAATTGCGGCCGATGCAGAAGATGCGGCGGACGGGAAAGCGCTGGTCGCTGCCGATAATCGGCAGGCTCGGAATGGCGGGGGGCGTGATGGCGTATGACATGGCCAAAGATTAGCACCCGAGGCCGCGGGCGCCAGTCAGTTGCCATGTCAGCTTTTTTCCGCCAGTGCTTGCGAGTACAACCGCCCGGGCTGCGTAAAAGGGTTCAGAGTAGCCCTGGACGGCCAGGTGACAGCTGTCATTGCCAATGGCTGATGGGGCGCTCTGGCCGCAACACGGCCTCTCCATCATCGTGTGATGCATCGTGCAACCGGCTGGGGCCGGCAGGGAGTGATTGTGGCGAACGCGGATCTACTGAAGGAACTGCGCATCGAGAAGCACCAGCGCGAAGACCATGGCCAGGGACCGGGCCGTTGGCCGTGGATCGTGGGCGGCATCCTCGCCGTGCTGGTGTTGGCCGGCCTGGGTGGCTGGCTGCTGACGCGCACGCGCGCCATCGAGGTACAGACCGCGCAGGCCCAGTCGCCTGCCGGCAATGCGGCGGCGGGCGCCGTGCTGCAGGCCACCGGCTATGTCACGGCGCGGCGGCAAGCCACGGTGTCCGCACAGATCACCGGCACCCTGACCCAGGTGTTGATCGAAGAAGGCGATCACGTCAAGAAAGGCCAGATCGTTGCCACGCTCGACGACGCCCAATACAAGGCCGCACTGGACGCCGCGCGCACCGCCGCCGACGCAGCGCACGCGCTGGTGGCGCAGTACCAGGCGCAGCTGACACAGAACCAACGCGATGCCGTGCGCCAGGAAACCTTGGCGACGAAAGGCCTGGTGGCCCAGCAGGACGCCGAACAGGCGCGCACCCTGGTCAACACCACCCGCGCGCAGCTGGTCTCGCAACAACGCACCGCCGCGTCGGCCGATGCCCAGGTCGTGGAGGCGCGAGTCAACTTCGACTATTGCGTAATCCGTGCGCCGTTCGACGGCGTCATCACCACCAAGGACGCTCAGATTGGCGAAATCATCTCGCCATTCTCCGCCGGCGGCGGTTTTACGCGCACCGGCGTGGGCACCGTCGTGGATATGGATTCACTGGAAGTGGAAGTGGACGTCAACGAGGCCTATATCGGTCGCGTGAAGCCGAACATGCCTGCCGAAGCGGTGCTCGATGCCTACCCGGACTGGAAGATCAGCGCACATGTCATTGCCATCGTGCCAGCGGCCGATCGCGGCAAGGCGACGGTGAAGGTACGCGTCGCGCTGGAGCAGAAAGACGCACGCATCGTGCCGGACATGGGCGTGCGCGTGTCGTTCCTGGAACAGAAGCAGGCGCAGCCATCGGTGCAGGTGCCGCAAGGCGCACTGGTGCCGGCATCCGCCGTCGTCCAGCGCGATGGCCACGCAATGGTTTTTCTGGTGCATGGCGACACGGTGCAGCAGCGCTCGGTAGCGCCGGAAGGATCGGGGCAGGGCGAGCTGCGCCTGCTGCCATCCGGTGTGGAAGTAGGCGACACGGTGGTGGTATCGCCACCGACGGAATTGAAGGACGGCACGCGCGTGACGCTGCCAGCCAAGCCAAAGGAATGAGCGGGTGATTTGACCGCGGCACGTGATCGAGCGCATCGCAACGGGCGATGCCACGCCAATCGACTCAGGAGCACAAGCATGGGCACGTTGATCGAAACCCGCGACCTCTCCAAGGTGTACGAGCGCGGCAAGCAGAAAGTGGAAGTGCTGCACCATATCAACCTGGACATCGCCGAGGGCGACTTCCTTGCGTTGATGGGCCCTTCGGGTTCGGGCAAGACCACCTTGCTCAACCTCATCGGCGGGCTGGATAGCCCCACCGGCGGCAGCATTACCGTCGCCGGTCAGCGACTGGACCAGCTCAGTGGAGGCGCGTTGGCGAAATGGCGCGCGTCACACGTGGGCTTCGTGTTCCAGTTCTACAACCTCATGCCCATGCTGTCCGCGCAGCGCAATGTCGAGTTGCCACTGTTGCTGACCAAACTCTCGGCCGCACAGCGCCGCAAGAACGCAGGTATTGCGCTGCAGCTGGTGGGCCTGGACGAGCGCGCCACGCACAAGCCCAGCGAGCTTTCGGGCGGCCAGCAGCAACGTGTGGCGATCGCACGCGCCATCGTTTCCGATCCTACGTTGCTGGTGTGCGACGAGCCCACCGGCGATCTGGATCGTCAGTCTGCGGAAGATGTGCTGGGTCTGCTGCGCGTGCTCAATCGCGAGCACGGCAAGACCATTGTCATGGTCACGCACGACCCCAAGGCGGCCGAGTACGCGAACCATACCCTGCACCTGGACAAGGGCACCCTGGTCGAACAGGCACTGGCGTGAGGATGCGACGATGAAATATCTCCATCTCATCTGGGCGGCGCTGTTTCGGCGCAAAGCCCGCACGATACTTACGCTGATATCGATCATCGCCGCGTTCCTTCTGTTTGGCATGCTCGATGCGGTGCGCACGTCGTTCAATCAAGCGGGGCAGAGCGCCAACGGCGCGCAGCGTCTGCAGACGGGCTCGAAACTGTCTTTCATCCAGACCTTGCCGCAATCGCTGGAATCACAGATTGCGCAGGTGCCCGGCGTGAAAATGGTGACGTATGCCAACTGGTTTGGCGGCGCGTATCAGGACCCGCACAACCAGGTCTTCAGCTTTGCGGTGGAACCGAACTACATCGATCTTTATCCTGAGATCGAGGTGAGCGCCGCCGAGCGCAAGTCGTTTGACGACACCCGCACCGGCGTCTTGGTTGGCGAGACGCTGGCCAAACGGTTCAACTGGAAGGTGGGTGACAAGATTCCGCTGCAGTCGACCATTTTCCCCAACCATCAGGGCAGCAAGAACTGGACCTTCGACGTCGTTGGCATCTTGCATTCGAAGGACAAGAAGTCTGGCGCCTTCTTTGATCAAATGTTGCTACTGCACTGGAAATATTTCGACGAGACCACGCCGTTCAACCGCGGCACGGTGGGCTGGTATGTGACACGGGTGGCCGATGTAAACCAGGCCGATCACGTGGCCAAGGCCATCGATGCCATCTCGGCCAACTCCGACCATGAGACCCGCACGCAGACCGAGCAGGCCGCTACCGCCAGCTGGATGAAGCAGCTGGCCGACATCGGCCTGATCGTGGGCTCGATCATGGGGGCGGTGTTCTTCACTCTGTTGCTGCTTTCGGGCAACACCATGATGCAGGCCGTACGTGAGCGGACCAGCGAGTTGGCGGTGCTCAAGACCATCGGTTTCTCCAACCATGCCGTGCTCGCCATTGTGCTGGCCGAATCGGTGTTGCTGCTGCTGATTGGCGGTGTGATCGGACTCGCGCTGGCGACGCTGATCATTCCTTTCGTCAGCGCAGGCAGCGGTGGCATGTTGAACCTGCCCAGCGTGGGTGCCGACAGCTGGGCGTTTGGCGTGGTGCTGATGATCGGCATCGGCCTGCTGGTGGGTGCGTTGCCGGCGGTGCGCGCGATGCGCCTGAACATCGTCGATGCATTGGCGGGACGCTGAGGAGAACGACATGAATGTACTGACCAATATCCTGTTGTTGCTCCTGATTGCCGCCGTGCTCGCGGTCTGGATCGTGTTGCCTTGGTATGGAGTGGTCGCGCTGCTGGTTGTCTTTATCGCCTGGATGGCGGTCACGCGTCGTGGGCGGCAGGCCGCTTCGGTGACCAGTGTCGGCATCAGCACACTGGGGCAACGTCTGGGTTCATCCGCGGTGATCGTGATCGGCATTGCCGGCGTGGTCGGCGTGCTGGTCGCGTTGCTGGCGATGGGTGAGGGCTATGCGGAAACGCTGCGCAAGACTGGCAGCGCCGATACCGCCATCGTGATGCGTGGGTCATCGGCATCGGAGGTGATGTCCGTGCTCGATCACGACAGCGTCGTGCTGATTCCGCAGGCACCGGGCATTGCGCGTGATGCCAAAGGCCAGCCGATCGCCTCACCCGAAATCGTCGTTGCCGCGAACTTGCCACTCAAGGGAGGCAACGCGGACGACGAAGGCAGCGTGCAGTTGCGCGGGGTAAGCGAGCAGGCGTGGGCGGTGCGCCCCAACGTCAAGATCGTGCAAGGGCGCAACTTTCAGCCGGGCATGCGCGAGCTGATTGTCGGCAAGGGCGCAGCCAAGGAGTTCGACGGCTTGGTGCCGGGCCACACGATCCGGCTGGGCAATCAGCAATGGACCGTAGTTGGCTTGTTCTCCTCCGGCGATGCCATGGATTCGGAAGTGTGGGGCGACGCCAGCGTAGTGGCCGACACGTATCGTCGCGGCAGCAGTCGCGCGTCGGTGATGGTGCGACTCACCGATCCCAACGCCTATGAAGGCTTCAAGACGGCGTTGGAGGCCAACCCGCAGCTCAAGATCGATGTGAGCACCACGCTTGACTACTTCAGCAAGCAGTCTGAGGGCATGACCAAGGTGATCCGCGTGATCGGCATCACCGTGGGCTTGATCATGGCCATTGGCGCCATGTTCGGCGCGCTCAACACCATGTTTGCGGCGGTGGCGGCGCGTGCGCGGGAAATCGCCACGCTGCGCGCCATCGGTTTCCCGGGCCTGCCGGTGGTCGTGGCTGTGATGCTGGAGACGATGCTGTTGGCGCTGATCGGTGGCGTGCTCGGCGGTGTGCTGGCCTGGCTGTTGTTCAACGGCTACAGCGCTTCGACGCTGGCGGCCGGCACAGTGGGCAAGCTGAGCTTCGAACTGAAGGTGTCGCCCGAGCTGATGTGGACGGGCCTGAAGTGGGCGCTGGCTATTGGCTTCATCGGCGGCGTATTTCCCGCGATGCGCGCCGCGCGCCTGCCAGTCACCACGGCACTACGCGAGCTGTAATGGCAAAGGAGCGCAGGGAAACACCTGCGCTCTGATTGCACCATTGTAGGAGCGCACCCTGTGCGCGACCGCAAGGCCAGGCCGTTATCGCTCCGTAGGCTTGTCGCGCACAGGGTGCGCTCCTACAAGACTCGCTTCTGACTCAACGACCACGCGCAGGTTGCCGCCGCAGTCGCGCCAACGTAATCGCACCCACACCAATCAAGATAATTGCCATGCCGGCAATGTCATACGGCCCAACGCTCTCACCCGCCAGCATCACGCCAAACAACACTGCCACCGGCGGGTTCACGTAGGCATAGCTGGTGGCGAGCGCGGGCCGCGCATGCTTGAGCACATACAAGTAGGCACTAAACGCGATGATCGAACCAAACACCGCCAGATAGACCACGGCGGCCGTGGCACGGGCGGTAGGATGCGCCGGCAAATGCTCGCCGCTGCCGTAGCCAACGACGAGCAACGCCACACTGGCGCACAACATTTGCGCGGCCGTATTCATCGGGCCGGCTGGCATCTCCTGGCGGCGACTCCATGCCGAACCGAATGCCCAGCTCATCGCAGCCACCAGCAGGGCGATAGCGCCCAGGCGGGAGCCGGAAAGGCCGCTGCCGAGATTCAGCACGATCACACCGATAAAACCGATCACCAGGCCAACCGTTTCCCGCCGCGTCGGCCACTCGCCATACATGCCTGAGAACAGCGCAGCAAACAGCGGCATGCTGGCCACCGCCACCGCGGCAATGCCCGAGCTCACGTGCTGTTCGGCGAAACACACCAGGCCGTTTCCGAATCCCAGCAATAGCACGCCGGTAACCGCCGCATTGCGCCACTGACGCGGTGTCGGCAATGCCACGCCGCGCAGGCGCAGAAATGCAAACAGCGCGGTACCGGCGCCAAGAAAACGGATGCCTGCCAGTAGGAAGGGCGGATAGCTTTCCAGGGCGTAGCGGATGCCCAGGTAAGTCGAGCCCCAGATGATGTACAACGCAAACAGCGCCAACGGCACCATCATGTGCGCATTGGCAACAGGGGCTGGTGCCGCGGCAACGGCGGTGGTGGTGGTCGTGTCGGTCATGGGCTGCGTGGGGAACACATCGCGGGTCGGATGCTCGGCATAGTTTACAGACACCACAACACTAGTCCGGCCGGACTGCAGGCAGAAGCGAGGCGTGTGCAAGGCAGCGTTGAGCGTCGCTCAAGTCGCCATGCCGTCAAGCGGCGGCAGTGCGCCTCGATTCACCGGCAACGCCATGCTGTTCTCCGGCAAGCAATTCCCGCTTGCGCTCCACACCCCAACGCCAGCCGCCCAGCGAGCCATCCTCCCGCACGATGCGATGGCAAGGCACGATCAACGCCAGACGGTTGCTGCCACAGGCGCGACCTATGGCGCGCGCGGCCTTGGGTACGCCAAGCTCCGCGGCCAGTTCGCCATAGCTCTTGGTCACTCCGTGTGGGATGCGGGTGAGCGCTTCCCACACGCGCCACTGGAACGCCGTAGCGGCAACATCGAGCGGAGGCAGGGCAGGTGCGGCCGCATCGTTCCAGCCCAGTTCGCTGGCGATGCGCGCGATGACGGCATCGAGCCACTCCTCGCGGCCTGCATCGACACGTTGGTGCGTGGCCTTGGGAAATTCTTCCGCTAAGCGCGCCTCCAACTCTTTATCCGTATCGCCCAGCGTCACGGAACAGATGCCGCGCGTGGTGGTGGCCACCAGCAGGCGCCCGAGCGGCGTGTCCATGGTGGTGTAACGAATATCCGCGCCCGCACCGCCCGCGCGATAGCTGGCAGGTGTCATGCCAAGCAGGCGATCACTATGTTCGTAGACGCGGCTACCGGAACCAAAGCCGGCGTCGTACACCGCATCGGTGACTGCCGCCCCTTGGCGCAGCGCCGTCTTCAGCTGACCAAAGCGCCGCGCGCGATGATATTCGGCAGGACTCATGCCATAGCGACGTCGAAAGGCGCGCTGCAAATGACTCGGGCTCAATTGGGCCGCGTCGGCTAGTACCTGCAGGGTGGGCGGCTCATCGGCCTGTTCGACCAGCGAGCGGACGTGTTCCAGCGTGAGATCAGTGAGCTGTCGGGCATTCATGGCACGGCATCCGTGATGCGATGGGAATCAGCCTAATACCGGGCCCATCTCACGACCATCCGATTCTTGCGCCGGCTCCCAACCCGTGTAGGAGCGCACCCTGTGCGCGACCGCAGCGTTACGGCGTCACCGTTCCATAGGCTTGTCGCGCACAGAGTGCGCTCCTACAGAAAGGCTGTGGAATCAACTCAGCGCGCAGCGTGACGCGACTGGTTTAGCACCACGAACTCGCCTTCGATCACTTCCGGCTGATGCGGACGGCGACCCGTGGAAGACATTGTGGCGCGCTTACGCGACCATTGGCGAACGGCAAACACCAAGCCGCCACCGACCAGCAACACGCTGGCCACCACCAGACCGAACACCATCAATACGCCCACCAGGGCCAGCCCGATAACGAGCGACAGCGCACGGATGAGCGGATGGCGGGAGCGACGCGGCATGGGTAGCGAAAAACGCATGTGTTAAAAATCCGTGTGGTAAAATCAAGGACTTACAAGCGTAACGATGGGGCCTTAGGGCCCAAGAGGCAAGTGCCGATGGATACAACGATTCCCGACCAGGCGCTGTGCCGGCTGGACGATATTCCCGAAGGCGGTGCGATTGCCGTCGATGCCGTACTGCGCGACGGTGAGGAAAACCTGATCGTGCTGCGCCTCTCCGATGGCGTGCGCGCCTACATGAATATTTGCCCCCACGCCGGCCGTCGCCTCGACTGGGCGCCGGGCAAATTCCTGATCAAGGACCATCTGCTTATCTGCGCCGCGCATGGCGCCTCGTTCAATGACGATGACGGGCTTTGCGTGGGCGGCCCTTGCCGGGGCGAACATTTGCGGGCGGTGCCGGTACGGCTGGAAGACGAAAGCGTCTACCTCGCCGAATGAGCGCCATCACTAAGGCGGCTAGGCCGCCTTACTGCGTGATCTGATCCAGATTGCCGTTGAAGTTATCCGAATCGCGATCATTGGTGAGCGAGTACAACGTGTAGCGCTTGCTCAGGCGGGCGCCGCCGTCGCGGATCAGCGGATCCCACACGAAGTTCGCGGTGCTGACGGTAGAGCGGGGCAGCATCAGGTCGAACGGAATCGAGATATAGATGCCCTTGTCGAAACTGCCCTCGCCAAACTGTTGTGCCGAAACGTTGGTGCGGGTGGCATAAGCGCCCATGCGCACGCCATTGCGGAATTCGCGCGACACGTCGAGCGTCGCGCCCCAGTCACCCGCCAGGAAGCGCCCCGCGCTCAGTGCAATCGTCACGTCTTTGTAGCCCGTGTCGAGATAGCCCGTGACGTGGCCGGTAACCACGTGATAACTGCGGAACGAGAAATCCTGGTCGAAGCCGCGCTGCTTCACCCAGTTGACGTCGGTACCAATGGCCCAGCGCTCGCCGAACGGGCGATACAACACCTCGCCACCCACGCCACCAAACATGCTTTCAAGCATGCCCGCATAGGCGAGCCCATACAGATCGTTGCCCAGCTGGCGCGACCCTGTGAGCTGGAAGACCGGCATGGTGAGGTCCGAACTGGTCATGTACTCGCGCACATCGGTGCGTACGCGCGGCAGTTCGCTGGGTGCGTCGTAGGTGAATTTGTCGTAGTTGTTGACCAGGTTCGCGCTTACCACGCCGCTCCACCAAAAATTCGGCGTGAAGTGGAAGTCGATGTTGTAGGTGGCGGCAATCTGGTAGAGCAGGAAGGCGTTGGGGCCACCCAGACTCTGGACATAATTCAGCGAAAACGATTGATCGACGCGATGGAGCGGTGCGAGGTAAAGCAGTTCCTCGTCGCGCGGGGTCGGCGCGTTCTGCTCCACGCTGAGGCGGAACTCGGTGAGGTCGATGTCGTGGTCGATCAGCTCGTCAAAACGCTGGCGATGCACGCTGGTCTCGACGGTCGACAGGCCTTCCTGCTGCGACACCACGGTGAACCAGTCAACGGATGGCCCAAGCTGGTTGTCCAGCACGCGTACCACGCGACCCATGGCCTTGGCCGAGTAGGAATAGCGTTCCTGTTCACCGGCAACGACCACCTCGCTGCCGCGACGGGTAATGCTAGACACCTGGATGCCTGCGTTGTCACGCAGCTCACGCGCCACATCGGCCCAATTGACCTGCTCCGGCGCATTGGTTGATGCGACGGCGTTGTGCTTGGGCGGCGGCGGATCGAGCAACTTCGGCGGACCGTTGCCGGCAGCCAAATTGGTGTGCAACGTAAAGCCGAACATCACCGTGTTGCCTCGTTCGAGCGCAACACTGAGGTCAATGTTGTGGGTAGGGCGAATAACCGCACCAAAGTTGATCGGCGAGC
>FTAC01000065.1_pt1 | contig 20915 bp, 16 predicted proteins | sample 1639021 | NCBI WGS metagenome assembly FTAC01 (sample SAMEA3914812, study PRJEB12502) | metagenome | biome: forest; material: soil | place: Canada | collected 2011-07-07 | depth 0.1 m | reverse complement strand
GGCCAGCCGCAGCTGGTGCTGCAGAAGATCTACATCAAGGACGTCTCCTACGAGGCGCCCAACGCCCCGCAGATCTTCCAGGAAGTCGGTGAAAACGACCTGCAGCCGCAGGTTCAGTTGAACCTGGGCCAGAAGTCCACCGATATGGGCAATGACCTGTTCGAAGTGGTGCTGAGCCTCACCCTGACCTGCTCGCTGGGCGAGCGCACCGCTTACCTGGCCGAAGTGCAGCAGGCTGGCGTGTTCGGCATCGCAGGTTTCAGCGAGGAAGACCAGGCTGGCATCCTCAACAGCTACTGCCCGAACCTGCTGTTCCCGTACGCGCGCCAGATGCTTTCGTCGCTCGTGCTGGAGGGTGGCTTCCCGCCGTTCCTGCTGCAGCCGATCAACTTCGATGCCCTGTACGCCGAGCAGCAGCGCCGCGTGCTGAGCGGCAGCGCCGTTCCGACGCTCAACAGCTAACCCAGCATTATGGTCGAGCGTCCGACCCTGGCCGTCCTGGGTGCCGGTTCTTGGGGCACCGCATTGGCGGCCCTAGCCGCGCGCAACCAGGTGCCGACCCGGCTGTGGGGGCGTGATGCCCCCGCGCTGGCGGCAATGGCCCAAAGCCGTTGCAACCAGCGCTACCTGCCCGATGTCGAGCTGCCGTCCGAGCTGGCCTATGAGGCAGACCTGGCCGCCGCGCTGCGTGGCGCCCAGGTGGTGCTGATCGTGGTGCCAAGCCATGCGTTTGCCTCCATGCTGGAGGACATCGCGCCGTGGCTGGAGCCCGGTGCCCGCATTGCGTGGGCCACCAAGGGCTTTGAGCCGGGCACGGGCCGTTTCCTGCATGAGCTGGTGGACGAGCGCTTCCCGGGCCGTCCGGCCGCGGTAGTTACCGGCCCATCGTTCGCCAAGGAAGTGGCCGCCGGCATGCCCAGTGCCGTCACCGTGCATTCCGATGACGACGCCTTTGCGCACGAGTTGGCACTGCTGCTGCACGCGCCGAACTTCCGCGCGTATTCGGGCAGCGATGTGCTGGGCGCGGAACTGGGCGGCGCCATGAAGAACGTGCTGGCGGTGGCCACGGGTGTCGCCGACGGGATGGAGCTGGGCCTCAATGCACGCGCCGGTCTCATCACCCGCGGCATGAACGAGATGCTGCGCCTGGGCGTGGCATTGGGTGCGCGCCCGGAAACCCTGATGGGCCTGGCGGGCCTGGGCGACCTGGTGCTGACCTGCACTGGCGACCTCTCGCGCAACCGCCGACTGGGCTTGGCGCTCGGTCGCGGGCAGGGCATCGACGAGGCCGTCCGCGAGATTGGCCAGGTGGTGGAAAGCGTGCTCACGGCCGACGAGGTGGCGCGACTGGCCACCAAGCACGGGCTGGACCTGCCCATCAGCAGCGGCGTGCGCGCTGTACTGCATGGCGAGGTCACCCCGGTCGAAGGCCTGAAGGCGCTGATGGGGCGCCAGCAGAAGCCCGAGTACCCCAAAGGCCTGTTTGAGCCGGTCTGAACGTTGACTCCTCTATCTCATCGTCCGGTGTGAAAAAACCCGGCGATGAGACGCGCACGCATGCGACACCCTTGCTAAGCTGAATCTTTTGGTCGCCCTTGAGCCTGTCCTCATAGTCCACGTACGCCGCGCCGGGAGCTGTTTGCCGGCGAGGCAAGGAAGAGAGAGGGAATGTATGTCGATACATGACCGAGCGATGACGCGGTCCCGCCGGCAAACAGACCCGGCCCTTCGGGTTGCCCTGGCGTGGCCGCCATGCGGCAGCCCGCGGCTTACCCATGCCACCAGCATGGGCGGCGCCACGGCCCACCACCTGCCGGCCACGCCAGGGCAACGCGGTGCACGTGGACTATGAGGACAGGCTCTGGACCGAATGCGCATGCAGTCACCGGACGATAAAGAGCACGGCGGTCTGACCACGCAACGCAGCGACAGCGGCGACGAGCCGTTGCCCGGTGCCTGGCGCAAACTGCTGGCGTCAGCTCCAGCAGGGGTCACCCACGAACGTGGTGTGCTCGGCTTTTTCCTTGAGGTGATGCTCGAGGAAGGGGTCGCCTTCGCGCATCTGGACGTGGCGCCGGTATTGCTGACCGTGGCCGAGCAGGGGCGTTTCGTGCGCCCGGCGCCGCTGGACAGCAAGCATCTTGCGCAGCATCCGCTGGAGCCGCACGAACAACGCCTGGCCTCTACCGTGCTGGGGCTGCCGCAGAGCCTGCGCAAAAGCCGCAGCTACGCGCGGCTGTCCGGCCATGTGGGCGACGCGCTACTGGCTGAGATCCTCGATACCTCGCCGTGTTTCCTTGGCGGCCTGGCAGGCCTGCGCGTGTCGCGCGGCAAATCGCACCAGCTCAACTGGCAGTGGCAGATGGAACAGGACGGCAGCCAGCGGCTGCTGCCTTCGCTGCCGGCCAACCATCGCCTGCTACGGATCGATGGCCTGTGGTATCTCGACGCCGAGCGCGCCGAGCTGGGCCACCTGGAAGCGCCGCCGGAAGAAGCGCAGTGGCTGGATCTGCCGGCACTGAAACACGAATACAGCCAGCGTTTGCGCGATGCGCTGCCGCATAGCCGCCTGTCACATCGTTTGCCGTTGCCAACGGTGCTGGGCGAGATACGTCGCGCCGAGCTGGCGCCCAGGCCGGTGTTGACCCTGCACGCGTTGACCCGTCATGCACGACTGGCCGCCGGCACGCCGCCGCTCGCCTATGCGCGGCTGGCCTTCGATTACGCGGGCGAGCGCCTGCCCGGTCGCGGTGGCGAGCCGCTGGTGCGCCGCGTGCGCAACGGTCATCTGGTGGAAATCATCCGCCGCCGCGCGGAAGAACTGTCCGCGATGGAACAACTTGAACGCGCTGGCCTGACGCCCGGCGTCGATACCGAAGGCCTGCCCTGGGATCTGGCCGACACGCTGCCCGAAGACGCCTGGCTGTTCCCTGGCAAGGGCTACGCGGGGGCGCTGGAAGTGAACACGCCCGCACGCTGGCTCGCGCTGCGTCCCAAGCTCGAGGCGGAAGGTTTCGTGCTCGACTACGCACCCAGCTTCCCGTTCGAGGTGCTCGAAGGGCCGGTGCGCTGGTATGGCAACGCGGTGGAAGACAACGACGACCACGCGTTCGACCTGGAAATCGGCATCGAAGTGGAAGGCAAGCGCCACAACCTGCTGCCCGCCGTGGCGCAGGCATTGGCCGAGCACCAGTTGAACCTGAGCCCCGCGCCGAACGAGCCCGAAGACGCGGTGTGGTACGCGCCGGTGGACGAGCGCCGCCGCGTGCCCGTGCGCTTGAAGGAACTGCGCGGGCTATTGGCGCCGCTGGCGGAATATCTCGAACGCCCACGCAAGAAGCTCCATCTGCCGCGCGTGCAGGCCGGTCGACTGGAAGAACTGGTCGAGGCGCTGCCCAGCGGTGGCGCGCTGGAGGCACCTGAGGCGCTGCGTGGTTTCACTGCGCGCTTGCGCGATGCTGCCGATCGCGCCAGCGACGCCGTGCCCGAAGGTCTCACCGTCGAGATGCGCCCCTATCAGCGCGAAGGCCTGCGTTGGCTCAATGCGTTGGCCGAGGCCGGTGTCGGTGGCGTGCTGGCCGACGACATGGGTCTGGGCAAGACGTTGCAGCTCATCACCCATCTGCTGGCGCTGAAGGAACGCGGCGCGCTTACCCAGCCGGCACTGGTGGTGGTGCCGACCAGCCTGATTCCGAACTGGCAGGCGGAAGTGGCGCGCTTTGCACCGTCACTTCGCGTGCTGGCGCTGCACGGGCCGCAGCGCGGTGGTGATTTCTCCCAGCTGGGCGCGCAGGACATTGTGCTCACCAGCTACGCCCTGCTGCCGCGCGACGTGGTCACGCTGCGCAAGCAACCTTTCGAATTGATCGTGCTGGACGAAGCGCAGCAGGTGAAGAACCCACGCACGCAGGCGCGCCGCGCGGTGCTGAGCCTGCGTGCGCCGCGTTGTATTTGCCTCACCGGCACGCCGCTGGAGAATCATCTGGGCGAACTGTGGTCGCAGGTGGATCTGGCGGTGCCCGGCCTGCTGGGTGACGAGGGCGCATTCCGCCGGCACTACCGTGTGCCGATCGAACGTCATCGTGACACCGAATGCCAGGATCGCCTCAATCGCCGACTGGCGCCTTTCATTCTGCGCCGTACCAAGTCGCAGGTGGCGTCCGAGCTGCCGCCAAAGACCGAGATTACCCGGCGCATCGTGCTGGAAGGTCGTCAGCGCGAATTGTACGAAAGCCTGCGCCTGTCACTGGCCGAGGAACTGCGTGAGGTGATTGCGCAGCGCGGTATTTCGCACAGCGGCATCGTGGTGCTCGATGCGCTGCTCAAGCTGCGCCAGGTCTGCTGCGATCCACGCCTGGTGAAACTGGAAGCGGCGCGCGGTGTGCGCGATTCGGCCAAGTTCGAATTGCTGATGGACATGCTGCCCGCCCTGTTGGCCGAAGGCCGCAAGGTGCTGTTGTTCTCGCAGTTCACCGAGATGCTCAAGCTGATTGCGCACGAGCTCGATCGCCAGCGCATCCGCTATGTCACGCTCACCGGTGAAACGCGCGACCGCGCCGAGCCGGTGCGGCAGTTCCAGGAAGGCGAGGTGCCGCTGTTCCTGCTGTCGCTGAAAGCGGGCGGCGTGGGCCTCAACCTTACGGCCGCCGACACGGTGATTCACTACGACCCGTGGTGGAATCCGGCCGCTGAGGCACAGGCTTCCGATCGCGCCCATCGCATCGGTCAGGACAAGCCGGTGTTCGTGTTCCGCCTGATTACCGGCGGCACGGTGGAAGAGCGCATCGAAGAGTTGAAGGCGCGCAAGGCGGAGCTGGCCGAGGCGGTGCTGGAAGGTGGTGGCACGCGCGAGAAGCTCAGCTTTGATCAGTCGGATCTGGATGCGCTGTTGGCGCCGGGTTGACTGATTTTCCCTCTCCCCTGCGGGGAGAGGGTAGGGTGAGGGGCCAATCTTGCGATATGACCTGATTGAAGCCCGCTTTGTAGAGGTGTTGTCGCGAGCACCCGCCCCTCACCTCGGTCCTCTCCCCGAAGGGGAGAGGACGTTAAAACGAGCCTTAAAGCGCCGGCCTCGTCCGCAACAACGCATCCACTGCTTGCTGCCACTGCGGTGAGCCTACCGGTGACTGTGGTGCTTCCTGCCCCAGCTTATGCTGCACCGCGCGGTTCCATTCGTTCGAACCGCGATCCGGCCCGCGGCCGTCGTCAGTAACGTGCAGTCGGCTGTCCACCCACGCGTACCAACCCGCAGAGCCGAGCACGGCGTTGTCAGGCGCGGCTTTGGGTTTGGGCGGCTGCTGGTCCGGTGGTGGTGAGGCGGGCGAGCAGGCGGTCAGTAGCGCGAACGGCAGCATGGCGAGATAGCGTCGCATGGCGTCCTCCGGTCAACGAGTCCACTACCGAGACTAACGGCAGCGGTGGCCTCGGCGATGAATCGCGCCTGACGTCAGGGTCGCGCCGCAACTTCATCGATGTGCGCAAGCAGGTCCGCCGGATCTTCGTAGACGCGGAATGCGCCGGCCTCTTCCAGCTCTTCCTTGCCGTAACCACCCGAAAGCATGCCCACACCCAGCGAGCGCGCGCGCTGCGCAGCCAGCATGTCCCAGATGCTGTCGCCGACGATCAGGCTGTGGTGGATATCCACCCCCAGCTGTGCGGCTGCGGTGATGAACAGATCGGGATCGGGCTTGGCATAACGCACCTGGTCACGCGTCACCACCGGCACCTTCGACGGATCGACGCCCAGCGCTTCAAGATTGTGCGAAGCCGTGGTCATGCGGCCGCTGGTGGCGATGGCCCAAGGGATGCCTTCCGCAGTGAGAAAGGTCAGCAGCTCGCGCGCGCCGGGTAGCGGTCGCGCCGCACCCTGGGTGGCTTGCCGGTTGTATGCCTCGGCGTGCCAGTCGCGCAGCCGCGTCAGTCGTTCCTCGGTGATCTCCACGCCGGTTTCGCGCAACAGCATGTTGGCGAACAGTCCACCGCTCATGCCTATCTTGCGGTGGATGCGCCAGACCGAAACCTCCAGCCCTTCGCGATCGAGCGCTTCCTTCCACGCCAGCACGTGCTGGTAAACGCTGTCGACCAGCGTGCCGTCGAGATCGAAGAGGAAGGCGCTATCGCTGCGAGGCATGGTGGGTTTGCTCAATGGGGCGTGGCACTAAAGCATAGCCCCCTACAGGGAAGCGTGATGCAAGTCGTTCCGCAACGTAGGGTCGTGTAGGGGCTGACAGAAATCGTCGTGGAAAAGTCTAGCGTGTGTGCTGTCGAACGAGCGCATCCTGCCTGGAGCCGGGGGCGCAAGTCGCAGCAAGGTGGGCGCAGTCTTTCGACAGCGTTTCGCCCCTCGCGAACTTGGCGGAAGTGAATGGCTCCGGCGGACAGCACGCGCGACACCCCAAATCATCGCGTCCGGGAGAGCCTTATGAAAAGCAAATACCTTCTCGCCATAACGGGGCTGGCGACGTTCTTCGCCGCGCAGTCGATCAGTGCGCAAGACGCCTACGGTCGCATGACCTTTATCGGCAACGTTGTGCAGAGTGCGTGCAGCTCCAACCTTCCCCCAGTGGGCATGCAGGGCGGCATGGGTAGCTGCAGCCTGGGCAGCGCCCTGCAGGCCGTCTACGCGGAGCAGGTGGCGCCGCCGCGATGGGACACCGGTATCGCCATGCTCGACTACTTCGCTGATCGACCCGATGGCGGCCAGAAGTACGTGGCGACGCGGCAGTACCGTTAAACGGAAGACGGACGGCTGACGGTGACGTCAGCCGTTCGGTACGAGGGGCTTGCCGGCGTCGAGCACTGCGAGCGCGGCGGCACCGAGCAAGCCGGGATCGGGGTGCATCATCGCCACGGTCGGCACCTGTTCCATCGTTTCGCGGAAACGGCCCTTGGCTTCGAAGCGCTCGCGGAAGCCGCCGTGCTTCAGCCACGGCAGCAGGATGGGCAGCATGCCGCCCGTCAGATAGACGCCGTCCCAGCCACCCAGGTTGAGCACAAGATCGCCCGCCACGCTGCCGAAAATGCCGGCGAGCGTTTCCACCGTGCGTACGCACAGCGGATCGCTGCCCGCCTCCGCGCGTGCGGTGATGTCTTCGGGCGTGTATTCCTCCGGCGGTTGGCCGGCGATGTCGGCGAGTGCGAGGTAAAGATTCACCAGGCCGTTGCCGCAGATCATCCGTTCGTTGGAGACGCGGCCGAAGCGCGCGTTGAGGCGATGCAGAATCTCCACGTCTTCGGTCGTGTGTGCGGCGAAGCCGGCGTGGCCGCCTTCGGTTTCCAGCACGCTCCAGCGGCCTTCGCGACGCAACAGGCCCGCCACGCCCAAGCCCGTGCCGGGGCCGACCACCACGAACGTCTGCGTGTCGCGCGTACCCAGCGGGGGCATTGCCTGTGCACCGACAGAGGAAAGCTGCTCGTGCGTGTGCAACGGCACCGCCATCGCCTGCGCGGCGAAATCGTTGACCAGGTGCACTGCTTCCATGCCCAGCTCGGCCTGCAGCGCATGCGCCGAAACCTGCCACGGATTGTTGGTGACCTTCACCGTCTCGCCTTCGCTCACGCGACCGGCGGCGGCGATGATCGCCCGCGACGCGGTGAAGCCGGTGTCCTCGAAATACTGCCGCATGGCCTCGGCCAGCGAGTCATGATCCTTGACGCGGTAGCGTCGCACGCTGTCGTCCATCAACGGGTTGGCACGGCCCGTATCAGCCAGTGCAAATCGCACATTGGTGCCGCCGAGGTCAGCAAGCAAAGTCGGGGCGACACGGGCTGGTGTTCTCATGGACGGTCCTGCGCTTGGGGAGACAGTAAGCGTGACTCCCTCGGGCTTTTTCGTCCAGTACTGCGCCGCGGCGAACGGCGGTTTTTCGCCATTCGCCGCCGCATGGCCGGCCTTCTGGGCGTCCAGATGGGCCCGGCCCGTGCTGCCCGCGCGGAAGGTCGGCCCTTCCGCGCAAGGCGCTGCCGATCAGCCGCCGAGATAGGCCGATGGCGTGGCGTTGAAACCGGCCTTCACTTGCTTGGCGGTGTCGTCTGCGAGCACCTCGGCGTCGCCGCGCTCCAGTGCTTCCAGCGTGCGCTTGGCGATGTCCGTGGGGCTGCTCTTGGGCGCATCGACGTGGCTGACCATGTCGGTGTCGATGTAGCCGGCATGGATGCCCAACACCTGCGTGCCCTGTCCGCGCAATTCATTGCGAAGGCTGTTGGTGAGCGCCCACGCGGCGGCTTTGGACACCGAATACGCGCTGCTGGTGTCGAGGCTGATCCAGCTCAGCGCTGAAAGCATGTTCACCAGCGCGCCGCCGCCGTTGTTCTTGAGCACCGGCGCGAAGGCGACGCTTATGTTGTGAATGCCGTAGAGGTTGGTTTCCATCACGTGGCGCAGGTTCTTGTCGCCTTCCTTCGCATCGAGCAGCGGCGTGCCGCCGGTAATGCCGGCGTTGTTGATCACGATGTCGACGTCGTTCGCGAAGGCAGCCGCCGCTGCGACGTCCTGCGGGTTGGTCACGTCCAGCTTTACCCGGATGACGCCCGGGAGAGTGACCGTGGCCGGGTCGCGGGCGCCCGCATAGACCTTGGCGGCACCGGCGGCGAGCAGGGCCTTGGCGAAGGCGAGACCGAGGCCGCGATTGGCGCCGGTGACGAGAGCGATGGAACCTTGGATTTTCATGGTCTGAAACGTCCTGATGGCAATGGAAAGGAGTCGATCATAGTATGATGACAATCATCCAATGGGGTCTGCGCGGACAGGTTCAATGGCTGTTGCCCCAAGTGATGACACCAGGGTGGCGTTGACGCCGTCGTCACAAAAAGTCGCTTGCATGATGCTAGCTTCCATTTATATGATGTAAATCATATAAAGATTTTAATGGGCTTTTCCCATGCAGCGCAAGAGTTTCGAAGGCATGTCATGTCCGATCGCGCGCAGCCTGGATCGGGTGGGCGAGTGGTGGAGCATGCTGATCCTGCGGGATGCCTTCTACGGCGTGACCCGCTTCGATGACTTCCAGGCTGGCCTGGGCATCGCGCCCAACATGCTAAGCCGTCGGCTGGGCGGGCTGGTCAAGGCCGGCCTGCTCGAACGCCGCCGCTATAGCGAGCGGCCGGCGCGCTACGAATACCTGCTTACGGCCCGCGGAGAGGATTTCCGTCCGGTGCTGCTGTCGCTGTTGGCGTGGGGCAACCGTCACTTTGCACCCGAAGGCATCAGCACCTTCCTTGCCGACGAGATCACTGGCCGCGCAGCAGAGCCTGTGCTGGTGGATGCGAACACCGGGGCGTCGATCACGCGCGAACGTCATGTCGTGCGGGCCGGCCCCGCCGCCAGTGAGCGCATGCGAGCGCGCATCGAATCCTCTCGTCGTCGTGCCCAAGGCGCGCGCGAATCCCTTTCTTCTCGTTGATTCCGGAGCTATCCCATGAGCAGCATCATTATCGCCGAGCGCGTGGACGCGCCGCCCGAGGTCGAACCCGTACCTCGCAATCGTCGCAAGCTTCTGGTCAGGGCGGCCATGGGCGCGGCCGTGGTCGCTGGGGTCATTTATGGCGGTCACTGGTGGAGCGTCGGCCGCTTCATCGAAAGCACCGACGATGCCTATGTCGGCGGTGACGTCACTGTCATCGGCCCCAAGGTGCCCGGCTATATCGCCGAATTGGCGGTGACCGACAACCAGGCCGTGCATGCCGGCGACCTGCTGGTGAAGATCGACGATCGTGACTATCTCGCCGCGCTGGCCAAGGCCGAGGGCGCTGTCGCAGCGCAGGAGGCATTGCTGGCCAATCTCGATGCCACCGAGCAATTGCAGCTCGCCGTGATCAATCAGGCCAAGGCCGGTGTTGCCGCGGCTGACGCCGAACAGGTGCGCTCGCGTGACGATGAGGCGCGCTATCGCGATCTCTCCAGTCGCTCGGCGGTATCCATCGAAAGTGCACAGCGCGCGGATGCCACCTACAAGACCGCGCAGGCCGACACCCAGAAAGCGCAGGCCTCCTTGCTTGCCTCACAACGCCAGCTTGATGTGATCGCTTCGCAAAAACTGCAGGCTCGCGCCGCGCTGGCGCAGGCAAAAGCCGAGCGCGATATCGCCAAGCTCAACGAAGGCTACACGCAGCTGCGTGCGCCGGTGGATGGCGTGATCGGCAATCGTCGCGCGCAAGTGGGTGCATTCGCTCCGGCTGGCACGCAGCTGCTCTCGGTCGTACCGGCGCATGGCCTATGGGTAGATGCCAATTTCAAGGAAGACCAGCTCGCTCGCATGCATGAGGGTCAGGCGGTGGATATCCGTGCCGACGTGATGCCAGGCAAGGTGTTCCACGGTCATCTCGCCAGTCTGGCGCCGGCCACGGGAGCGCAGTTCAGTGTGCTGCCGCCTGAAAACGCCACCGGTAACTTCACCAAAGTCGTGCAGCGCGTGCCGGTGCGCGTGGTGCTGGAGAACAAGGACGACGTGCTCGGCGTGCTGCGCCCGGGCCTGTCTGTGGTCGCCGATGTGGATACGCGTGATGCCGGCCGCGCAGGCGCGCCATGAACACCACGTTTACGTCGGGACGTTTTGCCTCCCCGATTGATCCCTCTGCGCTGAGCATGGCGCAGAAGGTGTTCGCCTTCGCCAGCATGTGCGTCGGCATGTTCATCGCGCTGCTGGATATCCAGATCGTGTCCGCGTCGCTGCGCGATATTGGCGGTGGATTGTCGGCAGGCGCCGATGAAACGGCCTGGGTGCAGACCAGCTACCTGATTGCCGAGATCGTGGTGATTCCGCTGTCGGGTTGGCTGTCGCGTGTGTTTTCCACACGCTGGCTGTTCGCTGCCTCCGCGGCGGGATTCACCATCACCAGCATGCTGTGCGGTGCTGCGTGGGACATCAAGAGCATGATCGTGTTTCGCGCGCTGCAGGGTTTCCTTGGCGGGTCGATGATCCCGATGGTGTTCACCACCGCCTTCGTGTTCTTTGGCGGCAAGCAGCGCGTGGTCGCTGCAGCCACCATTGGTGCATTGGCGTCGCTGGCGCCCACGCTTGGCCCGACGCTCGGCGGCTGGATCACCGACAACTCATCGTGGCACTGGCTGTTCTTCATCAACCTTGTGCCGGGCATCTTCGTTACCGTGGCGGTGCCGACGCTGGTGAACATCGATGCGCCTGATCTGTCGCTGCTGCGTCGTGCCGATTACCTCGGCATGGCCTTGCTGGCGGCGTTTCTGGGTTGTCTTGAATACACACTGGAAGAAGGTCCGCGCTGGAACTGGTTCAGCGACAGCACCATTCTCACCACGGCGTGGATTTCGGGACTGGGCGGCATCGGCTTCGTCGTGCGCAGCCTTACTTACGATCATCCGGTGGTGGATTTGCGCGCCTTGCGTGACCGCAACTTTGCGCTCGGTTGTTTTTTCTCTTTCATCACCGGCATCGGCTTGTTCGCCACCATTTACCTGACGCCGCTGTTTCTCGGGCGCGTGCGTGGCTACAGCGCGTTGGAAATCGGTGAGGCCGTGTTCTCCACCGGCGTGTTCCAGATCCTGACCATCCCGATCTACTCGATGCTGGCGCAGCGATTCGACCTGCGCTGGATCCTGCTGGTGGGGCTGGTCCTGTTCGCCGTCTCCATGTGGGAGTTCACGCCCATCACGCATGACTGGGGCGCGCAACAACTGTTGTTGCCGCAGGCCTTGCGTGGCATGGGCCAGCAACTGGCGATTCCACCCACGGTGACGCTCACGTTGGGTGGGCTGGCACCGGCGCGGCTGAAGCTGGCATCGGGCCTGTTCAACCTCATGCGAAACCTCGGCGGTGCGATTGGCATCGCGGTGTGCGCGACCATTCTCAACGATCGTACCAATCTGCATTTCTATCGCATGGCCGAGCGGCTCAACAGCAGCAACGAGGCGATGAACCAGTGGCTGGCGCAGACATCCGGTCACCTCATGACGCTGGGGCAGGGCGCAGGCGAAGCCGCCAGTGGTTCGCTGGCCCAGTTGTGGCAACTGACATTTCGCGAGGCGCAGACCCTGTCGTACGCCGATGCGTTCCTCGCCATCATGGTGTGTTTCGTAGTTGCCGCCGTCATGGTGCCACTAATGCAGAGGGTAGCGCCGCCGGCCGCGCCCTCCGCCGATGCGCACTGAGCTTGCCTTCATGCCTTCCTCATTCCTCGACTCCTTGCGGAGTATTCCAATGTCTCGTTCCCCAAAAAGGCTTGGGCGTGCGCTCGCCTCGATGGCGCTGGCAGTTGCCTTGTCGGCCTGCATGGCCGGCCCCAACTACACGCGCCCCGATCTGAAAACCGGCCCCGACTACGCCCAGCAGTCGCAGCTGCGCGAACGCGCACCGGCCGCACCCGCGCCAGCGCTGGATACGTGGTGGACGGGCTTCGACGACCCGGCGCTCATCCGCATCATTGGGCGTGCACTGACGCAGAACCTCGACCTTGCTGCCGCGATCGCTCGCGTAGACCAGGCTCGTGCGGCAGCGCGCGAAGCCGGCGCGCAATTGGCGCCGCAGGGTAGCCTGGATGGTCAGGTGGTGCAGCAACACCAGTCGACGAAAGGTCCGCTCGGAGAAATCGCCAGTACGTTCCCCGGCTATACGCGCACCCAGACGGTGGAGAACATTGGCGTCGGTGCCAGTTGGGAAATCGACGTCGCCGGTGGCCTGCATCGGGGCGCCGAAGCAGCCGATGCCGAAGCGCAGGCTGCTGAGGCGGCCCAGGATGGTGTGCGTGTGTCGGTCGCGGCGGAAGCTGCTGATGCGTACTTTCAGGTGCGCGGTGCACAGGAGCGCATCCGCCTCGCCCAGCAGCAGGTCGACACCGAAGCACAGTTGCTGGATCTGGTGCGTGTGCGCCTGGCCGGCGGCCTGGCCACCGCGCGCGAGCAGGCGCAGGCGCAGGCGCTGGTGCTGCAGGCGCAGGCTACGTTGCCGCCGCTTCGCATCACGCTGGCGCAACAGTTGAATCGGCTCGACGTGCTGATGGGCGCCGCACCTGGCACCTATGCCGCCGAGCTGCAGAACAGTGCACCGTCCTTCAGCGTGCCCACCATCGGTACCGAAGGCGGCCCGGACATGCTGTTGCGTCGACGTCCCGATGTGATTGCCGCCGAACGCCGGTTGGCTGCATCCAATGCGCGCATCGGCGTGGCGGTGGCCGAGTACTACCCCAAGGTATCGCTGGGCGGTCTGCTGGGCTTCGAAAGCCTGCAGTCGGGCTCACTGTTCTCCTCGGCAGCGTTCCAGCCACAAGCGGTGCTAGGACTGCACTGGCGATTGTTCGACTTCGGTCGTGTGGATGCCGAGGTAGCACAGGCCAAAGGCGCCAACGCCGAGGCGCTGGCGCAGTATCGGCAGTCCATGCTGCGTGCCACCGAAGATGTGGAAAATGCCATCGTCGAACTGGCACAGCTCGAAGTGCAGCATCGCGACCTGTTGCAGGAAGTGACGGCGCATCAACAAGCGCGTAGCGCGGCACAGGATGCCTACAAGGGTGGTGCCATCAGCTTGATCGAAGTGCTTGATGAGGACCGCCAGCTACTTGCCGCGCGGGACGAACTGGCTCGTGTGCACGCGGATGATGCGCGGGCTGCTGTGGCGACATTCCGGGCGTTGGGTGGTGGCTGGCCAGGTGCAACGATTGCGCCGCCGGCGGTCGCCGAGCGCTGACGCGTCAGCTCCCTCCCCTGCTAGCAGGGGAGGGTTGGGGAGGGCCCAACCTCCTCCTGCAGGCAGGGGGAGGGGTCGCTAGGGTGAGGACGGTTCAACCTGCCACCGTGGGTCATAGCCAGTCATCATCGTCTGCCCCGCCGGTGGCAGCGCACGCATGGTCGACACCTGTTGCGCCTTCACCGCGCCACCGCGATTGCCCCAACTCGCACGCACGAAGGTAAGCAAGTCCGCCACCTGCTGGTCGCTCAAGCGATCGCGGAATGCCGGCATGCTGAATTGCGACGGTGCATCGCGGCCAGCCGGCATGGTGCCCCCGTGCAACACCAGGCGAATCACCGACGCCGGGTTATCGCCGTTGAGCACCGGGTTGTTGGCCAGCGCGGGGTAAACCTGCCCATAACCATGGCCATCCGTACGATGGCAGGTGGCGCAGTTGTCGATATACAGCTGTGCGCCCGGCGCACTGACATGGCCGCTGCTGAGCGCGGTGTGCGTGGCCTGGTCGTAGCTCAGCGCCGTCTCCTGGCGCGCGGGTGGCAACGACTTGAGGAAATGTGCGACGGCGGAGAGATCCTCATCGCTCATGTATTGGGTGCTGTGCTCGATGACATCGGTCATGCCACCAAAGACGGCGCTGCGATCATTGCGGCCCGCCTTGAGCAAGCTGACGAGATCTTCCGCGCTTACGCTGCCCAAACCGCTGGCCAGTTCGCCGCGCAGGCTCGGTGCAATCCAGTGATCGCTCTCGCCGCCGCTGAGGTAGGCCGTTCCGATGGTCGGACCGAGCGACTTCTCCTGCAGGGTGAATGCACGCGGCGTGTGACACGCACCGCAGTGGCCCAACCCTTCCACCAGATACTCACCGCGGGCCTGCACCGGATCCTGCGCAGAGGCGGTATCCACCGGCGTCACCTTGGGTGCGAAGAACCAGCGCCAATAGGTCAGTGGCCAGCGCATCGACAGCGGAAACGCGATGCCTTCGGCGCGGTTGGCCTGCGTCACCGGTGTCACGCCTCGCATGAAATAGGCATACAGCGCCTGGATATCCTGATCGCTAACCTTGGCAAACGAGGGATACGGCATGGCCGGATACAACGTGTGGCCGGCCGCGTTGACGCCGCGCCGCACGGCGCGCTCGAATTGGCCATAGGTGTAGTTGCCGATGCCGGTGCTGGGATCGGGCGTTATGTTGGTGCTGTAGATGGTGCCGATGGGCGAGGCAATGGGTAGGCCGCCCGCAAACGGTTTGCCGCCGGGCGCAGTGTGGCAGGCCGCACAATCGCCCACGCGCGCCAAGTATTCGCCTTGCTTGACCTGCGCGTCGGTAGGGGGCGCCGTGGTGGCCGATGCATCGCCACCGCCGCCCCGAAACACGTGCGTAGCCAGCCATGCCAATACCACCAGCACGATCAGGATGATGATGACGCGCAGCAAGCCTCCGCCACGACGTCGATGACGGGCTAGGGTGTTCATGCCTGCACCAGTGGGCCAGGATTCTTGAGGTAAGTCTCACGAATGGCCTTGACCGACCTGTAGGTGAGACCGCCGATGAGGCCGGTGGGGTTGTAGCCGATGTTCTGCGGAAACGCCGAGGCGCCGGTGACAAACACGTTGTGCACATCCCAGCTCTGCTGGAAGTTGTTGAGTGCGCTGCTGGCCGGATCCTTGCCCTGGATCACGCCGCCGGTGGTGTGCGTGGTCTGGTAAGCGCGCGTGTCGTAGTGGTCGCCAGGCTTGCGCACGGCCTGCGCACTCTGGCGCGGCTTCATCTGGTCGACAATCTCCTGCGCACGATCGGTGAGGAAGCGCGTCATCTTGTATTCGTTGTCGTGCCAATCGAAGGTCATGCGCAGCAGCGGCAGGCCGAAGCTGTCCTTGTAGGTGGGGTCCAGGTCGAGATAGCGATCGCGATAGGACATCACCGATCCATGCGTCTGCACGTTGGTGGTGTGCAGGTAATTGTCCCTGGCGGCCAGCTTCCATTTTTCGCCCCACGCAGGCGTGCCTGGTGGCAAGGACAATTGCTGGATCGGTCGACCGCCGGTCTGGCCACCCAGGATGTAACCGCCGCCGACGAAACCGTGCGGCGCATGGTCGAAGTGATCGGAGTTGTAGTCATCGATGATCTGGTTGCCGCCAGAGCCTGCCGACGCAAACGGATTGATCGCCACGTCCTTGTCGAAGAAGAGCGTGATATTGCTCATCATCTGGTACGCGTAGTTCTTGCCGATCACGCCGGCGCCGGTGGCCGGGTCATATGGCTTGCCAATGCCCGACATCAGCATCAGGCGCACGTTGTGCATCTGGAAGGCCGCGACAATCACCAGGTCCGCCGGCTGCTCGACCTGCTGGCCCTGGGCGTCAATGTAGGTGACACCGGTGGCGCGCTTGCCGGTGTTGTCCAGATTAACGCGCGTCACGTGGCTGTTGGTGCGCAGCGAAAAATTGGGCCGACGCATCAGCACCGGCAGAATGGTCGTCTGCGGTGACGCCTTGGAATACATGTAGCAACCAAAGCGCTCGCAATAGCCGCACAGGTTGCACGGGCCAAGCCGCGCGCCATAGGGATTGGTGTACGGCCTGGAAGCGTTGGACGACGGTTGCGGAAACGGCTTGTGTCCCAGCGCACGCGCGGCATCGGCAAAGAGTTTGGCGGCGTAGTTATCGGCCACCGGCGGGTTGGGGTAATCGCGCTTGCGCGGGCCCTCGAACGGATTACCTCCGTCCTTGATCTCGCCGTTGAGGTTGCCGGCCCGGCCCGACGTGCCGCATACGTATTCGAACTGCTCCATGAAGGGCTCGAGCTCGTCGTAGCTCACGCCGTAATCCTGGATCTGCATATCCTCGGGCATGAACCTCTTGCCGTAGCGTTGGGTGATATGGCTTTGCAGCTCCAGATCTTCCGGCGATGGCCGGTAATGCTGACCGTTCCAGTGAATGCCGGCGCCACCGACATTGTTGCCAAACAGAAACGAGCCGTACTGGCGATAAGGCACCGCCGTCTCGTTGGTGTCGTGGCGAATGGTGATGGTTTCGCGTGCCAGCGGCTGAAACAAATCGCCGCGAATGCCGTAGGCCAGCTCATCGGCGCTACGCGGATAGGCAAAGTCGGGCGACGTATCGCGATAGCTGCCGCGCTCCAGCGCCAGAATGTTCACGCCCGCATCCACCAGCTCCATCGCCATGATGGCGCCGGTCCAGCCGAAGCCGACGATCACCACATCGACCGGTTTCATGCGGATCATGATTTTTCCCCCTGGATAGACACCGGGCCAAACGGATAGACCTTGCCCGGCTGCTCGCTCAGGTCGGCAAAGTCGGCGCGCGCGCCGGGAAAGCCGATCATCTTCCAACTGCCCATATGCTTGTTGCCGCCATACATCGGGTCGGCGAAATAGCCTTCCTTGGTATTGGTAAGCAGCTGGGTGAAGAAGGTCGTGGCCGGTAGCTGTTCGAGCTTGATGTCACCCTTTTCCAGTCCGCGCAGCACCTCGTCGCGCTGTTCGGGAGTGAGCGCGGCGAACTTCTGGCTGTGCTGCTTCTGGCACCACTCTTCGACGGCTGCAATGCCGGTGCGGTAGAGCTCGCGCGGCGCAAAGCGCAACTGGTAGCCCAACGTGGGCGGCGTGTCCGGAACAAACGGCCCTTGCATGTACCAGTAGCCGCCGTGTCCATAGGCGGCGTCCATCTGGCGATCGAGAAACTCCGGTACGCCCAGCTCCAACGCACCAGGGCCATCAGGGCTGGAGGGAATCAATCGGTCCACGGCTGCCTGGATGAATTCCCACTCCGGTGCGGTGAAGTATCGCGGCGAATAGGCGGGCATCTGCGCAGCGGCGGCGCTGCTCTGTGACTGGGCGATGGCCGAGGTTCCAAGCAGGCTTACTGCCGGAACGGCTACCAGCGACTGTCGCAGAAAGTCGCGCCGCGACGGCGACCTGGGCTTGTTCGACATGGCATTCCCCGAGCGATCAGATGAAGAGCGCGCTCTCATATGCTTGCGCGACAGGTGAATGCAAAGCGTGAAGGCAAGGTGCAGGCGGCAGCCGCTTTGGCGAACGTGCGGCACCCGCCTGCAGCCTTCACGGTACGTCGACTCGCAGCGCGGCGACAATCGAAAGCGAGGTTGCTGGCGGCACTTCACGAGGGTCGATGCGGTTGCATCGGTGAGGTGTGGTCGCAGGGGATTCGCGTCGCGCCGATGTCCCGCGCGGGCGGACGACACAGCCGTCAGTCACAAAGAGCGTGCTGCTACTTCGCCGTGGAAGTCAGTTACACCACGACGCATACCGGCATGTTCTGGGTCCTCACCCGCATCACCGTGGTGTATGTCCCGTGGGCCATCTCCATATCCTCTTCGTCACCAAAGGCACGTCCACCGCCAACAAGATCGTGTGGCACGGCACGGGTGCCGCGGCGACGCATCACGGTGGAAAACACCCACCTGTATTGGTTACCAGATCCTGTTTTCGATGGGTATCACCAAGGGCAAGTGGAGCACGCTCACTGAGCTGCTGGCCACGTGCGAAGGGCCCGCACTACGTGACGGAGGTGCTCAAGCGCCAGGCGATTGATCAACACCCCTGTAGGAGCGCCCCCTGTGCGCGACCGCCGCATCACGGTCGCGCGATATCCTCCGCCGATCGCGCACAGGGTGCGCTCCTTCATTGGGGTTTCACACGGTTATATGGACACCAGCCGCGAACAACGCCAGCTTCGCATCTCCATCGGGGTGACCCTGGTGGTCGGTGCCGCCTGCGTGGCGGTGGGTCTGGCGATGCGCTCGCAGGCGATTGCCTTTGACGGCTTCTACTCGCTGGTGGACGTGGTGCTCACGGCCGGCTCGCTGGTGGTATCGCGCCTGGTATCCAGTGAAGGCAGCCGGCGTTTCCAGTTTGGCTACTGGCATCTGGAGCCGCTGCTGGTGGTGTTCAACGCCAGTGTGCTTACCGCCATCTGCAGCTACGCCGCCTTCGCCGCGCTGCATGACCTGCTTACCGGCGGCCACGAGCTGGCTTTTGGTTTTGGTGCAGCCTGGGCCGCGTTCATGGGCGTGGTCACCATGGCCATGGCGGCGCGCATGCGCCGACAGGCGGTGGCGCTTGGGTCGGTGTTGTTGCAGCTGGATGCACGTGGCTGGTTGATCAGCGGCTGCATCAGCACCGCGGTGCTGCTGGGTTTTGCGCTAGCGGCGCTGATCAAGGGCGGCCCGCTCGATCATTGGACACGCTATATCGACTCGTCGATCCTTCTGGCGCTCACCGTTGCGCTATTGCCGTTGCCACTGAGCAGCCTGTGGCATGCCTTGCGCGAAGTGTTGCAGTTGGCCCCCGATGAACTCGATCAGCGCGTGCGCGAGGTCATGGACGCGATGGTGGCCGAACGCGGCTATCTCGACTTCGCCAGTTACGTGGCCAAGATTGGCCGCATGCGCTTTATCGATATCCATATCCTGCTTGAGCCTGCCTATCCGCTCGGCAACATGGATGACGTCGACCACGTGCGCAGCGAGATTGCGCAGCGCCTGGGCAGCGACATTCGCGCGGAATGGCTCACCATCACCTTTACCGGCAAGCGCGAGTGGATGTAGCAGCGCGCGAATCAACCGCGCTTCTGCAACCAGTCACCCAACTGCTTGAGCACTTGCGAGCGCGCGGGCTCCGCCTCGTTGAACAGCTCGTGGTACAGCGAATCGAAATAGCGCGTGGTCAGGCGCTGCGTGGCCCACGCACCGGCAGCAAAATCGCGGCTGCCTGATGGGTCCACCAGCTTGTCCGCACCGGCCACCAGCAGCAGCGTCGGGATGTTCAGTTGCGAGGCCTCGGCAATGGTGGATTCACCCGCGCGGAAGATGAAATCCGCCAGACGCGGCGTCACCCAGCCATGGCGCAGGCGATCGCTGCGATAGGCCGGCTCCACCTGCGGATCGTGCGAGAGTTTGTCGAACGGCAAGCCATTGGACAGCGGCAGGCTGGGCGTGATGCGGCTGAGCACGGCGGCCAGGCGCCGCAAAAACGCCGATTCCCAGCTGCGCAAGGCCGGTGAGGAAAGCACCATGGCCGGCGGCTGGATGCGTCGATCGAGCACGCAGCGCGCGGCGACCAGTCCGCCCATGCTGTGGCCCAGCAGCAGCGGCGGCTTGGGCTGGCTAGCGGCATAGTCGCTGTACACCGTGGCCAGGTCTTCGAGCAGATCGTCGCTGTGGCGCAGTGCACCGCGCCGGCCGGGCGTTTGCCCGTGGCCGCGCTGGTCGTAGCTGCGCACGGCAAAACCACGCGTGTGGAACCACTGCGCCAGCCGCTGATAACGCCCGCTGTGTTCACCCAGGCCGTGCACGATCAACACCGCATCCTGCGCACGCGCATGCGGCCAGTCGCGCACGAACAGCGGCTGGCCATCGGCCATGGTCAGCAGCTGGGGGCTGTCGTTGCCCTGGTCACCCGGATGGTTCACTGCGCGTTCTCGTCGGGAAAGGGCTGAATTCTGCATCAAGCGGGGGCCCAGCGGGCGCCCAGCCGTGGCGAGTTGCCAAAGCGAATCCAAGCCCCCATCTTTGAAACACTGCCCGGCCCACCCGACGCATACCTAAGCCTATGCCCCTGCACGATTTTCATCCCGCTGTTGCGGCCTGGTTCCAGGGCGCGTTCGATGCGCCCACGGCGCCGCAGAAAGCGGCGTGGCCGGCGATCCGGGCTGGGCGGCCCACCCTGGTGGCAGCGCCCACCGGTTCGGGCAAGACGCTTACCGCGTTCCTCTCCGCCATCGATACGCTGGTACGCGAGGGTGTGGCCAACGGCGGCGTGTTGCCCGATGCCACCACGGTGGTCTACGTCTCGCCATTGAAGGCGCTGTCCAACGATATCCGCATCAATCTGGAAGCACCGCTGGAAGGCATCCGCGCCGAACTGGCGCGGATGGGTTTGCCGGACGTGGATATCCGCACCGCAGTACGCACCGGCGACACCCCGCAGGCCGAGCGCACGCTGATGCGCAAACAGGCACCGCACATTCTGGTGACCACACCCGAATCGCTCTACATCCTGCTCGGCTCCGACTCCGGTCGTCGCATGTTGGCTGATACGCGCACCGTGATCGTGGATGAAATTCACGCCATTGCATCGAGCAAGCGTGGCGCGCATTTGGCGTTGTCGCTCGAGCGGCTGGAGTCGCTGTGCCAGCGACGGTTGTTGCGCATTGGGCTTTCCGCAACGCAAAAGCCGATCGAGGAAGTCGCGAAATTCCTGGTGGGTGCAGGGCCTT
>FTAC01000114.1_pt1 | contig 22149 bp, 15 predicted proteins | sample 1639021 | NCBI WGS metagenome assembly FTAC01 (sample SAMEA3914812, study PRJEB12502) | metagenome | biome: forest; material: soil | place: Canada | collected 2011-07-07 | depth 0.1 m | reverse complement strand
GAGGGGCATGTCCTCAGAGGCTCAACTTGAGATCGGCCACGTAGGTACGCTGCGGGAACGGGTGATAGAGGTAGTACTTCTCGTTGGTGAGGTTGTCCACGCCAAACGACGCGGCCAGATGCTCATTGATCTGGTAGTGCGCACGCACATCGAATACTCGAAAACTATCGAAAGCGCCGAACACGTTGGGCGTGTTGTCGGTGTTGTCCAGGGTCGAGTACTGCCGGCCGCTGTAACGACCAGCGAGGGTAAATGCCCAGGCTGCATTCGGCCGATACGTCGCCACGGCAGTGGCTCGCCAGCGAGGAACGTAGGGTGCGTGTTTGCCCTGCGACGTGGTGCCGGCCGCGCTGACGAAACTGTCGTTGGACAGGATGGTGGAATCGACAAAGGCCACACTGCCCGACAGTTCCAACCCGCGTATCAACACGTTGTCCTGTTGCGCCACCAGTTCCACGCCGCGATTGCGTAGCTCTCCCACATTCATCACGTAGGTCACCGGCACGGCCACGTTGGGCAGAGTCGATGTCTGCGAGATCAAGGCCTGCCGGGGGTTTTCCTGGAACAACGACAGCCGCAGCATGCCCTGATCGATCGTGTGCTCGATGGCCAGCTCACCGCTACGCACAGTTTCCGGTTTCAGGTCGGGGTTGGGCACACTGTAGGTCGAGCCCGTAGACACAAGTTGGTACAACTCGCCCACCGTAGGAAATCGAACCGCCCTCGCGAGCGACCCAGTCACGCGCCACGTCGGCGCGACGCTCCATTGCAACGTCGCCTTGGGCGAAAATGCGTCGGCCTTTTCCACAGGCTGACTCACCGCTGTCTTGCCACTGAAGTTGAAACCGTCGCTGGCCTTCCACCATTCGTAGCGGCCACCCACGGTCAGCAACCACGCGGGCGTCAACTGCAGGGCATCCTGAATCCATAGCGCCTGCGTCGTCGTCTTGCCGCTGCCAGCTGAGTAAAGCGTGGTGACGGTCGAGGGGTCCTGCCAATTGGCAACATTGTTAGTGAGGTTGTTCAGTTCGTAACGGTCCGCATGCGCCCCCAGCGACACCTCTTGTCCGCCACCGTAACCTTGCGGACGCCAGATACCCGTAGCATCTGCCGTCGACCATTGGGTGCCGCCGTAACTGGCCAATCGACCGTTGGCGGTGACTCCGGTTCCGCTGGTGGCGCCCGCGGGTGACCACTGGTTGTCCTTGATGAAGTCGTAGTGTGTCACCACGAACGAAGCGTCGTAGTCGCCCTTGGTATCGGACTTCAGCGACAGCGCCTGCATCAGATGATGCGCACTGAGCTGGTAGGTATTGCTGGCGAAGCCCGCCACCTTGCCGTAAGTGGGATCACCCGCCGTATCGGTGAGGTAGGACTCGGTACGCGACTGGCCGTGATTACTCCAATAGCCTGCCAGATAACTGACCTGCCACTGCGGGGCGATGTCGTAGGTCAGCTTGCCATTGAGATCGAGCATGCGCGTATGCAACAGGCCACCGGCACCGTAGACATTGGCCACCTGCCCCAGCTTGTTGAGCGCAGGGACGCTGCCGCTGGTGCCCGGCGGCGTGTTTGTACCGGTGATCATTGATAGCGGCTGGCTGAAACTATTGGCCGCGTTGGCACCGAAAAACCACCCCAGATCACCACTGTGCCCGCCCGCGGTGAGCGTGGTCTGGCTGGTGCTGTAGTTGCCGTGGGTGCCATACAGGTCAAACGACTGCACGGCCTCGGTCTGCCTGATGGTGACTTCGGTCTTGTCCGGCATGCGAGTGATGATGTGCATCACCCCGCCCATGGAGTTACCGGCGTAAGCGGCCGAAAACGGTCCGTAGAGCATATCGATGTGATCGATCGATTCCGGCGAGGTCATGCCCCAGCGCGGCGCGCCGATGGTGTTGTTGTTGGCGATCAGCGCAGAGATCGGAATGTCATCGATATATACCAGCGTGCGCGCACTGGAATTCAAGCCCCACGTGCGCGTAGCCAGCACCGGTTGCGTATCGCCGTAGTTGCGCTTGCGGATAAACACGCTGGGCAGGTATTTCGCCGCATCTTCCACGTCAACCGCATTGATGGTCGCCTCGACCCGCTCGGCCGGCACGCTGGCCAGGGTTGCCGGGAAAGCCGGAGGTGAGACGGGTTGCGTCAGTGCCGTCACTTTCACTGCTCCAAGACTGGTAACCCGTTTGTCTGAAGTGTTGGTGCCCTGTGTATCGGCGTCGCCTTGCGCGAAGGCGAGCGAAGAAGCAAGCAGTGTCAACGGCAGGCCCAAGGCCGCACCGCGCAGAAGAAAAATACGCATGGCAAAGAATCCATTGATCGCCAGCGCCAGCAAGCGGCGCGGGAAGAAACCGAGCAACCACGAAGCGGCGATGCGAGCGCGCAACCCTACGCGCAGTTCATCACCGGCAACCCTGGCTTTCGTCGATAAAGGGCCGCACCTGCGTACTGGTACGCGTGGCCCAAGCTGACGTCATCCGTAATGGCCTGACGGCGGCCCTCTAGGGTTCGCGCTGAGCAACGGCAAAGCATGCCAACGCCGATTGGCTTGGACAAAGGAAGCCGGTGCCGGCAACCAGGCCGCCAAGGTCAGCCGGGTAACATCGCCGCCAAGCAACGGAGCGTGACCCAGTAGCGCGCAATAGCCGCATTTGTCGGCGTGATCAACGGGGTCGCCCGGTGACGATGGATGTTGATCGCTGAGTCCGTGCCCCGTGCACCATGCGCCGAGATCAGGTGACGGTAACGCACGCGACATGGTGGGAGCGGCCACAAGCAGCCACATGGCGGCAACTGCCAGCCACGCAACAAAACGCCGTTGTACCGTGTTGCGGATCAACCGTGTGCCCCACCTGCCAAAGCCTTGAGTAGGCTCCAGACATGATCGCATGAACGTGCGCCGCGCGCAGTACGACGTGCGTGCGACATCGCGTCACGCGCACCGCCAACCCGTCATTGAAAATCCCGCGAACGGCTGTCGAGCGAGCCAAGCAGCGAACTCAAGTCAATCAACCGGTGTGCAATGAGATGGCTCACGCCATCGACGTGTTCCCAGCGTCCATCCACACCAAGCAAGCGCGCTTCGAGATAAATACGTCGCTGCCGTTCGGCCACGTGGCTCCAGACGACTACGTTGATGGGTCCGAACTCGTCTTCGATGGTGATGAAGGTGACGCCACTGGCCGTCTGCGGACGTTGACGCTGCGTGACAAGGCCGGCGGCACGCACACGACTGGCATGCGGCTGATGGCTCAACGCGCGTCCATCCATGCAATGCAGCGCGTGCAGTCGTGCCCGAATCTGTCGCAGCGGGTGCGGACCCAGCGTCAGGCCCACGCGAGCATAGTCGGCCAGCGTGTTCTCGCCCTGTGAGGGTGGCGGCAATGCAACCTCCTGTTCGACCGGGCTGGCATGTCCGAATAGCGGCAATTGCGGCTCGATACCGGCGATGGCCCAGCGCGCACGATGACGATGCCCCGCCAGTCCACGCAATGCATCGGCCTCAGCCAATGCTTCCTGCTGCTGGCGATTCATGCCCGTGCGCGCGCACAGATCGGCCACGTCATCAAAGGGACGGCGCGCCCGTTGCGCCATAAGTTGCTCTGCCATGTCCTGACGGCAACCACGCACTTGGCGAAAACCCAGTCGTATCGCCAGGCCGCCGCGCGAGGTGGTGTCGCTTTCCAAGTGGTTGTCCCAGTCGCTGTAACGCACATCGACGGGACGAACCTTGACGCCGTGCCGCTGTGCGTCCTGCACAATCTGGCTGGGCGAATAGAAGCCCATGGGCTGCGAGTTGAGCAAGGCGCACAGGAATTCCGCACGGTAGTGGCATTTGAGCCAGCTGCTCGCATACACGAGAAGCGCGAAGCTCGCCGCATGACTTTCGGGAAAGCCGTATGAACCGAAGCCCTTGATCTGCTCGAACAATCGCGCCGCGAACTCCTGCGTAAAGCCATTCTTCAGCATGCCGCGCATGAGCTTTTCGCGGTGGATTTCCATATCGCCATTGCGCCGCCATGCCGCCATCGAACGGCGCAGTTCGTCCGCCTGCCCTGGGGTGTATTCAGCGGCGACGATGGCCAGCTTCATCACTTGCTCCTGAAAAAGCGGTACGCCGAGCGTGCGCTCGAAAACGTCCCTGAGCTTCTCTGATGGAAAAGTGATGGGCTCTTCACCACGCTTGCGACGCAGATAGGGGTGCACCATGTCCCCCTGGATCGGACCTGGTCGCACGATCGCCACCTGGATCACTAGGTCGTAGAACTCTTTCGGGCGATGGCGAGGCAGCATCGCCATTTGCGCACGCGATTCGATCTGGAATACGCCAATGGTGTCGGCGTTCTGGATCATCTCGTAGGTTTTTGGATCATCCTGGGGAATCGTTGCCAGTGTCAGTTCGCGACCATGGTGCGCCTTCAACATATCCAGGCATTTGCGAATACAGGTCAGCATGCCCAAGGCCAGGCAGTCGACCTTGAGCAGGCGCATGGTGTCCAGATCGTCCTTGTCCCACTGGATGATGGTGCGGTCAGGCATGGACGCGTTTTCCACCGGCACCAGATGCGACAGCGGTTGATCGGAAATGACAAAGCCACCCACGTGCTGCGAAAGATGGCGCGGAAAATTCCGCAACTCGCCGGTGAGTGTCAGTACGCGCCGCAATACAGGGCTGTCCGGATCGAAGCCACGCTCGCGAAGGCGACCTTCGATCGGATCATCGCCGTCCTGCCGCGCGAATACCTTGGACAACAGGTCAATCTGATCGATGGGCAAGCCGAGCGCGCGTGCTACATCGCGCACGGCACTCTTGCCGCGATAGCAGATCACTGTTGCCGCTAGCGCAGCACGCTCGCGACCGTACTTGCGATAGATGTACTGAATAACCTCCTCACGCCGTTCGTGCTCGAAGTCGATATCGATATCCGGCGGCTCGTCACGCTCGGCGGAGATAAAACGCTCGACCAGCAGAGTGGCGTGTTCCGGGTCCACCGCCGTCACGCCAAGCGCATAGCAAACAGCAGAATTGGCGGCCGAACCGCGGCCCTGGCAAAGAATGCCCTCGCCACGCGCAAAGCTCACGATGTCCTGCACGGTCAGGAAATACGATTCGTACTTGAGCTGTTCGATCAGGCCCAACTCGTATTTGATTTGCTTGCGCACTTTTTCGGGCTCGCCTTGCGGCCAGCGCCAACGGATGCCCTCCTCCGTCAAATGGTGCAGCCATTCGGTTGCCGTCGATCCCTCGGGCACCAGCTCGGCCGGATAGCGATATTTCAGATCGGTGAGGACAAAGCGGCAACGCTCGGCGATGCGCACGCTTTCTTCCAGCAACGTCGCGGGATAGATCGCCGACAGCGCATCGCGCGTACGCAGATGACGTTCGCCATTGGGAAACAACACGTCACCGGCTTCGGCCACGGTGCGGTGATGGCGCAATGCCGTCATCACATCCTGCAAGGCGCGCCGGCGGCGCACATGCATATGCACATCGCCGGTGGCGACCAGGGGTAAACCCAGCGAACCGGCCAATGCCTCCAGTTGCGTCAGGCGACGCGCATCATCAGGACCGCGATGCAACTCGACGGCCAACCACAGTCGCTCGTGAAACAACGCGCGCAACCATGCGCCATGCTCAACATTCGGCTCGGCTTGCGGCAGCCATAACGCCAGCGTGCCAGGCAAACCATCGGCAAAATCCTCGCGGGTGACGCGATAGGTGCCTTTGCCGGCGGCTCGCCTGCCTCGCGTGATCAGCGCACATAGCGAGACATAGCCTTCCATCGTCTCGCACAGCAGCGCCAGTTTCGGCCCTTCTTTCAGCTGGAACTCGGCGCCTACGATCAGGGCCATGTCGGTCTCGCGTGCCGCCTCAAGTGCACGCACAATGCCGGCCAGCGAGCATTCGTCGGTGATGGCCAGGGCGCGATAACCACACTCCTTCGCTCGCTCGAACAGCTCCCGTGCGCTCGACGCGCCACGCTGGAACGAGAAATTGGACAGGCAATGCAGCTCGGCATAGTCGTTCATGCGAACCACCCATGCAGCATCCATGCACCCTGCTCGCCCGGCGCGCAGAACACCCACGCGCACTGCCCCTGTGACGTGCGCACCACGTAATAGTCGCGACGCATGTCGCCGCCGTCCCACCAGCCGGTTTCGATGCGTTCGGGGCCCGCCAAAATGGTCGGTGATGGGCCACGCAATGGCTGTGGTTTTTCAAGCAACCAGGTAGGGCGTGGCAGCATCACCACGTCAATGGTCGCCGGACCTGTCGTCGCGGTTTGTGCAAACTCAGGGCGCGGATCGACCGTGCGGCGCAGATGCTGGATGGATGCTTCGCCGAGTCGCGAACGCAAACGTTCGCGCAATTGATCCAGCGGCACGGCATTTGTGGGGCGTGTGTCGAATAGGTCACGCCCTGCCGGCACAAACGGAGGTAGATCTCGTGCCACCAATCGCATCGCCACCACGGCCTGCGGTAATTCCTGGCGTTCCAGGCGACCGCGCGCGCAGTCGAACAACAACGCCGCATCGCGACCAGCGGTAAGCATGCCAACGGTTACGCGGGTCGGCGGCCCGCTGCGATGCTCCAGCTCAAGCTCGAAACGCTGCACGCCACCATCGCGCCCGGCCAGATAGGCCGATAGATCGCCGGTCAGGCGGCGCAGCGGAAACACCAGCGCTTCGACGTGCTCGATCTCGTGCGCCCACTCCATGCGTTGCTCGAACGTATCGGGCGGGCGATAGCTTTCCATCGGCGCCGGCTCATCCCCCAACAGGCGATCGAGCTGTGCCACCAGCTCGCTACCGAAACGTCGCTGCAGGCCCGCGCGTGGCAACCCGAACACCTGCCCCAGCGTGCGGACACCCATCGCCGGCAGACCCTGGGTTGCATCGGCGGGAAGTCGGGCGCGGGCAATCGGAATCGGCGACAAGGCGTGCCGCAAGGTATCGGGCTTCATCACCGCCATGCCGTCATGGACACCGGCAAGCACATAGGCTGCATGCGCTGTCGGTGCCAGTGCAACGCGATGACGAAAGCCCAGCTCCTTCAGGTCATCGCGCAGCAGCGATTCAAAACGCGGCCACGGCCCGAACAGATTCAGGCTGCGGCTGACTTCCAGTACCACCGCATGCGCAAACAACCCTACGTCACCGCTGTAGCGATATGCCCAGGCCGCAAGCAGGTGATGCCAGCGTGTTTCGTCGTCGGCATCGTGTTCCACCATGATGAACTGGCTGAGCAAGGCCTGCGCCGCGGCAAGGCGCTGCCCGCGATAAAGACCCGCCGCGCGTGCCGATGCATTGGCCGCGTGCACGATGCGCGCCTGCGCCGGCCCACTGACCAGTACCAGCGGTTCATCCGAGTGCGTGCGTCGCCGGAGGACACCGTCCAGCGCCAGTTGCGGCAGCAGAATGCAGGCCCATGACATGGCGCGCGCTCACGACCAGCCGGCGGCGAGCGGCACGGCGCTTGCCGGCGGATTGCCGCCACGGCATTTGCGCACACGTATCTGCAGCGAGGGTTCGCTTTCCAGCTCGAGGCGCAACGCAGCCGGCGAAGCCTGTACGGCATGGCGGCGATCGCGAAACACGAAGGCCAGCGCCTTGCCGGTATCGGCCGCCACCTGCAGGCGGCGCAAGGCGCGATCGTCCGCCTGCATGGGCCACGCCAGCACCGCCGCGCAACTACCCGAACGCAAGCATTGCTCGGCGGCCCATAGCACATCGCGCTCATCCGCTTGCACGATATCCACCTGCGACATGACCACGCCGCGCGCTTCCCAGCCGGGCACATAGGGCAGATAGGGCGGCGCAATCACCATCACGCTACGTGCTTGCTGGGTGAGCCGGGCCAACGTGGGCAGCACCAGTTGCAACTCACCGACGCCATCGGCAGGCAGCAGGATTTCGGTCAGCGCATGCTCCGGCCAACCACCAATAGGCAGCGCGGCATCGAGCCCTGGCCAGCCGGTCGGCTGGCTGCCGCCAGGCGGTGGTGCACTGCGCCCCTGCCAAACCTGACGGGCATTGAGCAGTGCATCGAGGGCGACGACCTGACCCATGGCTTCAGCGCAAGGTGCGCAGGCAACGGGTGACCACGCCCCAGATCGACAGCGTCTCGCCTTCCTTGAACACGATGGGTTTGAAGTGCGCGTTCTCCGGCAGCAGCGCGATGTGGCCGTCCACCTTGCCGAGCCGCTTGATGGTCAGCTCGCCATTGACCACCGCCACCACGATGTCGCCTTGACGCGGCGCCAGCGCGCGATCCACCAGCACTTCATCGCGATCGAAAATGCCCGCGCCGATCATCGACCAGCCCGATACGCGAATGATGAAGGTGCTCGGCTCATGCCCGGGCAGCACCAGGTGCTCGTTGAGGTCGACTACCTCATCGACCTCATCGTCTGCCATGGTGGGCACACCCGCCGGCACGCGGCTCAGGAAAGCGGTAAGCGTCACGGTCGAAGGCGTCATGGATACCGGGCGCGGCGCTTCCAGGGAAGCGGGACTGCGGTAAGCCTCGAGATAAGACAACACCGCCGGCACCTGGCTTTCAGGCACACGGATGCGCTGGCTGGGCTCACCGGCAGGGCGACCGGCGCCCGGGCGACTTCCACCGTGATCGGAAGGAGGCATGGGTTATCTTGATTAGCGGGACGGTATTCAAGATACCACCATCCGTATCTCACCGTCTGAGATACGTTATGCCTACCCAGGCGACGTCTCACTCTGATGCATACATGGAGAACACAGGCCGCCCATTCACAATCGCGCCCATCGGGTCCAAGGATCGGCAGGGTGCGAGCAACGGTCGAGGATGATCGGGAACATGGGTGATAGCGAGCGTGCGACATTGATGCATCACGCCCCTGCGCTACTGGCGATCGCCCTCACCTGCGCGCTGGCCTCGGGCTGCGTCAACCAGCCTGCCAAGCCCGCACCGGCGACAGCAGCACCAGCATCGGCCGCATCGACCGCCGTATCACCCGCGCCAGAAAGCTACAACGGCCCTGCCGTCGACGCGCTTCGCCGCCTGTCGCTGATGCGGCCGCTGGAAGGCGGCATCGAAACGCCGCTTATTCATACCGAGGTCCACGGCTACCTGATGGTCGATGCCGCCACCTACTCCGACAAAGGGCTGGGAAATACCGACTTCAGCCTGCGCCGTGCCGATATCAATTTCGCGCGCATGATGTGGCGCGACTGGCTGTTCTATGCCGACACCCAGCTGGTCGATGGGCGCTTCGAACTCAAGGACGTCTATCTGCGCAAGGAGACCCACCTGTTCGGCGTGGTGACCATCGGAAATCAGCAAGAACCCTTTGGCCTGGAACAGTACGGGAGCTTCAGGAACACGACATTCCTGGAACGTGCCACCACCAATGCACTGGCCCCCAGTCGCAGCGTGGGCATCAGTTCGAGCGATGTTCACGGTCCATGGATATGGAGCTATGGCTTTTACACGGCAGGTCCCCAGGACGAGGGAAGCAAACAGCGCGGCGCCGCCCTGACCGGGCGCCTCGCCTACGTCCTGCATGCAGCAGATGGCCTCTATCACCTGGCCTTCGATTTCTCCACGCGCCAGTTCGGCCCTGGCAATGACCAGAGCTTCAAGTCGGCGCCGGAAGTGGCGCTCTCTACTGGCTCCTACTTCCTCGATACCGGCAGCATCACGGGCTCGAACCGCGTGCAGCGATACGGCCTTGAAGCCGCCCACGTCAGCGGCCCGTTTTCGTGGCAAGCCGAATACATGGAAACCCAGCTGGAACGCGACGACGGCCTGCCGACCCTGCACTTCCAGGGCTGGTATGCATATGCCAGCTGGATGCTGACTGGCGAAAGTCGCGACTATCGCGAAAGCAACGCCACCTTCGGCCAAGTGGTTCCCCATGCCAGCTGGAACGGACATGGCGGCGGCGCCCTGGAGCTGGCCGTGCGCCTGAGCCACACCGATCTGAGCGACCGCGACGTATTCGGTGGCAAAGAGACCAACCTCACCCTGGGCGTCAATTGGTACCTGGATAAATCCGTGCGCCTGTCGGCCAACCTTGTTCGTGCGCTCGACCTGGACAAACCCGGTAGCGCTTACGACGGGCGCCACCCTTCCGCCTTGGTGGGGCGACTGCAATATCAGTTCTAATGGCGCGGTTGACAGGCCCTTGCGCCTAAACAAGAATGGTTCTCAATAATGCCGATAAGCCACCTCCTACCGAGGTCCGGCCAAGGAAGAACACCGCGTGATCACTTTCTGTGCGCTGCTGCTGAACCTGGCCGGCGCTGCACTGGTTTACCTCGCAAGCGCCCGACAGATGCTGCTGGCCAAAACGCTTTCAACGCCGGCCAGGCTATTGGGCTGGCTGTGCATCGTGGCCGGCCTGGTGTGCTGGTTGCTAAGCGCCGGCATGGGCCCAGGTATCGCCGCCGCCATGACGACCCTGATGCTGGCCTGGGCCATGCTGCCCTACCTCGCCTGGTGGCGCGTGTCGGACGCCATGGAAAGCCAACGATCATGATCGCTCGCTGCCTCGCCGGCACCCTGCTCGGCTTTCCGCTGGCGGCCGCTTTGCTCGCCTTGCTGCTGCTCGTGCTGCCCGATCACGGCGCGGGCTTTCTGCTGCCTGCGCTGATCCTGTTCTTCCCGTTATGGATCGCCTTCATGGCGGTCGCCTATATGTTTCGCAGCGGCATGCGCGCCTGGCTGATCCTGGGCGCCGCCAACGCAGCAGCTTTCCTTGCGCTCTGGGCCGGACGCCTGGCGGGCCTCTGAGATAAGGACGTCACCATGAAAGCCGCCACGCTTCGCGCCTATCAGACGGTGCACACCTGGACCGGACTGATCGCCGGCTTTGCGCTGTTCGTGGCGTTCTATGCAGGCGCCCTTACCGTATTCCACGACGATATTGCCGCCTGGCAAAACCCGCCATGGCGCAGTGCGGTGGACGCCGACGTGCCGGTCGACACGCTGATCGAACGTCTGCTCGCTGCGCATCCCACCGCGAAGGACGACTTCGGCATCATTTTGCCGGTCGACCCCTCGCACGCACCCTATGCGTACTGGCAGGACAAGGACGACACCCGCTTCGCCACCTTCAGCCAGATCAGCGCCCCGCGCGCCGAGGCCGCCGAGAATGAGCTGGCCGACTTCGTCTACGCGTTGCATGACTCGCTCGGCTTGCCAGTCGTGGGTCTCTACCTGATGGGCATCGTCAGCGTGCTGTACGGCCTGGCGCTGGTGTCGGGCATCCTGATCCATCTGCCGCAACTGGTGAAAGACCTGTTCGCCATGCGTGTGGGACGCAACCTCAAGCGACTTTGGCAGGACGCCCACAACGCCATTGGCGTGATCAGCCTGCCGTTCCACGTGATCTTCTCGGTCACTGGCGCGCTGTTCTGCCTGTTCGCCATCACGTTGGCGGCACTCAACACCATTGCCTTTGACGGCAAGCTGTTCGACGCCTTCGCCAAGGCCACCCAGACCGCACCCACCGTCACTGCCAGCGGCACACCCGCCAGCATGCTTTCCACCGAGCAGTTGATCGCACGCGCGCGCGCCACCGCGCTGACCAACGGCGTGACGACTTTCAGGCCGGACTACCTGCATTTCATGCACTACGGCGACCGCAACGCAGTGGCGGAAGTGCGCGGACTCTCGCAACACACGCTTGGCACCTACGGCACAGTGGCGATGTCTGCCCACGACGGCAGCGTGCTCGCCACGCATGTAGGCGACGCCTATACCTTCAACGGCATCAGCTACGCCGCCCTGTTCGGCCTGCACTTCGGCAGCTTCGGCGGACGCACGGTGCAGTGGTTGTACTTCGTACTCGGCCTGGCCGGTGCGTTCCTGTTCTACTCGGGCAACCTGTTATGGATCGAGTCGCGGCGCAAACGCCGCCATCTCGACCAGCCGCGTCGCACCCAGGTCATGGCCCGCGCCACCATCGGTGTATGCATCGGCGGCTGCCTGGCTATTTCCGGTGCGTTTGCCGCCACATGGGTTGCCGTGCGGCTGAACATGGACGCCGGCGTGCCACAACGCGTGGTTTGCTATGGCCTGTTCCTGGCGGCCTGCGCGTATGCCTGCGTCCGACCCATCGCGCGGGCCACGGTGGAACTGCTTGCCGCTGCCGCGGCATTGACTGTCGCCGTGGCCGTGATCGATCTGATCGGCAATGCCGCCAACCTCATGCAGGCATGGACACCACTGACTTGCCGCGTGGCGGGCGTCGACCTCACCGGCATCGCATTGGGCATCATTTTCGCCGTTCTCGCACGCGCAGTCGCACGCCGCGCACGCACGGGTGACGCACACAGCGTGTGGTCACTTCGAACCGGCGCCTGAGCCCAGCGAGAATCAGTAAGCCATGCGAACGGAGTTGAGCCGCGCCGACGCCGGGCTGCCGCTCATCAGTGCTATCTCGTCCCACACGGTGTCTTCCTCGCCGCCAGCAATCAGCTCGTAGGCGCTGCGTCCGTCGAATGCATTTTGGTTCCGGCACATCCAAAGCACGGCGCGGTGTCGGTCGCCGAGACTTTGCACCAGCATGGTGGCCAGCGTGGCGTGACGCTGCTCCAGCAAACCAAAGGCGCGCTCCATCACGTCATCCCGCAAGCCGTTGATCTGAGCAAGCTCCGTGGCGACGTCCTGAAACTTGATCGTAACTTTGCGCATACGCTCGTTCCTTTTGCCAAAACGCCTTTCCATTCCCCTCGTTCGCGACGCGACTCCGGGCGGCCTGGAGAACGCCTTCACCCCAGCGCTTCCCGGCGCCACCGGTCAGTCTCATCCACGAAAAGTCGGCAAGACCCTCCGCACAGCGGACCGGCACGGCTGGATCATGCGGAAGCGTTTGCTGAATTCGCGTGAATTCGTCGCCCCTTCATGCAACGTTGCAAAGGTCGGCAAAAAAGGTCGCGAATCGCCACCCCAAAGAGCAGTCGTGCGCCGCTCAGGGCGCCAGCTTCGCCAGCAAGGAGGCCAGCGTGGTCATGGACGCGTGGATGGCATCCGCCGAGATATCCCCATAGCCGAACAGCAACCCCTGCCTCGGCCGACGCCCTGCGTAAAAGCCTGAAATGCCATAAAGACCGATCGAGGACTTGCGTGCAAGCCCGATCACCGCCTCTTCGGTCAGGCCCTTGCGTAACTGCGAGGCGAGATGGATGCCAGCCACGGGCACGATCGATTCCAGCCAGGGCGACAGCTCGCCCGTGAGATGCCCCAGCAACGCCTCGCGCCGCTGGGCGTAGACCTTCTGCACCCGGCGCACATGTCGACCGAAATCACCTTCGAGCATGAAGCGCGCCAGCGCAGTCTGGGTCAGGCTGCAGCCGTGCCAGTCGGCGATTTGCTTTGCCTTGAGGAAGTCCGCGGCAAGCGTTTCGGGCGGCACCACGTAGCCCACGCGCAGCTCGGGAAAGATGGTTTTGGAAAAAGTGCCCACATAGGCAACCACGCCTGTGCGATCAAGGCTCTTGAGTGACTCCAGCGGGCGGCCCTCGAAGCGGAACTCACCGTCATAGTCGTCTTCGACGATGAGCGCGCCTCGTGCCGACGCCCATTCCAGCAAGGCGAGCCGACGGTCCAGGCTCATCGGCATGCCCAGCGGGAACTGGTGCGAAGGCGTGACATAGACCAACCGAGTCTCGTCGGGCAATTCGCTCACCCGCAGGCCTTCGTCGTCGACCGGCACGGGTATCACGCGGGCGCCCAAGGCCAGCAGGCTCGAACGTACCGGCGGATAGCCAGGCTCCTCCACGGCAACGGTGTCGCCCGGGTTGACCATGACGCGTGCCGCCAGGTCCACCGCCTGTTGGGCGCCTTGGGTAACGATCACGTCCTGCCAGTTGCAGGCGACGCCGCGACTGAAACCGATGTAGCGCGCCACAGCCAGGCGCAGCTCCTGCTCGCCACCGGGATCGCGATAAATGCCTCGCCCCCGCGCCTGCACCCGCAAGGCGTGCGCCATGCACTTGCGCCATGCGTCGAAGCGGAACAGCGCCTTGTCCGTCACTCCTCCCAGGTAGTCATACGCAGGCCGTGCGCCTGGCCTGGGCATGGATAGCGTGGGTGGCATGCGCTTCCATACCGATGCGGGTCGCGGTGTCGTGGCCACACGCGTTCGACTTCGCACCGGACGGGGTGCCAAACCTTCGGCCACAAACGTGCCATCGCCTGTCCGGGTTACCAGGTAACCCTCAGCCATCAGGCGCTCGAACGCCTCCAGCGTGGTTTTGCGCGACACGCCAAGTTGCAACGCCAGGTCACGCGTGGACGGCAATCGCTCACCCGCCGGCAGCCGGCCATCCACGATCGACGCACGCAGCTGGCGGTAGATTTGCCCGATGAGGTCTCGGCGACCGGTGATGGTCAGCTGCAGGTCCATTCAGTGGTTACCTTGAATTTCCGAAAAATGGACATTTAGGAGGTCCAATGGTGCGTCTAGCCTAGCCGCACTTTCCCATTGAACCCAACTCCACGGAGTACCGACATGAACGAGCGTCTCGACTTTTACAAAGCCGGCCACGATGCCATCAAGGCCATGATGGGTCTCGAGCAGCGCATCAGCAAAAGCAGCCTGGAAAAGCCCCTGGTCGACCTGGTTCGCCTGCGCGCCTCGCAGATCAATGGCTGCGCCTTCTGCGTGGACATGCACTCATCCGACGCCCGCAAGGCCGGCGAAAACGAACGCCGGCTGGCGGCGGTTTGCGTCTGGCGCGAAACGCCGTTCTTCACCGACCGCGAACGCGCGGCATTGGAGTGGACCGAGTCACTCACCTTGATTGCCGCCAACCACGTGCCGGACAGCGTATGGGAAGCCGTACAACCCCATTTCACGCCGGAGGAACTGACTGACCTGACCCTGTTGGTGGTTGCGATCAACGGCTGGAACCGCTTCGCCATTGCCTTCCGCAAGCCGGTGGTCTAACTGGCAGCAAACGCCCGTACTCAAGGCTGGCGAAGAATCGCCACGATCTTCGCCAGCACCTCGTCGTTGAGATACAGCTGGTGGCCGTCATTGACGATGGTGGTCGATTGCGCCCCGGCAAGGATGGCGCTGTCCAGCGGCACGATGCCGTCACCCGGCGGATTCGTGCCCGGAAGATGCCCGGCAAAGGTGTAATAGCGAACGCCGGCCACGGGCATCAGCGCCTGCGAGGCACGACTGACGGGCTGCTCGGAGCGCAGGGTGCTGACGCTGCTCAGGCCCTCTTTCAGGTAATCCGCGTACAACGCTGCGGATACATGAGGCCGGTTCGCGTCGGTAACGCGAAGGAGCGCATCAAGCTCCGGCGCCTGCACTCGCACAAGATGCACGGCGAGATGACCAATGAAATCGTCGGCGGTCGGACTGCCCCGATGCGGTGCGGCGAGGAAAATTTCGCGTCCTATGCCGGGGTAGGCGTTGAAGTGAAACAGGCTGTCTACCGTGGCGATATCAGCAGACGTGCCACTCAACGCCCCGACCGGCTCATCGAATACCGCGTTCCACACCACCTCGCCGCTATCGGCCGTGAGCAGGCGCGAAATCACCGCGCCCAGGCTATGCCCGATCAACACGACATTCTGTCTCGCCGGCGCCGTGCCCGACGGGTCGAGCACGCTCCAACCATGATTGAGAAACGTCTCCACGCGATGACGGTCCAGCAATATCGGCGTACTCGTCGGGTACACCACGTGCCAGACCTGATAGCGCGCACGCAGGTCCGGCGTGCCGAAGATCAAGTTGGTCAACCTGCCCCATACCAGCGGGCTGCGCCCAAGACCATGCAGCATGATGATGGGCGTTTTGTTCGGGTCGTAATCCTCCAATAGATAGAGTCCCTGGAGAGCTGTCGACTGCGTACCGCCAAGCAGGTTCCAGATCGCGTCCCGGCCAAGTCCTCCCGCTCTGTCGAACACCGCTGCATAAGGAGCCGTGACATCACTGGCAAGCGCGATATCACGGCCAGCCACAGTGATGGCGGGATGCAGAAATGGATCGGTCATCATCAAGTGCGGGGTGCCGAGCTTGCCCGGCTCGACCCACGCCGTCAGCGGGCGATAGATCCCCTCTGGCGGATAAAGCTGGCAAATCGGCTTATTGGTGCAACGCGGCTGCATGGCCACCAGCGAAATGCCAAACCCTGCTGTCGCGTGACGTCCTCCCATCACGGGAGGCACAGAGACAGCATCCGCACGAATCAGCGCTACCGGCCCCGACAAGGTGGGCGAGGCACCACGAAATTCGATATCGAGCTTCGTGCCGCTTACCTTGATGCTTCTGGACGTCCATCGCTGTGGCTCGCGGCTAAGCAGGATATCCAGCAGCAGGCTGGTACAGCGATTGCCGGTGTCCTCGGCGTCACGCTGTCGCACGACATCGGTCGTATCCAGCGCCATATACGCCAGCGAGGCGCATTGCATCGCGATCTGCGCCGACAACTCGGGATCAGACTCATAGGACAGATCGCGCCATAGCGTATGGGCATCGGCCAGAGGGTCCTCTGCCGTTACCCCCGGTCGCAAAGCACCGGCGCATGAGGACAGCATGTAGCAGAGCGCCAGCACGCAGAGCAGGCGCCGTACATGCCCACCGTGCCTCAGCACCCGCAGCCAGGGAGAGGATGGCGGAACGCGCAAAACGTATCGGGTCTCAAAACCCTTGAAGCGGCGCATGCAAGCTCTCGTCACCCGCAGAAGCTTCAACACGCGCGCATCAATGGGACAGCGCGCGACCCCGATCAGGGTCATCAACTTACGCTTTTCATCCCGGTGACGCATCTACCCGAAAGGGGGAACGTGACCATCACGCACAGGGCCTAGAGCAGGCCCTCGACCGGCAGCAGGCGACTCAGCCCCACCTTGAAGCGCCGCCACCAACTGGTGTCGGGCGCGTGATCGACGCGAATGGGCTTGCCGTCAGGCCCCTCTCCTTCCCAGTAGGTGCGTTGGCTGTTTGGGTCCAGCACCACGTGATAGCTGTGCGCCGGCTTGGTGGCGTCGGCAAAAATCGCCAGCAGCGCCTTGGCCAGCACGTTCGATTCGATGATCACGCCATCCTCGGTGTTGAGATCGCGCGAACGGGGATCGAGATTCATCGACCCCACAAAGGCATGGTTGTCATCCACCACCATCGCCTTGGCATGCAAGCTGCTGCCGCTGCTGCTACCGGACGAGGACCCGAAGAAATGGCCGCTGCCGCCACCAGGGCTGCTGGCATCGGACTTCAACTCGTAGATGCTGACGCCTTGTGCCAACAATGACGTCCGATAGGAGGCGTAGGTAGCGTAGACGCCACCTGAGTCAGTCGATGCCAGGGAATTGGTCAGCAGGTTCACCGCAACGCCGCGCTGTCGCATGGCCGTCAGATAGGCCACACCCGTTTTGCCCGGCACGAAATAGGGAGAGATGAGAGTGATCTGGTGTTGCGCGCCATCCAGCCATCCGCGCAGCTTGGGCGCCATATGCAGGCCTTTGTCGTCTGCCTCCGGGTTGCCCTTGTCCGGATCGTCGGCGAGATACGTCGCCGGCCCCCAGGCCCACTGGGCTTCCGGGGTTTCATGGGCGAGGTCGCCCACGCGAGTGATCAGGTTCTGCGCGTAGCTGGTCTGGCTGAAGGTGCGCGCGTTGGCGGCCAGCTGCTTGCGGACGGCGGCCAGCTCAGGGTCTCCCGGCACCTTGTAATGAAACGCCGCGATCGGAAATGACTGCGGGCTGTTCCAGTATCGATCGAAGGCCTCGCCAACCTGCGCCACCACCGGGCCGACCGCCAGTACGTCCAGATCGCGGAAATTGACGTTGCCGTTGGCGTCAAAATACTCATCGCCAATGTTGCGACCGCCAACGATGGCCGCCGAGCCATCGGCGATGAAGGCCTTGTTGTGCATGCGGCGGTTGAGCCGCGAGAAGTCCCCGGCAAATTGCTTGCCGATGCTCCATAGCGACGACTTGCGCTCCATGAACGGATTGAACAGGCGGATCTGGATATGCGGATGGCCATCGAGCGCCCGCAGCACCGCGTCGTTGCCGGCCACATGCAAATCATCCAGCAGGAGCCGCACGCGCACACCACGATCGGCCGCCGCCAGCAGGTGCTGCGCCAGCAGCTGGCCTGTCGCGTCTGAATGAAACATGTAGTACTGGACATCGAGCGAATGCACTGCGCGATCGGCCAGCGCAATACGCGCCAGCAAGGCGTCGCTGGCGTCGCTGATCAGACGCAGGCCCGAGTCTCCATCATGTGTCGACGCAAGACGCGCGGCGTAGGCCGTCAACGGCGCATCGGCCTGCACCGGCATCACGGTGCTGGGCTGACGTGGATAATCGGGACGAAGATCGGAATGGGTGCATGCGGCAAGCGCAAGCAACCCTAGCCACACCAGGCTACGCAGCGATTTGACACCCATACGGCCCCCCTCCCTGGCAGCAGACTCTGTCTGAGCGTCAGCCTATGCGCAAGGCCTCATATGTGAGCCCGGTGTCAACGACCGAAGGTGATTTCCTTGCCTTCGTGGTCACGATCCCAACCGCGCAGCTCGTCGCGGATGTGCGCGACGCGCTGGCGGCCAAGCGCATTGCGCTCCTCGTCCAGCACTTGGCCATCGAGCAGCTCGGCCAGTCGCTGCGCAGTGGGCAGCATGGTGTCCCAGGCATCCAGTGCGGTAATGGGTGCCGGCAAGGTCATGAAGAAACTCAGGCCCGGCGTGCGCAGCGCATCGAGCCGGGTCAGGTCGAAATTGCCGGGCTTGAGCATATTGGCCACGCTGAAGATCGGCCCGAGCTCGCGCTTGCCGTCCACCAGGCGGTGGTAGATACCCATGTCGCCAAATTCCAGACCCGCTTTCTCGGCCGCCACGATCAGGTCAGCACCGTTGAACACACTGCCTTCGCGTGCCACCACGAACAGCGTGACGATGCGCTCGACCGGCATGCGCTCGGGGCGACGGCCAAGGTCCGAACGCGGCGGCACGCGCGGCGCAACCGGTGCGGGAGCGGCTTCGGTTTCAACCACCGGTTCGGCCGCCGCCACCTGTGGGGTCACCGGCCCGCCCACCGCTGCACCGGCGAGACTTTGTTCAAACTGTTCCGGCGGCGCACGCAATGCATCGACGATCGACGCGGCGATACCTGTCGGCTTGTTGATGGGCGCGGGCGTCACCTTGCCATCGCGGCCGCCGGCCAGCGTGGCACCCAGACGCTCGAGCTCCTCGCGCAACCCCATGTCCAGCTCGCCTTGCTGCGGCGAAGGGGTGTCCAGCGGATCCATGTGGAAGTCGTCGCGCGCACTGAACGAGGGTTCGTCCGACACCTCGGCGTCCCCACCAAAGGTGGGTTCGCGGCGTTCACCGGAGGTATTGGGCACCACGCGCCGCCTGCCCTGCTCTTTCTTCGGCTGACCCAGTAGCCAGATCAGCGCCAATGCAATCAGGCAGACGATCAGCAGCGGAATGCCAACGACGGGGTTCCAGGCGAAGGCGAGCACGGGTTGCACGGTCATATCGGAAGTCCTCAGGCTGCGCCTGCAAGTTTAGCCGCTTCGGCAAGATCAACCTGCACCAGACGGGAAACACCCGGCTCGCGCATGGTTACACCGCAAAGCTGCGAGGCCGCCTCCATGGTGGCCTTGTTGTGACTGACAAAGATGAACTGAACCTTCTCGCTCATCTCCTTCACCATGCTGGAGAAGCGACCCACGTTGGCTTCATCAAGCGGTGCATCCACCTCGTCCAGCAGGCAGAACGGCGCCGGATTGAGGCCGAAGATGGCGAACACTAGCGACACGGCAGTAAGCGCCTTCTCGCCACCTGACAGCAACGTGATGTTGGAAACGCGCTTGCCCGGCGGTCGCGCCATGATCGCCACGCCCGTGTCGAGCAAGTCATCGCCGGTCAGTTCGAGATAAGCGTGACCGCCGCCGAACAGACGCGGGAACAACTCCTGCACGCCCGCATTGACGCGGTCGAAGGTTTCCTTGAAACGCTGGCGCGTCTCGCGATCGATTTTCTTGATCGCCGACTCCAGCGTCTCCATGGCACTGACCAGGTCAGCGAGCTGGTTGTCCAGATAGGTTTTGCGTTCGCTTTGCTCGGCGTGTTCCTGGATCGCCGCCAGATTCACCGGCTCCAGGCGCACGATTTTCTGGCCGATATCGGTGAGCTGGGAGCGCCACTGGCTGGCGTCGGCATTCTCGGCCAGCTCGGCCAGCAGCGGCTCCAGCTCCAGGCCAGAGGCAGTAATGGCCTCGGCCAGCTGCTCGGCGCGCAGGTGCAAGGCCTGTGCGGCAAGCTTCTTCTGCGACAGTTTCTCGCGCAGGCCATTGAGCACCTGCTCGATGCGATGGCGCTCCTGCTCCAGCCGACGGAATTCGGCATCGCAGTCTTCCAGCGCGCGGCGTGCTTCCACCAGCTGCTTGTCCACCAGCAGACGCTGGTCGAGGTAGGTCTGGCGCTCGGCTTCCAGTTCCGCAATAGGGTCGGAACCAGCGGCGAGTTGCTCGGTGATTTCGGTGCGGCGGGCTTCGATCTGGCGGATCTGCGAATCCATGCGCGCCAGCGCCTGCTCCAGCGAGGTCAGCGAGGAACGCTTCGATTCCATCGACAGCGCCAGCGCGTGCGCCTGGTCGGCCGCCTCGCGCGCATTCATGCGCGCTTCTTCGCGCGACTCCAAAAGGGCGCGACGCTCGTTTTCCAGTTCGCGGCGCTGATCTTCCAGATCGCCCATATGGCCGACCGATTCGTCCAGGCGCGCACGCGCATCACGCGTTTGCGACTGCAGTTCGTCAAGCTGGTTGATCAGATCAGTCAGTTCGCCGGCCACCTTTTCGGCGCGGGCGCGAGCGGTTTCCATCTTGCCGCGCTGGCTCTGCAGCTGACCGGCCAATTCGGACTGGCGACGGTGCGCGTTGTACAGCTCGCGCTGGGCATCGTCACGGGCACGCTCGGCTTCGAACTTGCGCGTGCGCAGGTCATCGAGGGTATTGGTGGCCTCTTCGATGCGCTCCTCCAGCGCCATAATCTGCTCGCCCAGCGTGCGCATCTCGCGCTCGCGCGCCAGCACGCCCACCTGATTACCTTGCGCGCGACGCACACGGGCCCAACCCGGGCCGAGCCATTCACCCGTAGGCGTCATCACCGACTGGTACGGCGCCAATGCAGACAACCCGGCCACGATCCGGTGCGCGTGCTCGATCGAGTCGGCGGTCAGCACATGGTTGAGGATGGACATGGCAGCCGCAGGGCCGCGCACATGCGCCGCCAGCGTACCGGCGGTGTTGACGCCACCCTCGGCCACATCGACCAAGGCGACATCGGCATTCTCCAGCGCGCCAAACTCGGTCGCCAGCCCGTGCGAGCCATCCACCAGCACGGCATCAAGGAAGCCCGCCAGCGCGGTTTCCACGGCGGTTTCCCAGCCAGCCTCGACCTGCAGCGACTCGCCCAGGCGACGCGACTTGTCCAGACCCAAACTGGCCAACCAGCCGCTGGCCGCACTTTCCTCCTGGCCTAGCGCGGCATGCTGCAGCGCCTCCAGCGAAGACTGACGACCGCGTGCACTTTGCAGCTGCTGGCGCGCTTCATTGAGCGAGGACTGCACCTGGCGTTCTTCGTCCAGCACTTTCTCGTAGCTGGTCTTGTGCTGATCGAGCAGGCCGCCCAGCGACTCCACCCGTTCGCGCTGAGTGTCGTGCTCGATATGCAGCTGTTCGGAGGCGGCATCCAGCGCGGCCACGTCGGTGGCCTTTTGTTCGGCCTCCAGTGCTTCGCGGCGACGCGACAGGTCGATGCCTTGACGGTCGAGGTAATTGAGCTTGGTGCGCTCCACCTCGGCAGCGCGGCTCGATTCGCCGGCGGTGCGGGTGTGCACGTCCCAGCGCTGCTGCCAGTCGGCCAGCTTGCCTTCGGTTTCCCGCGCGGATTCAGCGGTGTCGTCCTGCATCTGCTGCAGCGCTTCGAGCTTGGGCTCACCCTCAGCCAGCGCCATGCGCAGTGTTTCCACCTGCGTGCGATCGTTGGCGATGTGCTCGGCCAGCTCGGCGTGCTCACGCTCCGCCTCGCCCTGGGCGCGTTGCAGGCGGTCGGCGGTTTCGCGGTTGTAACGAACCTGCTGTTCGACGCGGGCGATTTCGGCGCCCACCTTATAAACCTCAGCCTGCACCG
>FTAC01000038.1_pt1 | contig 28891 bp, 22 predicted proteins | sample 1639021 | NCBI WGS metagenome assembly FTAC01 (sample SAMEA3914812, study PRJEB12502) | metagenome | biome: forest; material: soil | place: Canada | collected 2011-07-07 | depth 0.1 m | reverse complement strand
CCGCGAAGGCTTCGTCAAGAATCGCTACATCGGCCGCACCTTCATCATGCCGGGGCAGGGCGAGCGCGTGAAATCGGTGCGCCGCAAGCTCAATCCGGTGGAACTGGAATTCCGCAAGAAGAACGTGCTGCTGGTGGATGATTCCATCGTCCGAGGCACCACTTCGCGCCAGATCATCCAGATGGCGCGCGAGGCCGGTGCCAAGAACGTGTTCTTCGCTTCCGCCGCGCCGCCGGTGCGCTACCCGAACGTGTATGGCATCGACATGCCGGCCGCTTCGGAGCTGGTTGCCGCAGGTCACACGGTGAAGGAAGTGGAACAGCAGCTCGGCGCCGACTGGCTGATCTACCAGGATCTGCCGGACCTGATCTGGGCCGTGCAGGACGGCAACGAAGCGCTGCAGCAGTTCGATACCTCGTGCTTCTCCGGCGAGTACGTCACCGGCCTGGACAAGCAGTATCTCGAGCAGATCGAAATGCTGCGCTCCGACGACGCCAAGGCTTCGCGCCGCACGGCGTAAGGCCTTCGACTCCCTCTCCCCTGCGGGGAGAGGGTTGGGGTGAGGGGCGGGTGCTCGCGAAAACCTTGATGACGAACGACCTCCACGCCGCCGCCAAGCGTTGCCTCGACGCCACAGACCCGGCCGAAAAACTGCGCCTGACCCACGCCACCTGGGATGCCTTCCAGGCAGGCGAGTTGCGTCCTGATCCTTCGTCGCCGTCGCCAGAACCGATTGGCCCGCCAGGTCGCCCGCAGAAACCTCAACTCGTGCCACAGCGCCAAGTGCCGCATCGCGGCCTGGGCACGCAGGAAGGTCGCGTTGCGCTGATTCACGCCGTGGCGCACATCGAATTCAACGCCATCAATCTCGCCTGGGACGCGGTGTACCGCTTCCGCGGCAAGCCTGATGCGTATTACCGCGACTGGGCCAGCTGTGCCCACGACGAAGCCCGTCACTTCGCTATGCTTTCAGAGCGACTCGCCGAACTCGGTCACGCCTATGGCGATTTCGACGCGCACAACGGCCTGTGGGAAATGGCCGAGAAAACAGCGCATCACGACACCGCACGCATGGCCCTGGTGCCGCGCGTGCTCGAAGCACGCGGACTGGATGTCACTCCCGGCATGATCGAGCGCCTGCGTGCGGTCGGCGACACGCGCACCATCGCCGTCCTCGAAGTGATCCTGCGCGAGGAAGTGGCGCACGTGGCTGCCGGCACGCGCTGGTTTCACCATTGCTGCGAACGGGACGGTGTTGATCCGCGTGAAACTTTCCTGGATCTGCTGCGCGACTACATGGGCCGCCAGCTACGCGGTCCATTCAACCGTCCCGCACGCCTTGAAGCGGGCTTCGCTGAGGAAGAACTCGACCGTCTGACTGCATTGGCGCTCGAAACCTGAGGTCATGCGCCCGCTGGTCGTGTGCCTGGTCACCACTGCGCCGTCATCTTTCGACTGCTAGGCTCGATGTTTATGCATGGCCCCCTTTCTTCGTGAAGGAGTCAAAGCGATGAATGCGTTGCCTGGAAAGCTCGTCTGGGTCGAACACGCCAGCGCCGATCCGGCCAAGGCGAGCCAGTTCTACGAAACGCTGTTCGGGTGGACGGACTCGCCGATGGATGTCGCGGGCTCGCCCTATCGCGTCATCATGAATGCAGGTCAGGGCATCGGCGGCTACCGCACAGCGCGGGGAGGTGAGCCCGGTCACTGGGGCATCTACCTGAGCGTGGCGGATGTCGATGCGACCTTTGCCATGGCGCTTGTCGCCGGTGCCACGCCGTGGATGCCGCCGTCCGATTTCCCACCGGTGGGGCGCGGCGCCAGTTTGATCGATCCGGTGGGCGCGATGTTTTCGATCTGGCGCGGTGCCAACGATGACACGCCGGACGCCGAGGTTCCGCCGGGTCATTGGGTCTGGCACGAGTTGCATGCCACCGATGCGGAGAAGGCGTTGGCGTTCTATGAGCAGTTGTTCGGGCTCACCCACGACGCCACGCCCGCGGGAGACGGCACGTATTACGTACTCAAGGCGGGTGAGCTGAGGCGCGGCGGCATCATGAAGACACCGGGCACCAGCGGCAAGTCGCTGTGGCTGCCCTATGTGCTGGTTCCCGATGTGGACGCGGCGACCGCAAAGGCAGCCCTGTTGCATGCCGAGGTCTGCATGCATCCGTCGGATATTCCCGGTATCGGCCGTTTCGCCACCTTGCGCGATCCGCTGGGCGCGGTGTTTGCGGTGTTCCTGCCGCAGCCGCGCCAGTAACCCGAAATCCTCCTGTAGGAGCGCACCCAGTGCGCGACAAGCCAACGGAGCGGTGACGCTGTGAGTACGCGATCGCGCACAGGGTGCGCTCCACCATGGCCTTGCTTATGAGCCAGATCGGCAAACCTCCCTGCGATAACGGCGTTATCCTGCATGGTGCATTGGCAACGCCGTGTGCGTCGCCGTCGCGTCACTGGACGCTGGTGGCTGCCATTCTTGGCTCCAGCCTGGCGTTTATCGATGGCACGGTGGTCAACGTCGCGCTGCCGGCGCTTCAACGGGCGCTGGGTGCGACGGCCGCGGACGCGCAGTGGGTCATAGAGTCGTACGCGCTGTTTCTGGGCTCGCTGTTGTTGGTGGGTGGCGCGCTCGGTGATCGGTTCGGACGTCGACGCATCTTCATGCTTGGCATCGCGTTGTTCACGCTTGCCTCGATCGGCTGCGCGTTCTCAGGCACGGTACAGCTGTTGATCGCGATGAGGGCGGTGCAGGGCGTGGGTGCCGCATTGCTCGTGCCGGGAAGCCTGGCATTGATCAGCGCGACGTTCCCGCAGTCCGAACGCGGTGCGGCTATCGGCACATGGTCGGCCTTCACGGGCATCACCGCGGCGATCGGGCCAGTCATCGGCGGCTTCTTGATCGAACATTTTTCGTGGATGTGGGCATTCCTGGTCAATGCGCCCATTGGTGTCGTGCTGCTGTTGCTGTGCGCGGCGAAGGTGCCGGAAAGCCGTGGCAGTGACGACCATGCTGCGATCGATGTGCTGGGTCCGTGTCTGGTGACGATTGGCCTGGCAGGTGTGGTGTTCGCGTTTATCGAGGCACCGGTCCGCGGCTGGGCAGATGCGCCCGTCTGGCTGGCAGCTGCGATCGGTGTCGTCGCGTTGCTAGGATTCATCGGCGTCGAGGCGCGCAGCGTTGCGCCCATGTTGCCGCTACGGCTGTTTCGCGAACGCAATTTCGCCGGAGCCAATGTGCTGACCCTGCTGCTTTACGGGGCACTGGGCGGCAGCCTGTACTTCCTGCCGCTCGACCTGATCCAGGTGCAGGGCTACGGTGCCACGGCGGCGGGGGCGGCGCTCTTGCCGTTCATCATCATCATATTCGTGCTGTCCCGCTGGGCCGGTAGCCTGGTCGACCGGTTCGGATCCAAGTTGCCGCTGATGGTGGGACCGGTGATCGCCGCCGCCGGGTTTGCCATGTTCGCGTTGCCCTCCACTAACGGAAATTATTGGACAGCGTTTTTCCCGGCCATTTGCATACTCGGGCTTGGCATGAGTATCACCGTGGCACCACTGACCACCACCGTGATGAATGCAGTGAGTCAGGAGTTGGCGGGAACCGCTTCGGGTATCAACAACGCGGTATCGCGCGTGGCGGCGCTGCTGGCCGTCGCGCTATTTGGCATCGTGCTGACGCTGGCTTTCAATGCACGATTGGATAGCGAATTGGCGACGCTGCATGTGCCTGCCGATCTCGCGGCCGCCATCGTCGCGCAGCGCCAGAAGCTGGGCGGCATCGTGATTCCCGACGGTTACCCGGGCGCGACGAGGGATGCTGTGAAACACGCTATCGGCATGTCGTTTGTTGCCGGCTTTCGCTGGGTGATGCTGATATCCGCTGCGATGGCGTTGTTGAGTGCGTTCAGTGCCTCGATGTTCATCCAGGGAAAGAGGCCTGTGCACGTAGCGGTAAAGGACGGCCAGAACGGGACGTCATCCCAGCGTTCGCCGGGATGAAGAGAAAGGCGCGATGCAGGGCCGGACCTTGACGCTATTGCCTCGCCTCGATCCGCAAGCCACGAGGCGTGAGCCAGTGCTCGATACCTTCAAACATGGCCTGCACCAGCAACGCCAACAACGCAGAAGGCACCGCGCCTTCGAGAATCAGGCCGATGTTGTTCAGCCGAATGCCGGTAAGAATCGGTTGACCGTAACCGCCCGCGCCAATCAACGCAGCAAGCGTGGCGGTGCCCACGTTGATGACCGCTGCCGTCTTGATGCCGGCAAGGATCGATCGGGTAGCCATCGGCAATTCCACCCGGCGCAGGCGAACACGTTCCGGCAGCCCCAGTGCCGCGGCCGATTCGCGCAACTCGATGGGAATGCCGACCAGGCCGGCGTGCGTGTTGCGCACGATGGGTAGCAGGCTATACAGGAACAGCGCCGCCATCGCGGGCCAGGTGCCGATGCCGAGCAACGGAATCATGAAAACGAACATCGCCAGCGACGGTACCGTTTGCAGGATGCCGGTGAGGGCAATGATCAATTGACCCACGCGCTTCCAGCGCGCAGCCAGAATGCCCAGCGGAACGGCCAGCAGCACCGCAAGCCCCAGCGAAAGCGCCACCAGTTTGACGTGCTCGATGGTTCGTTGCAGCAGGCGACCCCAGAAGCCGATGCCGTCGGTGGGCAGTGGCACATCGAGAAAGCGCGCGGCGGCATCACTGTCCTTCATGCCGTTGAGCTTCACCTCGGCGTTCATGCGCTGCATGGCTGCTACATCGATACGCCCGCACAGTTTGCGCAGGGAGGTGAGAAATTCCGGCGCGCTGTGCTCAAGCTCCAGACGATAGAGGTACACCGCTTCGTAGCGCGGAAAATAATGACGATCGTCGATGAGCGTGCGCAGGTGGTAGTAGGGAATTTCAGCGTCGGTACTGTAAAGATCGATGGCATCGACCGCGCCGCTGGCTACCGCGCGATACGACAGGGTGTGGTCAAGCCCGCGCACTTGCGTCTGCTCAAGCCCGTAACGTTGCCGAATGCCGGGCCAGCCATCCGTGCGATCCATGAATTCATTGGAGAAGCCGAAGCGAAGATCCGGATGCAGCGCCAGATCGGACATCCGCGTGATGTTGAGCTGTGCTGCCCGTTGCTCGAGCATGCCGATGGCGTAGGTGTCGCTGAAGCCGAGCGAGTCGGTGATGCCGATGCCCAGCGGCTCCAGCTTCGTGCGAAGGGTGCTGATATCGGCGTCCGGCGCAACGTCCTTCAGTAGCTCGTGCGTAATGGTGCCGGTGTATTCGGGATAGACATCGATATCACCATGCTGCAGGGCGCTCCACAGAATGCTGGTGCCGCCCAGCTCGCGCTGGTGTGTGGCGTCGATGCCGGCCTCTCGCGCATTGAGTCGCGCCAATTCGCTCAGGATCACCGACTCGGTGAATTGTTTGGAACCGATGCGTACCGGCGAGGCCCACGCGATCATCGGCAGCAGCGCGAGCACGGATAGCAGCACCTGCCTCACGCCAGGGACTCCGGCAGATGCCGCTGCGCGCGCAGGAACTGGGTGACGAACGTATCGGCTGGCCGGCTGCGAAAATCATCCAGGCTGCCATCCTGTACCACCTTGCCATCGCGTAGAAGCACCAGCCGCTCGGCAAACCATGCGGCTTCTGCTACATCGTGGGTTACCACGATGACGGTTTTTCCCAGCTGGGCAAAGATGCGTTTGAGTTCGTCCTGCAATTCGTGTCGCACCAGCGGGTCCAGCGCGCCCAGCGGCTCATCCAGTAGCAGGGCGTCGGGGTTCATCATCAGCCCACGCATCAGTGCGACACGCTGGCGTTGACCGCCTGACAGCTCAGCGGGATAGCGTTCCAGCAAGTCGGGCGAGAGATGGGTCAGCTCGCCCAACTCGATGGCCCGCGCGTGAATCTGCTCCATGCTCCACCCCAGGTAACGGGGCAGTAGGGCGAGGTTGCCCTGCACGGTGAGATGCGGAAACAAGCCGCCGTCCTGGATGACGTAGCCGACCCTGCGGCGCAACGCGAGAACGTCCGCGTGTTGCAGAATCTGGCCAGCCACCCTGACGGCACCGCTGTCCGGCCAGTCGAGTCCGAGCAGCACGCGCAGCACGGTCGACTTGCCCGCGCCGCTGGTGCCGATCAATGCCGTGGTGCTACCCGATGCAAAATCGAGACTGACCTCGTCCAGCGCCACGAAGGAACCGTAGCGCTTGCACACGCGCTCCAGGGCAAATGCGGCTGGCGGTGCCGCCTCAGCGCCGGTCAAGATTATCTCCGGGGCGCCGGGGTATTGGAGTGCATGGCGCGCGGTCGATCGATGGCTCAACAACGCCGAAGGCAGAGCCTGATGGTTGGCGAGTCTGGGGCATGGCTAAGGACTCTACCTCAAGCCCCGGCCAGCAACCACGCGCAGCGTCCCGTTGGATTGGGACGCTATACGGACGCCCTAAGTCCGGTAGCTGGTGTCGACCCTTTCCAGCTTGCGAAGCAGTGCCGGCCAAACGAACGCGCCGCCGAGGCCTTCCGTCTGGGTGCGCGCGGCTTCCGCGACACCGCCCAGGATGGCGGGTTCGATGCTGACTACGGCCCCCCCGGCCTGGGCAGCGATCTGAATCTGGCAGGTGGCCTCAAAGGTATACATGGCCAGGAAAGCGTCTGCGATGGATCGGCCGACGGTCAGCAGGCCGTGGTTGCGCAGCATCAGGAAAGACGCATCGCCCAGGTCAGCCTGCAGCCTTGGTTTTTCCTCGTCATGCAGTGCGACGCCTTCGTAGTCGTGGTAGCCAAGCGAAGCGAGCACAAACATGGATTGTTGCGAAATGGGCAGCACGCCTCCCTTCTGTGCGCTAACCGCCACGCCGGCTCGCGTATGCGTGTGCAGCACGCATTGCGCGTCTTCGCGTGCGGCGTGGATGGCGCTGTGAATGACAAATCCCGCGCGGTTCACCGGAAAGGGCGATTCGCTTAACTTGTTGCCGCCCTGGTCGATCGCGATCAGCGAAGATGCGGTGATCTCTTCAAACAAAAGGCCATAGGGATTGATCAGGAACTGGTGCGCCTCGCCGGGAAGGCGTGCGCTGATGTGCGTGAAGACGAGATCACTCCAGCCATACGAAGCCACCAGCCGATAGCAGGCGGCGAGGTCGCATCGCAGTTGCCATTCTTCAGGGCTTACTTTTTCCTTGAGCGAAGGTATGTGCATGGGCAGCTCCTGCTGGCAATGGACGGTCAGGGCGATACGTGGCCGTCGTCGGGCTTCTTGTAAATCGTGCGGCGAGGCATGGCCATCACCCGGCGCAGGATGGGCTCGAATTCGCTGAGCGGCAGTGTTTCAGCCTTGGCATCGAAAGCGGGACTGTCGTACAGCTCGCAGAATTCGGCGGTATAGGCGTAATGGGGGTGATCCAGGAACTGATCACGCATGTTCCTGTCCAGGCCCACGTGATGGAAGAAGTAGTAGCCCTGGAAGATGCCATGGTGCTCGACCATCCACAGGTTGGCATCGCTCACGAACGGCTTGAGGATCGCAGCGGCGATATCGGGGTGATTGAAGGTGCCCAGCGTGTCACCGATGTCATGCAGCAGCGCGCAGACGACATATTCCTCATCACGACCTGCCCGCAACGCGCGTGTCGCGGTCTGCAGCGAATGCGAATACCGGTCGATGGGAAACCCGCCGAAGTCACCTTCAAGAAGCTTGAGATGGGCCATCACGCGATCAGGTAGATGCTGCACGTAGGTGGCGAATTCGCCGCCGATGATCTGCCAGTCCTCGGTGGTACTTTCCTGCATGGTTTTGAATGATGCGCGCTGCGTCATGACGTTCTCGTAAGGTGTGGTTGAACGACGAAGGCGATATCCGATCAGGTGACCTGTCGCGCCCGCTGCGTGTCGTGGTCGACGTGACGCGCGGTGACAAACCACAGGCGGCTTGCGATGAAACCGAACAGGCCCGCGATACCCATGCCCAGCGACAGGCCTTGGTAGCCGCCACCGGACGCATCGGAAATCAGGCCGACCAGGAACGGACCCCACGCGCCGCCAAGCACGTACAGGGCCAGCATGGCGCCGCCCCATGAAAGACCCTTCAGGTGCGCAGGCACCACGTCCTGGGTTGTTGCAGCAACAGCAGGTAAGGCCATGCCGACTGAGATGCTGTGCAACGGCATCATCAGCGCACAGAAGAACATCAACGTTCGGTTGTGGATATCCAGCGCAGCCAGCAGCACCAGCAGCAGGAACACCGTGGCGATCGCAATGCTGGTGCCAGCCAACTGCATGCGTCCACCGGGATGCTTTTTCTGCCAGCGATCAGCCAGGATACCGCCGAGAATTGGGCCGGCCAAGCCGATGATGGTGACCAGCCCCATCACCAGGCCGGCGGTGTCCTCCTTGATGGGATAGGCGCGCATCAACAGGGCAGGGAACCAGGTGCCTACCGAAAGCTGCAACACGGCGTACATGCCCAGGCCCACGTAAAGCCAGCGCAAGGTCGGAATGCGCCAGAGCTCCTTGAGGTTGTTCCACAACGAATCGTGGACGAAGTCCGACCCATCGGCCTGCTTCAGCCGGTAGTCCTGCATGAAGAAGGCGAGTATGCCCAGCACGATGCCTGGCACGCTGAAGACGAAGAACGGCGTGCGCCAACCGCCAGCGTGCGCGGAGAGATAACCACCGACGATGGCGCCGATGATGATGCCCACCGTAATGAACGTGTTGAATATGCCCAGCTTCTGGCCGCGCTTGTCTTGCGGATAGGAAGCGGATACCAGCGCCGTGCCGCCCGGGGCGAACCCCGCCTCGCCGACACCCACGCCGAACCGTGCGATGACCAGCGCAAGCAGGCCGCCGGAGAACCCGGTGAGCAGCGTGAAGATGCTCCATACGAAGGCCATCAGGCCGATGGTCTTCTTGCGGCTCCACGTATCGACCAGGCGTGACGTGGGCAGCGTACACAAAATGATGCCGATGAAGTACGCGGTGCCGGCCAGCCCGACCTGGCTATCGGTAAGACCCAGCTCGGTCTTCAGCGGTTGCAGAATCACCGACATGATTTGCCAGTCCGCGTAACGCACCGCGTACAGCAACGAACAGATGATCAGGACGTAGGTGGCGCGCGGCCCGCCAACCTCGAAACGATCGGTTTTCTGCAACGCAGGCGTTGCCGCCTTGAGGGTTGTGCTTTCCACGTCGACACCGCCTCGCTGGCTGGAAAAAAGTCCCCCGGATGTCGCCACCCGGGGCAATGGCGACACTTGCGCGTCGCCGTCCCGACTTTCATCGGGACTTCGGGTGGTTGATCAGGAAGCGCGTTCCTGCTCCTGCAGGGCGCGCCACATCACTTTGCCGGTACCGCTCTTGGGCAGGCGATCGACGATCGCCACCGCCTGCGGCACCTTGTAGGCGGCCATATGCTGGCGTGCCCATGCGATGAGTTCTTCGTTGGTCAGCGTATGGCCATCGCGCAGTACCACCACGGCCTTCACGCTTTCGCCGCGCATCTCATCGCGGAAGCCGATCACGCACGCTTCCTGGATGGCCGGGTGTCCATACAGCAAGCTCTCCACCTCAGCCGGCCACACTTTGTATCCCGAGGCATTGATCATTCGCTTGAGGCGGTCGACCAGGAAGAAGTAACCCTCTTCGTCGATATAGCCCAGGTCGCCGGTGCGGAAGTAACGTTCGCCTTCGACGTCGACAAAGGCCGCCTCCGTCGCATCGGGGTTACCCCAGTAACCGGTGAACACCTGCGGACCCTGGATAAGGATCTCGCCCACCTCACCCACGGGCAGAATCGCCAGCGTGTCCGGATCGACCACGATGGATTGCGTGTTCTGGATCGGCACCCCCAGGCATTGGGCTTTGGGATGCTGCGTCGGATTGGTATGCGTGGTGGCGATGGTTTCCGACAGGCCGTAGCCCTCGATATACGGCAGCCCCCACAGCGTCTGGATCTTCTCGGCCACCGCCTTGGGCATCGCTGCGCCACCACCGCTCAGCAGGCTGAGCGAGCTGAGGTCGAAACTCGCCAAGTCGGGTTGCGCGAGAAAATCGAACAGCATGGTGGGAATCGCGGTCCAGGTGGACACGCGATAGCGTGCGATCAGCATGGCGGCACAGCGTCGATCCCAACGCGTCATCACCACCATGGTGGCGCCGCCGAAGATCACTGCGTTCACGCCCATCTGCAGGCCGGTGACGTGGAACATCGGCAGCGCCGCCAGCGCCACCTGATCCTTGGGCATGCGGCAAAACTCGGCGCTGCCCACGGCGGTGTGCATGACGCTGCGGTGCGTGTGCATGCAGCCCTTGGGCGCGCCCGTGGTGCCGGAGGTATACGGGACGACGGCCAGATCGTCCGGCCCGACGGATATCTCCTGCCAAGACCCCGCCGTGTGCAGGGCATTCTGCCAGTTCACCACGCCACTGAAGGTCGCCGGCGCGGCTGCCACCACTTCGGGAATGGGCAGATCCGTATCCGGGTTGCGGTAGTCGCCGTAGCACGCACTCAGTGTGGAGGTGAGTTCGTGGCCAAGCATCGGCAGCACGTTGGCGGCCAGCTCCTGCCCGAAGATCATCACCTTGCTGCCGCTGTCTGCCACGATGTGCCGCACTTCATCCAGCAGGTTCATCGTGTTGACCGGAACCACCGCCGCGCCGGCGCGCAAGATCGCGTAGAAGGCGATGATGAACTGCGGACTGTTCTGCATGTACAGCGCGACGCGATCGCCCTTGGCGACACCGAAGTACTGTTGCAGATAAGCAGCCAGTGCATCGACCTGCCGCTTGAGTTCGGTATAGGTCAGTGCGTTGCCGTAATAGGCAATAGCCGTGCGGTTGGGATATCGCGTCGCCGCCACTTCAAGGTTGTAGTACAGCGACGTTTGCGGAAGCTCCAGGTTAAGCGGCAAACCCGGCGGCCAGTGACTCACGTTCTTCATAGCTCCCCTCTTGCTAAAGACACGTTTGGCGTGGTGTGTGGTTCAGTCGACTTGCTGTGGCAGCACTACCAGCTTGCCCACCGCCTGGCGGGCGAGCAGCGCCTCTAGCGCCTGGGATGCCTGTGACAGCGGATAACGCTTGGAAACCAGTGGATGGATCTTGCGCTGGCCTAGCCAAGTGAATAGCTGCTTCATGTTCTCGGCGTTGAGCTTGGGCTCGCGGCGCACGAACTCGCCCCAGAACACGCCCACCAACGAACTACCCTTGAGCAGCAGCAGGTTGATCGGAATCTTCGGGATGTCGCCGGCAGCAAAACCCACGACGAGATAACGCCCGCGCCAGCCGACACTGCGCAGAGCCGGTTCGCTGAAGTCGCCACCGACCGGGTCGTAGACCACATCCACGCCGCGACCATTGGTGAGTGCCTTGACCCGTTCGCGCAAGTCTTCGTTGGTGTAGTTGATGGTTTCGTCCGCGCCACGTTCGCGCGCCGCGTCGAGCTTTTCGGTCGATGATGCGGCCGCGATCACATGCATGCCCAGCAACTTGCCGATTTCCACGGCAGCCAGGCCGACGCCACCGCCGGCGCCGAGTACCAGCAAGGTTTCACCGGACTGAGCCTGCGCGCGATCCTTCAATGCATGCAGCGACGTACCGTAGGTGAGCACGAAGCTGCCGGCGATCACCAGGTCGTCGTCGCTGGTATCCGCCGGCAAGGGGATCAAATGAGTGCCTTCCACCAGCACTTCCTGCGCGTAGGCGCCATACGGTGCGATGCCCACCACCTTGTCGCCGACGGCGAAACCACGTACCTCGCTGCCTACGCCGATGATTTCGCCCGATAGCTCGCCACCCGGCGAGAACGGAAATTCAGGACGGTACTGATACTTGCCCGCAACGATCAGCGCATCGGGGAAATTCACCGCTGCCGCTTTCGTGCGTACCAACACCTGCGTTGGCCCGGGCGTGGGCGAGGGCAGCTCGCGCAGCTGCAGTGATGACGGCGGTCCCCAGGCTTCGCAGACAATGGCTTTCATACGGCTCCAGCGTTGTCGATGATAAAAAGGGCGCTCAGAAGCGCCCACGGATGATGTCGTTGACCTTGTCGCGCAGCGCCACCAGGCGCGGCCCGAAATCATTGACGAGCTTCTCGCGCGTCACCACCGACACGCGACCGCTGCAGTTGAAGGCGAGGGTGCGGCTGCCATCGGCCGCGACCATCGGCACGCCGATGGCAAAGACCTCGGGGTTCCAGTCACCCAGCGAGAAGCAGAAGCCGTAGTGCTCGTAATCCTGGCGGGCGCGCACGATGCCGGAGCGAATGCGCGGCCAATAACCGGGCTCGCATTCCATCTCCAGTTCCACCAGATGGCGGTTGAACACATCGAGTGGGCGAGCGGCCAGGTCGGCTCGACCCAGCGCGGTTGATCCATGAGGCACGCGCGAGCCGGCCGCCAGCTTCATCTCGAAGTTGGGATCGCCCTGGCATACGTCGAGCACCACCATGCGGCCACGATCCGCTTCGCCCAGCATCACGGCCGATTGCGTGTATTCGGCCAGCTCCTGCATGAGCGGGCGCGCCACGGCCACGACATCGTTGGCCTTCATGTAGGCGTGACCCAACGAAAGCAGCGCGGTACCCAGCGAATACTTCTCGAGCATTTCCGAATAGCTCAGATAACCCAGCGACGCCAGCGTGAAGGTGAGGCGTGACACGGTGGCCTTGGGCAAGCCGGTCTGTCGCGCGATATCGCGGTTGCCCAGGTGCTTGGTGCCGTATTCAAAGCAGCGAAGGATGGAGAACGCACGCGATACCGCACTGACGAACTGCGGATCGCTCTCGTCGATGGAAAGACTCAGCGTGTCGATTTTGCGCTTGGGGTTGCCCATGATCCGATCCTGTCTGTGAGCCGCCTGGTCAGGCGGCCGCCTTGATGGCGTAGCGGGCCAGTTCGAGTCGCGCGATGGTGCCGTGGTGCACCTCGTCCGGGCCGTCGGCCAGGCGCAGCGAGCGGATGCCGGCGTAGCTGGCGGCCAGCGGGAAATCATCGCTGACGCCTGCGCCGCCGTGAGCCTGGATGGCCCAGTCGATAATCTGACAAGCCATGCCGGGCGCGACTGCCTTGATCATCGCGATCTCCGCGCGCGCCACCTTGTTGCCCACGGTGTCCATCATGTACGCGGCCTTGAGTGTCAGCAGGCGCGCCTGTTCGATCATGCAGCGCGATTGCGCGACGCGTTCATGCCAGATCGATTGCTTGGCCAGCGGCTTGCCGAAAGCGACGCGCGACAACACGCGCTGACACAGCAGTTCCAATGCGCGCTCGGCCACGCCGACGGTACGCATGCAGTGATGGATGCGACCGGGCCCCAGGCGGCCTTGCGCAATTTCGAAGCCGCGGCCCTCGCCAAGCAACAAGCTGCTCACTGGCACGCGCACATCGCGCAACGCCACTTCCATATGGCCGTGCGGTGCGTCGTCATAACCGAACACCGTGAGCGGACGGACCACCTCGATTCCCGGCGCGTTGGATGGCACCAGGATCATCGATTGCTGATGATGGACATCGGCGTCGGGATCGGTCTTGCCCATCACGATGTAAAGCGCACAACGCGGGTCACCGGCGCCAGAGGAGAACCACTTGCGGCCATTGATCACGTACTCGTCGCCATCGCGGCGAATCGAGCACTGGATGTTGGTGGCGTCGGACGATGCCACGGCCGGCTCGGTCATCAGAAAGGCCGAGCGAATGTCACCCGCGAGCAGCGGTTCCAGCCAGCGATCTTTCTGTGCCTCGGTGCCGTACCGCTCGATGGTTTCCATGTTGCCGGTATCCGGCGCGGAACAATTGAACACCTCCGGCGCCCACAGCACTCGCCCCATGATCTCGGCCAGCGGTGCGTATTCGAGATTGGTCAGGCCTTGCGTTGCGCGGGGCGAGCTGGGCAGGAACAGATTCCACAAACCCTGCTCACGGGCATGCGGCTTCAGCTCCTCGATCAGGCGCAGTGGTGTCCACGCATTGCCCGCGGCCCGGTTGTGCTGGATCTCTTCGTGAAACCTCGCTTCGTTCGGATAGATGAACTCATCGAAGAATTGCAGCAGGCGGGCGCGCAAAGCCTCGACTTTCGGGGTGTACGAAAAATCCATGCCGGGTCCTGTCGATAGGTGTAACGCTAGAGTTCCGCATCGTGGAACTTCATTCCACGTGTCGTCCTCATCCTAGGCGCGCTGTAGGTGCTTGACAATGGGGGTCTGCTCCCTTTCTCTTACACGCCAGTCGCCGTTACTGTCTGATCGACAAAACAAAGTTCCGTATAGCGGAACTTGGGAATGCCTCCACATGCCGAAGCTGCACGTGCTGTTCAAGAAGGAAGAGATCGATCCTGAGCGCCTCGCGGGAAAGGTCGTGATCGTGCTGGACGTCCTGTTTGCAACTTCCACCATCGTGCATGCCTTCGGGCAGGGAGTGGCGTGCATGTGGCCAGCGCTGGATTCGGAAGATGCGCTGCGCATCGCCGCCGCGCTCGATGCGCCCACGCTCGCCGGCGAGTACCGCGCCAATCACTTGCCGGGGTTCGGCCCGGCCACGCCGCTGGCGCTGGCCGAATCGCCGCTCGATGGCGCCACGCTTGTGTACGCGACCACCAACGGCACGGTCGCGCTGAGTAATGCCGCGGGCGCTGCGCACGTCTACGCAGGGGCATTGCTCAATGGCGGTGCGCTGGTGGCGCATGTGCTGCGTGCACACCCGGATGCCTCAGTGCTGCTGGTGTGTTCCGGCTCGATGAATTGTTTCAACCTTGAAGATTTCTATGGCGCAGGACATTTCACCGCGCACTTCGAGCGCGCTGGAAACTACGCCCTCACCGATGCCGCATTGGCGGCGCTGTACCTCTATCGCGGTTGCGATGCCGACACCGCATTGGGCACCTCGCGGGTGGGTCGGATGATCCACGCACATGGCATGCAACACGAGGTGGATTACGCCGCACAGTTCGACACGTTGGACGTGGTGCCCGAACTCGACCATGGTTGCCTGCGCGCGGTGAACGCATGAGTGCGGACGTGACCAAGCCGGAGCCCGAGCAGTTGCCGTTCGATGTCGCGGCGCTGGAAGGCTATCTAGCGCAGCACGTCGAGGGATTTCATGGGCCGCTGAGCCTGTCGCGTTTCAAGGGCGGCCAATCCAACCCAACCTATCTTCTGAGCACGCCGGGGCGCAGCTATGTCATGCGCACCAAGCCGGCGCCGGCATCGCAATTGCTGCCGTCGGCGCATGCCATCGAGCGCGAGTTTCGCGTGCAGTCCGCACTGGCGGGCAGCGCGGTGCCGGTAACGGCCATGCACTGCCTGTGCGAAGACGAATCGATCATCGGTCGCGCGTTCTACGTGATGGATTTCATCGAGGGCCGCATCTTTTGGGATCAGTCATTGCCCGGCATGGCGCCGGCCGAGCGCCACGCGATCTACGTGGAAATGAACCGGGTAATCGCCGAGCTGCACAAGCTCGACGTCGATGCGCTCGGCCTTTCCGAATACGGCAAGGCCGGCAATTACTTTTCTCGGCAGATCGATCGCTGGACGCGCCAGTACCGTGCTACCGAAACCCATCGCATCGAGGCGATGGAGCAGCTCATCGCGTGGCTGCCCGCTCATATTCCGCCCGAGGCCGAGCCGCTGGTGTCGCTGGTGCATGGTGACTACCGCATCGACAACGTAATCTTTCATCCCACCGAGTCGCGCATTCTCGCGGTCATCGACTGGGAGCTCTCCACGCTGGGCCATCCACAGGCCGATTTCGCCTACCACCTGATGAGCTGGCACATGCCGCAGGGCGCGTTGCGCGGCATCGAGGGGCTGGACCTGCGTGTGCTCGGTATTCCCGAGGAAGCGGCCTATATCGACCTGTACCAGCAACGCGTCGGTCATGCCGTGGCGGCTGACTGGAATTTCTATCTCGCCTACAACGTATTCCGGCTGGCCGCGATCGTGCAGGGCATCGCCAAGCGCGCGAGCGAAGGCATCGCAACCAATGCCAAGGGCGACGAACACGCCCGCTACGTGCAGCCACTGGCCGAGCTGGGCTTGTCGTTCGCGCAGAAGGTAGGCCAGTGAGCGACTCGCACATCACACATCGCATGACAAACCGCGTGACGCCGTCACGCCACTTCCTTTCCATCACGCGGATCGCTCCCACGGGATCCCTTGCACACAGGGCACACTGAACATGTCAGTCAAGTACGAAATCCGCGATGGCGTCGCGGTCCTGACCATGCAAAACCCGCCGGTCAACGGCCTGGGCCTGTCCACGCGCCTGGGGTTGGTGGAGTCATTGGGTCGCGCGCTTGAGGATGCTGCGGTCACCGGCATCGTGGTGACGGGTGATTCGCGCGCCTTCTCGGGCGGCGCCGATATTCGCGAATTCAACACGCCGCAGGCGGAGCAGGAGCCGACGCTGCCCACCGTGATCGCCGCGTTCGAGCGCAGCAGTAAACCCGTCGTCGCAGCGATCGAAGGCTTGGCCTTGGGCGGTGGCCTGGAGCTGGCGCTGGGCATGAACTACCGCGTGGGCGACAAGCGAGCTCAGATTGGCCTGCCGGAAGTGAAGCTGGGCATCCTGCCCGGCGCAGGCGGCACCCAGCGCTTCCCGCGCGCGGTCGGCCTTGAGGCCGCGTTGAACATGATCGTATCGGGTGAGCCGGTGCCAGCGGGCAAGCTGGCCGGCACCCGCTTGTTCGAGCAGGTGGTGGATGGCGATGCGATAAATGCTGCGATCGCTATGGCCAAGGACAGGGCTGCGGCTGGCGGTGCGTTGCCAAAGGTGCGCGACTGGAGCATCGATCACCCTAATGCGGAAGGCTTTCTCGGGTTTGCACGCGGCGCTGTAGTCGCGGCATCGGCCAACTATCCGGCGCCGCTCAAGTGCGTGGATGCCATCGAGGCAGCGGTGAAGCAGCCGTTCGACAAGGGCATCCAGGTCGAGCGCGAGGCCTTTGCGCTATTGGTCAACACGCCGGAGTCCAAGGCGCTGCGCCATGCCTTCTTCAGTGATCGCGCGGCAAGCAAGATCGCCGACATCGGCCCGGATGTGACGCCGCGCGATATTCGCCGCGTCGGCGTGATTGGTGCAGGCACCATGGGCGGCGGCATCACCATGAATTTCCTCAATGCCGGCATTCCGGTCACGCTGTTGGAAGTGAAACAGGATGCGCTGGAGCGAGGAATCGCCACCGTCCGCAAGAATTACGAGAACAGCGCCAAGAAGGGCAAGCTCACGGCGGAGCAGGTGGAGCAGCGCATGGGGCTGATCACGCCCACGCTCACCTACGACGGGCTGACCGATGCCGATCTCATCATCGAGGCGGTATTTGAAGACTACGGCGTGAAGCAGACGGTGTTTGCCGAGCTGGACAAGATCGCCAAGCCCGGCGCGATCCTCGCCAGCAATACCTCGACGCTGGATCTCAATCGCATCGCTGGCTTCACCCAGCGTCCGCAGGACGTCGTGGGCATGCACTTCTTCAGTCCTGCCAACGTCATGAAGCTGCTGGAAGTGGTGCGCGGCGCAGCTACCGCCAAAGATGTGTTGGCCACGGTGATGGCACTGGCCAAGAAGATCGGCAAGACAGCGGTGGTCTCGGGCGTGTGCGATGGCTTTATCGGCAACCGCATGATCGAGCAGTACGGCCGCCAGGCCGGTGTGCTGCTGGAAGAAGGCGCGCTGCCGCATCAGGTGGATCGCGCGGCCGAGAAGTTCGGCCTCGCCATGGGCCCGTTCCGCATGGGCGACCTGGCGGGTAACGACATTGGTTGGGCGATCCGCAAGCGCCGCATGGTTGAACAGCCGGACATGAAGTACTCCAAGACCGGCGACCTGCTGTGCGAAATGGGTCGTTTTGGCCAGAAAACCGGGGCCGGTTGGTACGACTACAAGCCCAACGACCGCACCGCCTATCCCTCGCCCTTGGTCAACGAGATGGTGGAAAACCACTCACGCGAACGGGGCATCACGCGCCGCGCGATCAGCGACGAGGAGATCGTCGAGCGTCTCGTCTATGCGCTGGTGAACGAGGGCGCGCGCATTCTCGAGGAAGGCATTGCTGCGAAGGCTTCCGACATCGACGTGGTTTATCTCTACGGCTACGGCTTCCCGGTGTGGCGCGGCGGCCCGATGTTCTACGCCGACACTGTCGGTCTCTACAACGTGCTGGCGGCCATGCGCCGTTATGCCAAGGGCCATCAGGGCGAAGACTGGGAACCGGCGCCGCTGCTCGTGCAGCTGGCTGAAGCCGGCAAGTCGTTCAATCGCTGATCCTCCACGCACCTTACCGAGATAACACCGTGAAAGAAGCCGTCATCGTTTCCACTGCGCGCACCGGTCTGGCCAAAAGCTGGAAGGGCGCATTCAACATGACCCACGGCGCGACCCTGGGTGGCCACGTGGTGAGGCACGCCGTCGAGCGCGCGGGTGTCGATCCCGCCGAGGTCGAGGACGTGTTGATGGGTTGTGCCAACCCCGAAGGTGCCACCGGCGTGAACGTCGCGCGGCAGATCGCCATTCGCGCCGGCCTGCCGGTGACGGTGCCAGGCGCCACCGTCAACCGTTTCTGTTCGTCCGGCCTGCAGACCATCGCCATGGCCGCACAGCGGGTTATTGCTGGCGAAGCGGATATCTATGTCGCGGGTGGCGTGGAGAGCATCTCCTGCGTACAGCCCTTCATGAATCAGCACATGCTCACCGAAGGCTGGCTGATGGAGCACAAGCCGGAAATCTACTGGCCCATGCTGCAAACCGCTGAAACCGTGGCCAAGCGTTACGGCATTTCGCGTGAGCGGCAGGACCACTACGGCGTGGAAAGCCAGCAGCGCGCCGCCGCTGCGGCTGCCGCAGGCAAGTTCGACGATGAGATCGTACCGATCACCGTGCTCGCTGGTTTGGCCGATCCGGAAACGCGCCGTTTGATGACGCGCGAGGTGACGCTCTCGGCCGATGAAGGCATCCGCTCGGACACTACCTACGAAGGCGTTTCCAAGATCCGTACGGCGATTCCCGGCGGCGTGATCTCGGCCGGCAATGCCAGCCAGTTCTCCGACGGTGCCTCCGCTGCGGTGGTGATGGACGCCAAGCTTGCCCAACAGCGCAACCTCCAGCCATTGGGAATTTTCCGTGGCTTTGCCATCGCCGGCTGCGAGCCGGATGAGATGGGCATTGGCCCGGTGTTCGCCGTGCCCAAGCTGCTCAAGCGTGCCGGGCTTACGGTGGACGACATCGGCCTGTGGGAACTCAACGAAGCCTTCGCCGTGCAGGTGCTGTATTGCATGGACACGCTGGGCATTCCGCACGACCGTATCAACGTCAACGGTGGTGCCATCGCGGTCGGTCATCCGTACGGCGTCAGCGGTGCGCGGCTGGTCGGTCATGCACTCATCGAAGGCAAGCGTCGCGGTGTGAAGTACGCCTTGGTGACGATGTGCGTGGGCGGTGGCCAGGGTGCCGCTGGCCTGTTCGAAATCGTCTGAGACGCCCATGGACTCGTTGCTGCTGTCGCGTCGCGACCTGGATTTCATGCTGTTCGAGTGGCTTGACGTTGCCGCGCTGACCCGCGCGGCGCGTTTCGCCGACCACGATCGCGCTACCTTCGATTCGGTGCTGGACACCTTCGAACACATCGCCACCGAATACTTTGCGCCACACAATCACAAGGCAGACCAGCATGAACCGCACTTCGACGGCGAACACGTCACCGTCATCGACGAAGTGAAGCCCGCACTCCAGGCTTTCTATGAAGCGGGCTTGATGGCGGCGGGACAGGACTACGCACATGGTGGCATGCAGTTGCCGATGGTGGTGACCACGGCGGGCATGGCTTACCTGTACGCCGCCAACGTCAGCACCAGCGCCTACCCGTTGCTTACCTTGGGCAACGCCAACCTGCTGCTGGCGCATGGCAATGCGCAACAGATCCGCACGTTCGTCGAGCCGGAGCTGAGCGGGCGCTTCTTCGGCACCATGTGCCTTTCCGAACCACAGGCCGGCTCATCGCTCTCGGATATCAATACACGTGCCGAGTACGACGGTGAATCCGCGTTTGGTCCGCGTTATCGCGTCACCGGCAACAAGATGTGGATCTCCGGTGGCGATCACGAATTGTCCGAGAATATCGTGCACCTGGTGCTGGCCAAGATTCCCGGCCCGGACGGCAAGTTGATTCCAGGTGTGAAGGGCATTTCGCTGTTGCTGGTGCCGAAGTTCCTGGTGGACGAGGATGGCACGCTCGGCGAGCGCAACGACGTGCAGCTGGCCGGCATCAATCACAAGATGGGTTACCGCGGCACGGTCAATTGCTTGCTCAACTTTGGGGAGGGCGCGCGCTATCGGCCCGAAGGCAAAGGCGGCGCTATCGGCTACCTGGTGGGCAACGCGCACCAGGGCCTGGCCTATATGTTCCACATGATGAATGAAGCACGCATTGGTGTCGGACTTGGCGCGGTAGCGCTAGGTTACACGGGCTACCTGCATGCGCTCGATTACGCGCGCCAGCGTCCGCAGGGGCGGCCCATCGGTGCCGAAGGCAAGGACGCGTCCAGCCCTCAGGTGCCCATCATCAAGCATGCCGATGTGCGCCGCATGTTGCTGGCGCAGAAAGCCTATGCCGAAGGTGGCCTGGCTTTCACGCTTTACTGCGCGAAGCTGGTGGATGAGGCCCAGGCCGGCGACCACGAGGAGCGTGCGCGCCTGACCCAGTTGCTGGACATTCTCACGCCCATTGCCAAAAGCTGGCCCTCGCAGTGGTGCCTGAAAGCGAACGAGTTGGCGATACAGGTGCATGGCGGCTACGGCTATACGCGCGAGTATCACGTCGAGCAGTTTTATCGGGACAACCGGCTCAACCCCATCCACGAGGGCACCCACGGCATCCAGGCGTTGGACCTGCTGGGTCGGAAGGTGGTGATGGATAACGGTGTCGCGTTCAAGTTGTTCGCCGAACGCGTGATGGCGACGGTGGCGCGTGCCAACGCCGATCACACACTGGCCGCGCATGCCACGACGCTGATCGCGTCGCTCAAGCGCCTTGGCGAGGTGACCCGCATCCTGTGGTCGGCCGGTGACCCGCAGCTCACCCTGGCCAACGCCAGCGTTTACCTGGAAGCCTTCGGGCATATCGCCATCGCGTGGATCTGGCTGGAACAGGCACTTGTCGCGCAGGGACGCGAGGGCGATTTCTACGAGGGCAAGCGTCGCGCGGCGCAGTACTTCTTCCATTGGGAGTTACCCAAGGTGGATGCACAACTTGACCTGCTGGCCAGCCTGGATCGCACCACGCTGGACATGCAGGACGCCTACTTCTGAACCCATGGGATACCGCCGTGACACAACACGATTTGTTTGATCTCACCGGCAAGACCGCACTTATCACCGGCGGCTCGCGCGGCCTGGGGCTGCAGCTGGCCGAGGCCCTGGGCGACTACGGCGCGCGCATCCTGCTGTCGGCGCGCAAGACCGAAGAACTCGAACATGCTCAGACGCATCTTGCCTCGCGCGGTATCGAGGCTCACTGGGTTGCCTGCGATGTGTCGAAGGAGGGCGATGTCGACATGCTGGTCGATGCCGCCATGACCCGGCTCGGCCACGTCGACATCCTGGTGAACAACGCCGGCGCGAGCTGGGGTGCGCCGGCGGAAGATCATCCGATCGAGGCCTGGGACAAGCTATTCAATCTCAATGTGCGCGGCCTGTTTCTGCTCACGCAGCAGATCGGCAGGCGTTCGATGATTCCGCGCAAGTACGGTCGCGTCATCAATGTGGCCTCGGTCGCCGGGCTGCGTGGCAACCCGCCCGGCTCCATGCAGACCATTGCCTATAACAGCAGCAAGGGTGCCGTCGTGAATTTCACGCGCGCACTGGCCGGCGAATGGGGCCAGTACGGTATCACTGTCAACGCGCTTGCGCCGGGTTTCTTCCCGTCGAAGATGTCGCAGATCCTGATCGAGACCCTGGGTGAGGAGGCCTTGATGGCCCATGCGCCGCTGCGTCGCCTGGGTGACGATGAGGACCTCAAGGGGGCCGCATTGTTGTTCGCCTCCAACGCTGGCAAGCACATCACCGGCCAGATCCTTGCCATCGATGGCGGCGCCAGCGCCGTCTGAAAAAACGCTTACTTTTCGCATCGGGAACGCAACGTGCAGACCATTGAAAGCCTTGAAGCGTTAGCCACCTGGGTAGGACGCGAGGTCGCCATCAGCGACTGGTTGCTGATCGACCAGGACCGCATCCAGCAATTTGCAGACGCCACCGGCGACCAGCAATGGATTCATACCGATCCCGAGCGCGCGCGCCACGAGTCGCCGTACAAATCCACCATCGCGCACGGTTACCTCACGCTGTCGCTGCTGCCGACCATCTTCACTTCCAGCGTGCGTATCGATGGCATCGCCATGGCCATCAACTACGGCCTGGACAAGGTGCGCCTGCCGGCACCGGTGCTGGCCAATCAGCGCATTCGCGCGCGGCTGACGCTGGACAAGCTCGAGCCGGTATCCGGTGGCGTACAAGCGCACTGGTCGGCCACCGTGGAGGTTGAGCACGGTGAAAAGCCCGTCTGCGTGGCGCAGATGCTGGTGCGCTATTACCCCCATCCCAACGCAAACTGATTTACCGCGGAGTTTCCATGGATCTTGATTTCGACCGGGAAGAACAGGCTTTTCGGGACCAGGTGCGCCAGTTCCTGGCTGCCCATTTGCCCGATGACATCCGTGACCGCATGCGACGCGGCGACGACAGCAACGCTCGCGAAGACATCCTGCGCTGGCAGCAGATTCTGCACGCCCAGGGCTGGGGTGCGCCGGCGTGGCCGGTAGAGTTTGGTGGCACGGGCTGGAGCAAGACCCAGCAGTTCATCTTCGAAACCGAGTGTTCGCTAGCCGACGCGCCAATGCAGTTGGCCTTTGGCGTGAAGATGGTGGCGCCCGTATTGATGCGCTTTGGCAGCTCCGCGCAGCAACAGCAGTTCCTGCCGCGCATCCTGGCCGGTCAGGACTGGTGGTGCCAGGGTTATTCCGAGCCGGGCTCGGGCTCTGACCTTGCCTCCCTCAAGATGAAGGCCGAGCGCGATGGCGACCACTACGTGCTCAACGGACAGAAAGTGTGGAACACGCTGGGCCAATATGCCGACTGGATCTTCTGCCTGGTGCGTACCGATAGCAGCGCCAAGCCGCAGAAGGGCATTTCGTTCGTTCTGGTCGACATGAAGTCACCGGGTATCACGGTGCGTCCCACCCGGTTGCTCGATGGCAGCTTCGAGGTCAATGAGATCTGGTTCGACAACGTGCGCGTGCCGGTGGAGAACCGCATCGGCGAGGAGAATCAGGGTTGGACCTACGCCAAGTTCCTGCTTGGCCATGAACGTACCAATATCGCGGGCATCGGCATCAGCAAGCGCCTGCTGCAACATCTCAAGAAGCTCGCCGCCAGCCGCAAGAAGGGCGCCGACACGCTGCTGCAGGATCCCGTGTTCGCCAGCCGCATCGCCCAGGTGGAGATCGAGCTGCGCGCACTGGAGATCACCAATATGCGCGTGATCTTCGCCGAGGCGCGCAACCATGCGCCGGGACCGGAGGCGTCCATGCTCAAGATTCGCGGCACAGAGATCATGCAGCGACTGTCCGAGCTTCACGTGGAATTGCTGGGCGCCGGTGCGCTCACTGTCGCCGGCGGCGATGAGGAAGCAGCCCACGCCACCAACACCTACCTCAACCTGCGCAAGCTGAGCATCTTCGGGGGATCGAACGAGATCCAGCGCAACATCATCGCCCACATGATTCTCGGCCTGTAGGAGCCCCGCATGGATTTCTCATTCACTGACGAACAGCAGATGCTGCTCGATACCACGCGCCGCTTTGTCGCCGAGCGCTACGGTTTTGACTTCCGCCATCGCGTGCGCGAATCGGCCGAAGGCTGGTCGCGCGATACGTGGGCGCAGATGGCCGATCTGGGTCTGTTGTCGATCAACATTCCCGAGGCCGACGGCGGTATTGGCGCGGGCCCGGTAGGCACCATGCTGGTGGCCCATGTCGTGGGCGAGGGCTTGTTGCTCGAACCGTTCCTGGCCAGTGCTGTGGTGGCTACGCACGCCATCGTTGCGCTGGCAAACGGCCCGCGCCGCGAGCAATGGATCAACGCACTGGCCTCCGGCGAGCTGATCGCCGTACTCGCGCACGGCGAGGGCGACAGTGACGAGGCGCCCGTGCAGACCCAGGCCCGGCGCGAGGGTGATGGCTGGCGCTTGGACGGCCAGAAGGCCCCGACGTACCACGCGCCCGCCGCCAACCTTTTGCTGGTAACGGCGCGGCTTGAGGATGGCACGCTCGGCCTGTTCGCTGTGCCGGGTGATGCTTCGGGCCTTACGCTGAAGCCAGGCACATCGGTTGACGAGCAGCGCCTGGCAGCTATCACGCTTACCGATGTGAGGCTTGCCGACGACGCTCGCGTGGGTGGCGATGCCGCCAAAGCGGTGCAGGATGCGCTGAGCCATGGACTGGCCGCCCTGTGTGCCGAAGCATTCGGCGCCATGGACAAGATTCTTGCCGCCACCATCGGCTATACGCGAACCCGTGTGCAGTTTGGCGTACCTATCGGCAGCTTCCAGGCGTTGCAGCACCGGATGGCAGAAATGCTGATGCATCTCGAGCAGGCGCGCTCCATGTGCTATCTGGCGACCTCGCAATGCGATGACGCCGACCGGGCGGCGCGTGGCGCAGCGCTGTCGGCCGCCAAGGTGCTGATGGGGCAGGCGGGCCGTTACATCGGCCAGCAGGCGGTGCAACTGCATGGCGGCATGGGCATGACTGATGAGCTCGATGTGAGTCACTACTTCAAGCGTTTGCTCGCGTTCGAGCTTCGCTTCGGCACCACGGACGAGCACCTCGAGCAGTACCGGTTGCAACTGCAAGCAGCGTAATTTTGTTGTCTCGCAACACATCAAAAACCGCGTCTTTCAGGCGCGGTTTTCGTTTAAACGGCCAATTGCCGCGTGTTGTCGTTTTAGGGGCGTTGAGTGCTTCTGCGCTGCACAAAAATGCTATGCAGAGGGGCCGATTCAAGTTCCGTTTTCCAAAAAAGACGCGTGCTAGTTTCCAGCCCGCTACGGGATCTAGCGAAGCGCCGAAGTGGAATTTTGCAGTCTCGAATCTGTGATCGGCTCGAACCGGCGGGGGCGCGAGCGGAGTGGATCGAGAGGGCGCGGGGCGGGGATGCCGTAAGACACATCGTCGACGGATCTGGCTTACCAAAACGGGGAGGGGAACATGGCTTCACGACATCACCGCAGGCAAATCCTGGCGTGGTCCATCGTTATCGCACTAGGTGCTGCGGTAGTGGCGCCAGTGCTGGCACAGGACACGCAGACTGCCAACACGACGGGTACGCTCACCAACGCTGCCGATGCCGCCAAGAATCCGGACGGCACGCCCAAGGTCGTCAAGCTCAGCGAGATCAAGGTGACCGCGCAGAAGCGCGCCGAATACCTGCAAGACGTGCCGGTGACCATGGTCTCCTTGAACAAGCAGCAGCTTCAGGCTGCCGGTGTACGTGACATCAAGGACCTGCAGATCCTGGTGCCGGACTTGAGTGTCACCACTACCGACGCCGCCGAGAACACCACCGCGCGTATCCGCGGCATCGGCACGGTGGGTGACAACGCGGGCCTGGAATCATCCGTGGGCATCGTTATCGATGGCGTGCCGCGTGCCCGCGTTGGTGTTGGCTTTGGCGACCTGGGTGAGCTTGATCAGGTCGACGTGTTGAAAGGTCCCCAGGGCACCGTGTTCGGAAAGAACACCACGGCCGGCGTGCTCGATATCACCACGCAACGCCCGGTGTTCTCCGAGCAGGGATATGCCGACTTCACCGTAGGCAACTACAACGCGGTGGGTTTCGACGCGGCCTATAACAACAAGATCACCGACAACCTTGCCTTCCGCCTGTACGTCGCCGATCGCCAGCACGACGGTTACAACGATGTGTTCGTCAACAACGGGCCGCGTACCGAAAAGAAGGACGACGACCAGGATTTCCATACCATCCGTGGCCAGCTGCTGTTCACGCCGAGCAGCGATGTCGACGTGAACCTCATTGCCGACTACACGCAGCACAACGAGAACTGCTGTGCAGCGGTGACCACTACGCGCGGTGCAGGCATTGCGGCGCTTACCGACGCGTTCGCCGGCGGTGCCGGACGCGGTGTGATTCCTGTGGCTGATCCGTCTGATCGGCTGGCTTATGCCAACGACAGCACGGCCGAGAAGATCACCGACGAAGGCTTGTCGGCTCAGGTCAACTGGAACACGCCCTGGCTCAACAATGCGGTGTTCACTTCGATCACCTCGGTACGCAAGTACACGCTTCAGGCCGCGAGCGACCTTGATTTCACCGGTGCCGACCTCGCGCTGCACGACTACGGTCCCGATAATGGCGACCGCTTCAACACCTTTACCCAGGAGCTTCGCCTGGCCGGCTCTACCGACCATGTGGACTGGATGGGCGGCCTGTACTTCGACAATGTTCGCCTGCAGCGCAAGGAAGCGATCACCCTCGACCCACAGTACGAAGGGTTCCTTTCCAGCGAGCTGGTCTATGGCATCGCCGGGGCATTACCGCCCGGCCTGTTCAATACCTCCAACCCGCAGGCGTTTTTCTCACAGGTCACGGGGCTGCCTTATGGCGCGTCGTATAGCGGCGTGGCCCAGCAGGACCAATGGAACCAGCAGTCACGCAGCGAAGCGGCCTTTGGCAATGCCACCTGGCATATCACGGACGCGTTCTCGCTGACCGGTGGTTTGCGCTACACCCACGAAGAGAAGAATACGCAGTTCGAGTACAACAACCCCAATGGAGGGGTGGGCTGTATGGCGGCACTGACCACCAACGGTGTGGCCAACGCACTCATGCAACGCGGCTTGCCGGGGTTTGTCGTGCCGCTGGTGGCGCCCACCGTGATAGGCAATATGTGCCTGCCGTGGGAAAACCCGCTGTTCAACGGCCTCAACGCGGACAATTCGTTCTCCGACAGCAACTGGTCAGGCACGCTGAAGGCGGCTTATCGCCTCAACGAAAACGCGTTGTTCTATCTGACCGGTGCGCGCGGCTACAAGGCGGGCGGCTACAACCTGGCCCGCGTGCAGTCGGCCAATGGCGAGACCAACGGCGGCTCCGGCGTCATCCCGGTAACCAACACGGTGTTCCCGGGCGAAGCGGTCAACAGCTACGAGCTGGGTACCAAGACCACCTGGGCGGACGGCAACCTGTTGCTCAACGCCGCGCTGTTCCATTCGCGCTACACCAATTACCAGCTCAATACGTTCAGCGGCATCAGCTGGGTGGTCGACTCGATTCCTGAGCTGACCACGCAGGGTATGGATGCCGATTTCCTGTGGCAGACCCAGATCACGGGTCTCTCGGTGCAAGGTTCGGCCACCTATACCAAGGCGCGCTTTGGCAACCAGCTGCTCGCCGATCCCACGCTGGTCGACATCCCGGGCAGCGTGGCCGGCTATGCGCCGACATGGGCAGGCTCGGCAGGCGTGAGCTACCAGTGGAACTTCAACAGCAAGCTGATTGGTCGCTTCAACATCAATGCCAAGTACAGCGGCGACTATCTCGCCAGCGGCCTGCCGGAGATCGGCATGACGCAGAAGGCCTACACGCTGCTCAATGCCCGCTTCACCGTCGCGGACATCAACAAGCATTGGAGCATCGAATTCTGGGGCGAGAACCTCACCAACCGGACGTACATCCAGGCGTACTTCAACCCGGCACTGCAAACCGGCTCCATCGGTGCCTTCCTTGGTGCGCCGCGTACCTACGGCATCACCCTGCATGGACAGCTGTAACCCGTACGTAGCGCCGACCTGGTCGGCACTTGGGTGAGAGCGGCGGTGTTCGTCTTCGCGACGAGCACCGCCCGCATGGCAGTACGTGCCCGTACGCTGCCGCCTGCAGGTGAAGAGCCGTGAATAACCAACATTTTGATGTGCTGATCATTGGCGCTGGGTTGTCGGGCATTGATGTCGCCTGTCATCTTGCGCAGTCGTGTCCGGACAAAAGCGTCGCCCTGCTTGAGCGTCGCCAGGCCATGGGTGGCACCTGGGATCTGTTTCGCTATCCGGGCATTCGATCTGACTCGGATATGTTCACGTTTGGCTATCCCTTTCGTCCCTGGCACGACCCCAGGACGCTTGCCAACGGCACCGAGATCCGCGATTACATCGGTGAGACGGCGCGTCAGTTTGGCGTGGACCGGAAGATCCAGTACGGCGTGAAAGTGCTCAGCGCCCAGTGGTGCAGCCAGCGACAACAGTGGCGACTGGTGGCGCAACACGAGGCGACGGGCGAGACACGTAGCTATACCTGCCGCTTCCTGGTGAGTTGCACCGGTTACTACAACCATGACCAGGGCTTTCAGCCGCGTTTTCCCGGTGAAGACGCCTTCAAGGGCCTGCGCATTCACCCGCAGCATTGGCCGGAAAATCTCGATTACGCGGGCAAGCGGGTCGTGGTGATTGGCAGCGGTGCCACCGCGGTGACGCTGGTGCCGGCGATGGCTGAAAAGGCTGCGCATATCACCATGCTGCAGCGATCGCCGTCCTACGTGGTGTCCATGCCAGGCGTCGATGGTATCTCCGCCTTGCTGAAACGGTTCCTGCCCGATTCGGTGGTCTATCGTTTTGCCCGCAAGCGCAACCTGGCGCTTCAGCGGGGCGTATATCTCGCCTGCCGCCGCTGGCCCAAACTGATGCGTCGTGTCCTGCTTTCCATGGTGCGAAAGCAGGTTGGCAACGATATCGACATGCGGCACTTCACCCCGAACTATCTGCCGTGGGAGCAGCGCGTGTGCGTGGTGCCCGATGGCGACCTGTTCGAAAAGCTGAAGTCGGG
>FTAC01000043.1_pt1 | contig 33064 bp, 27 predicted proteins | sample 1639021 | NCBI WGS metagenome assembly FTAC01 (sample SAMEA3914812, study PRJEB12502) | metagenome | biome: forest; material: soil | place: Canada | collected 2011-07-07 | depth 0.1 m | reverse complement strand
GGCGAACCTGCGCTGGTTGCCGCTGCGGGTGTGGCGGACGACGACGTCGAGGGCGTCAAGCTGCTGCTCAAGCACCGCGCTGCAGTCAACGCCGTGGATGCGCGCCATCGCAGCGCGCTGATGGCCGCCGCCGCCGAAGGCCACGAGCAGATCGCTCGCACCTTGCGCACTGCGGGCGCCGACGTGACGCTGGTTGATCGTCACGGCAGCACCGCGCTGATGGAAGCCGCCCGTGCCGGCGCGGTCGGCATCGTGAAACTGCTGGCCGAGGCGCAGCCCGATGCGCGCGTGCGCGACAGCCACGGCCGCGACGCACTCACCCTGGCCTGCCAGTCACCGCATGCCCATGCGGATATGGTGCGCGCGCTACTGGCGCTCGGCGCCGAACCCAAAACCGTCGGTGGCGATGGCCGCAGTGCGCTCGATCATGCCGCCGCGGCGGGACGCTGGGATCTGGTCACCCTGCTCGATCCGGACACGCCGCTTCCCGCCACCCTGAGCATGGATGCGTTGCCCGAGGGCGCCGACACTCCCGCGCACCTGCTCGATGCCTTGCGCTTCGGACACTGGGCCATCGTGTCCACCTTCGCGGCACGCGTGCGCGAGTGGCCGCAATCGCAACTGGCCCAGCTCTATCTGGATCTGGCCGCGCCAGGCCAGGGCGCCGCGCGCCGCTGGCTGCTCGATCACGCGCTGGATCCCGAAGCCCGCCTGCAGCCGCAGCTGGTGGATGACGCCGACACCGGCGAAGGCCATGAAGCGCCATTGCCGCCGCTCGGCCGACGCCTGTTCGACGCCCTGCTGCAGCAATTGCCCGCGGCAACCGAAGCGGTCGAAGACTTGTTGCAAGCGAGCGCGACGCCGGCGGGTGCAGGCCTGCTGGCGCAGACCCTGCAGCGGCTGGAAGACAGCGCGCAGGGCGCCGCCCTGCCACTGGCCATGCTGGAACGCGGCGCCGATCCATTTGGTCCGGATGCACGCGATCGCACGCCAGTACACCTGGCAGCTACTTACGGCCACAGCGCGTTGCTGCAGGCGTTGCTTGCCCGTGGCTGCGATCCCAATACACGCGACAGCAGCGGCCGCACGCCGCTATTTGCTGCGCTGGAACATGGCGAGCGCGCGCTACCGCTGGTGCGCGCGCTGGTCGCGCACGGCGCCGATCCTGAGGCGATCGACGCCAACGGCGAGACGCCGCTCGGCTTGTCGCTGGAGCACGGCGCGGTCGAGCGCTGGATGAACTGGGGTGACTGGGCGCGTCCCGCCCGCCCGCTGCGCGCCGACGACCTGCCGGTCGCCGCCGCAGCCGGTGCAGTCGCCGCGGTGGATCGCCTGCTGGAATTGGGCTTTGCCGTCGACACACGCGACCATCAGGGCGCCACCGCGCTGTTGCACGCCTGTGGCGCTGGCCAGCGCGACGTCGCTGCGTTGTTGTTGGACAAGGGCGCCGATGCCACGCTTGCCGCCACCAACGGTATGACGCCCTTGGCCGCTGCGGTCAGTGCTCGGCGCGAAGCGCTGGTAGCCCTGCTGCTGCAACAGGGCGTACCGGTGGACCAACGCCTGCCGGGCGAGGCCACCGCATTGATGATCGCTGCGGCAATGGGTTATCCCGAGATCGCCGAACAACTGCTCGAGGGCGGCGCCGAAGTGAACGCGGTGGATGCACGCGGACACGCCGCGCTGCATGCTGCCGCCCAATACGGTTTCGACCATAACGACAGCCTGCGTGCGCGCCGCCTGTTCGATGCACTGCTCAAGCGCGATGCCGACGTCAGCCTCGCCGACAAGGAAGGCAAGACGCCGCTGCTGTTGCTGCTAGGTGCCCATCTGCGCCCGGGCAGCGATTGCGACCCCACGCATATTGGCGCCCTCGTGCCGGTGCTGCTGGACGCCGGCGCCAGGCTTGAACATGCCGACCAGCGCGGCGTCACGGCGCTGCATGCCTGCGCCATGCATGCACTTCTTGCGCCCGCACGCGTGTTGTTGGCACGTGGTGCCGATCGACAGGCAGCCGATGCCTTCGGCCGCACCGCCGCCGATGTGGCCAGAGCCATTGGCTATATCGATATCGCCCACGAACTGGCCGCGCGCAGCAGCGGTGCGGTTCCCAGTGTGCGACAGATGTTGCGGCAGCCGGCGCAACCGACGGACTGAAAGCTCAGCGCTGTTGCGCGTGCTCGCGTCGGACCGGCCTGCGTGAAAACAGGCCTCGACGCAGTTCGCGTGGCATGCCGGCCGCGGCCCGGGCGGCGCTCTCCATCAGTTGCCTGGCAGCGGGCTCGGGACGGGACGGCAGTTGCCGCCACGCGTGCACTACCGAAGGCAGGGCGATTTGGTCCACGCGCGGCACGTGCGGCAAGCCGCCCAGCACGCTCACCGCACTGCCAGTAGCGCTGCGCGGCGTCCACATCGACGGCCAGCGGTTACCGAACAACACTACTAACGGACAGCCCACCGCCGCAGCGAGATGCGCGGGCCCGGTATCGACCGACACCATGCTGTGCGCCACATGCAGCAAAGCACGCAGATGACCCAGTGGCAGGCCACCCTTGGGCGCGATGACCTGGGAATGCCCTGCGGCGGTACTTATCGACGTGAGGTAGGCGGCCTCTTCCGATGACCCGCACAGCAGCACGTGGGCATCAGGCATCGCCTCGACAATTGCGCGCGAAAGCGCAGCCCAGCGCTCAACCGGCCAGGATTTGTCGTCGTCATGGGCCTGGCGCACGCCATTCCAGCGCATCGTGCGCTTGTTGGCCGGCTGCAGCAGCACCAGCGGACGTTCCTGCAGACCACGTGCAGCAAGCCATGCCTGTGCCTCGCATTGCTCTGACATGGTCGGCGGCAGCCTTGGCGCGGCGGACAAGCCCTCTTCCGCATCGGCGATGTCACTAAACGCGGCAGGCGTCTTATCGGCAAAACGCATCAGCCAGTCTGCCCAGTGCTCATCAGGCAGCAGCGGCGTGTCTTCGATAAAAACGCATTGCTGCGGCGCGATGCCTGCCAGCGCCAGCATGGGACGCACCTTGGTGCGCGTGCGTACATCGGGTTCGCAGATGTAGAAGGGCGATTGGCGCATGCCACGCAACGCCAGCGCCGTGCGCAAGCGCTGCGGGTTCAGCCACAGCGCGCCGTTCTGGCTGGTGAAGTAACGGACTTCGGCGACGTCTTCACTGCCTTCGTACAGCACACGCGAGCAGTCGCCCAGGGACACCAGCCGGCAGGCACCGCCATAGCGACGGCGAAGCTTGTGCAACAAAGGTTGCAGCAGAATGGTGTCACCCAACCGTCCAAAACGGATGACGACGGGATGGATAACGTCGCGCTGATTCATTCATGAAAGGCTGGCGTCGGGCAAACCCGATCCCGCAGATGACCCACCCCCCGGCGGCACGACCTGCAAGCAAGCACCATCTTTCCTTATCCGCACCGAAATGAGTTACGCCTGGAACGTAAGTTGTAGCGCAATCTTCCCGCGGTGCAACATCGCTGCGTGCGCCGCACAAACGGCTGAAACAATCGTGTGTTTAGCCGTCCAAGCCTTAGCGTGTCACGTCTTCATCGCCCGGCGTTACACCGGTGGGCTTGTTGCGCACGCGCCTGGGCTCAGGCTCGGCATCGGCCTGATACAACTGATCGAGGTCGGCCAGCGCTTCGCGAGTGGTTTGCACGATGCGCGCGTCGTCGTCGTAAACCAGATACTGGCGCTTGAGCAATTCCGCATCGTGCCGACGGAAACGCTCCACCCGATCGGCCGCCAGCTCGGCCGGCGTGCCCAAGGCTTCCAACGTCATGCGCGACATCTTGAGGCTGGAGTAAAGCGTCTCGCGAACGGGAAGCTCCACCCCGAGATCCATCAGACGCCACGCATGCTGACGATTGCGTGCACGCGCGACAATCTTCAACCCTGGATACATCTGCCGCACGACGCGTGCGATGCGCAAGCTCTGTTCCGGGTCGTCACTGGCCAGCACAAACACATCGGCTTGATCGGCCTGCGCCGCGCGCAACAACTCTGGACGGGCAGGATCACCATAGAAAAGATTGCTGGTGGTGCCGAAGCGTTGCACCAAGTCGATCTGCTCCACCGAGTGATCCAACGCCACGAACGAAATGCCCTGCGCGCGCAGCACGCGAGAGACGATCTGGCCCATGCGTCCGTAGCCGGCGATGATCACGCGCGGCGAATCGGCCACGATAGTGTCGAACTCGCGCGTCTTCTTCGGCTTGGCGCTGAACATTTTGCCGTACACCGTGACCAGTAGCGGCGTGATAGCCATCGACAGCGTGATGGCCAACACCTGCAAGCCGTGCTGTTCGTCAGTGATGAGACTTTGTTCGCGCGCCAGCTTGAGCACCACGAACGCAAACTCGCCGCCGCAGGCAAGCAACACCGCCAGGCGCATCGCGTCGCGGCGATCGAGCCCGCCAATCACCCTTCCCAGCGGCACCAACAAGGCACCCTTGATTAACATCAGCACCACCACCAGCAACGCTACGCGCAGCGGTTGATGCAACAACAGGGTGATATTCATCGACATGCCGACGCTGATGAAGAATAGCCCGAGCAATAAACCCTTGAACGGCTCGAGATGCGATTCGAGATCGTGCCGGTATTCCGAGTCGGCCAGCAGCACACCGGCCAGGAATGCACCCAGCGTCGACGACACCCCCACCACTTCCATCAGCCACGCCGTGCCCAATACCACCAGTAACGCGGTGGCCGTGGACACTTCGATGGTGTCGGCCTTGGCGACAAAGCGAAACACCGGGCGCAACAGATAGCGGCCGCCGACCATGACCGCGATGATGATGCCCACCGTGCGCGCCACCGCCATCAGGTCGAAACCGTGCTTGCTCGATGCGCTGGCCAGCAAGGGCACGGCGGCGATCAGCGGAATGGCTGCAAGGTCCTGGAACAACAAAATGGCGAAGGCCTGGCGACCGTAGGGCGTACCCGCTTCCTTCCGTTCGGCGAGAATCTGCAGGCCAAAGGCGGTGGACGACAGCGCGAGGCTGGCGCCAACGACGGTCGCTGCGTTTACCGTGAGACCAAACAGGTAGTAGCCCGCCACGCCGATGACCAGACTGCTGGCCAGCACCTGCAACAAGCCGGTGCCAAACACCTGGCGTCGCATCACCCACAGTCGCTGCGGCGACAACTCCAGGCCAATGACGAACAGCATCAGCACCACGCCGAATTCGGAGATGGTCGCCACGCCGGCCGTGTCACTGATGAGGCCCAGCTCCTGCGGCCCGATCACGATGCCCGCCAGCAGATAGCCCAACACCGAGCCCAGCTTGAACCGCTTGGTCAGCGGCACCGCAATGACCGTCGCCACCAGGAACACCAGCGCCGTCTGCAGAAAATGGTGGCTATCCACGCGCGCGCTCCATTCAGGTAATTCGTATTATCTCACGACGACACTCGTGCCAATCGCATCCAAGCGGAGGCAACGCACCCAACCGGCATCACGCGGCCGCCGGCAAGCTCTGCCATTGCTGGGCAAGAATGACCGACAGGCGCTCAACTGCCGGTGATGGCTCAGCGTCGGCCCGGTGCAGGCAGAGCCCGAGCGAACCCAGCGGCGGCAGAGTCGATTCGTGCGGCGCCAGCGCGCGCACGCTTGGCGGCAGGCCTAACGGTGTGCGTAGCGAAACACCCAGCCCCGCCGCCACAGCCGCCCAGATGCCCGCCAAGCTGGCGCTGGTGAAAGCGATGCGCCACGGGATATTGGCGTGATCGAGCGCGGCGGTTGCTGCGGTGCGCATCAGGCAGGGTGCTTCGAGCATGACCAGCGGCAACGGTTCGCCATTGTCAGCAGGTTTCGCAAGCTCGCTGCCGGCGGCGACGATCCAGCGCAGCGGTACCTGGCCCAGGCGTTCGGCATGGGGTGTGGTCACGCCGGCATCCCATGCCAGCGCCAAATCCAGACGACCGGATGAAACGCGCTCGATCAATTCGACGTTGCGTGCGATGCGCGCTTCGATGCGCACACGCGGGTGCGCGCGCGAAAACCGACCCAGCACCTCGGGCAACAACGCCTCGCCAAAGTCCTCCTGCAGACCAAGCCGCACCCAGCCTTCCAATTCGCTGCCGTGCAAGGCAGCGGCCGCCTCGTCGTTGAGATCGAGCAGGCGCCGGGCATAGGCCAGCATGGTTTCACCGGCTTCGGTAAGCGCCATGCCGCGCCCGGATTTGCGCAGCACCGGCGTGCCGGCCTGCTCTTCCAGCTTCTTCAACTGCGCGCTCACCGCCGAGGTGGAGCGGCCCAGCCGATCAGCCGCCCGCGCAAAACTGCCCAGCTCGATACCGGTAACGAAGCTGCGCAGGACATCCAGATCGAAATTCAAGCGACGCATGGGGATAGTCCCGTTTTAGTGGACCTTTAGTCCCGTATTTTCCGATTTTCAGAACGATACTGTCCGCCTTAGCCTAGCCCTGGTCAAGAACAGCGCAGGAACGAAAACACCCATGTCTACCGTGTCCGACATCGGCCAACGAAGTTTCGGCGACATCGCGCCAACATTCGCCGAGCTCACCGACCAGGTGCTGTTCGACCGTATCTGGCAGGACCCGGCGCTATCTCCCCGCGATCGCAGTCTCGCCACGGTGTCGGTGCTGCTTGCCCTGGGCCGCACCGAACAACTGGCATTTCATCTGCGCCGTGCCCGGGACAACGGCATCGACACGGCGAGCCTCGCCGCCCTGGTCACCCACCTGGCCTTCTACGCCGGCTGGCCGGCAGCCGCGTCGGCACTGCCCTTGCTGCGCGCGCTGGCCACCGAGGAGCCCGCAGCATGATTGCCATGCAGTACAGCTTCACACTGCCCGCCGACTACGACATGGCCATCGTCCGCCAGCGCATCGCCAGCAAGGGCCATTTGCTGGACGACTTTGACGGCCTGCACTTCAAGGCCTATCTGCACGCCAGCCGCGACAACGCCGCGCTAGCCACGCGCGAAAATCTGTATGCGCCTTTTTATCTTTGGCGCGACAGCGCGGCGATACAGCGCTTTCTCGGCAGTCCCGGCTTCGCGCAGCTCACCCAGGCATTCGGTTGGCCGGTGATTCGCTGCTGGCCGGTATGGGACGCCTATCTGTCGCCGGAAGCGCAACATGCCTCGCTGGCCTCACGCGAGCTCGACACCATCGCGCCGTACAGTGCGCTGGATGTCCTACGTCAGGACGACCACGCCGCGCTGCAGCGTGATATTGAGCGCGGTGCGCTGGCCGCCGTGAATGCCTTCGAACCCACGAGCTGGACACGCGTGCGCTTTCGCCTGTGGGGCGAACCGCACCCGGCACTGGCCGCCGATCATCGGCAGCTCTACGACGTAGGCCACGTATCGCAACCGAAACCTCGCAACGCATAACTCGCTGGAGCATTCCCATGCCACTCGTACGCATCGCCCTTCGTCGCGGCAAGTCCCCGCAACATATCGCCGCCATTCGCAACAGCATCTATCGCGCCATGACCGAGGCCTTCAATGTGCCGCAGAACGACCGCTTCATCCTGGTGCAGCAGCATGAGCCGGAGGAGTTCGACTATGACCCCAACTATCTGGACATCGCCCGCACGGATGATCTGGTGATCATCCAGATCGCATGCAACAACACGCGCACGGTCGAGCAGAAGCAGGCCTTCTATAAGCGGACCGTGGAGTTGCTGAGCGCGGAGCCGGGGTTGCGGCCACAGGATGTGTTTATCAATTTGTTGGAGACGGCCAAGGAGAATTGGTCGTTTGGGAATGGAGTGGCGCAGTACGCGTGAAGGCTTGCCGCTCTTGTTGGAGCGCACCCTGTGCGCGACAGGGCAGTCCTCATTTCATCGGCGCTATCCGCGGGTGCTTATGACTCGTTGTACCTGCGAACGCGGGAGCGTGCTTGCAACAGCGAAGCTGGTTATCCGGTGGCTTTGCTCTCGGTTGTGACTTTATCGCCAGGGTGACGAGAACGCTCAGCGTTCCCGCGGGTATCTAACCCTCGCCCCAGTCCCCAAGTGGTCAGCGAAAGCAAACCACACCTACTCCCCTCGCAACCACCGCGCCGCATCAACTGCAAAATACGTGAGGATCGCATCCGCCCCCGCCCGCTTGAACGCGACCAGCGATTCAAGCACCACCGCCTTCTCGTCCAGCCAGCCATTCTGCGCAGCCGCCTTGAGCATCGCGTACTCACCACTCACCTGATAAACAAAGGTGGGCATGCCGAACGCATCCTTCACGCGGCGCAACACATCGAGGTAGGGCATGCCGGGCTTCACCATCACGGCGTCGGCGCCTTCATGGATATCCAGCTCGATCTCGCGCAAGGCCTCGTCGCTGTTGCCCACGTCCATCTGATAGGTGTGCTTGTTGCCTTTGCCCAGGTTGCCCGCGGAACCCACGGCATCGCGGAAGGGGCCATAAAATGCCGAGGCGTACTTGGCCGAATAGGCAAGGATGCGCGTATGGATATGGCCGGCTTCTTCCAGGGCATCGCGGATCGCACCGATGCGGCCATCCATCATGTCCGACGGTGCCACGAAATCCATGCCTGCCTCGGCTTGCGCCAGCGACATCTTGATCAGCGCCTCGATGGTCGGTTCGTTCATCACGTAGCCGTTTTCATCGATCAGGCCGTCCTGGCCATGCGTGGTGTACGGATCAAGCGCCACGTCACCAATCAGCCCCAGCTCGGGATACGTCGCCTTGAGCGCACGCGTGGCGCGCTGCATGAGGCCCTGCGGATTCCACGCTTCGCAGGCGTCCTCGGTTTTTACGGCCGCGCCCGGCGAGGGAAACAACGCGAGCGCGGGAATGCCCAGGCGCACGCACTCGCCGGCAAGTTTCAACAGCTCGTCGATCGACAAGCGCTCCACGCCCGGCATGGACGGCACCGGCTCGCGCTGGCCTTCGCCCCCGATCACGAACGCCACCATGATCAGGTCGCTGGGCAGCAGGGTGTGCTCGCGCATCAGCGCGCGGGAGAAAGCATCGCGGCGCATGCGGCGCATGCGGATGGCGGGAAAGCTCATGGGCGGGTTCTCGGGCAAGACATTCGCCCTATTTTAGCGCCTCAAGGCCTTGCTGCTGTCGTGGATGGGTTGACGCGGCGGGTGAGACGGGCAAACCGCACCATGCATGAACAGCCCATCCATCGAACACCCCGCTGACACGTTTGCCAGTGCAGTCTTGCTTCGCTTGCCCACCAAGGAGCCCAGTCCATGAGTAAACCCGCCGCCCGCCACCACTGGCCACTGGCCGCCGAGGCCCGCTACCTGGGACCACACGAAGGCACCGAGCCGATCGACGTCACCGTGGTGCTGCGTCGTCGTGGCGACCATCCTGCGCCGGCAGCGTGGCCGCATCGCCCGCTGTGGAAGCGCGAGGAGTTCGGCGCACATTGGGGCGCCGATCCGGCGGATGCACAAACCGTGCGTGGCTTCGCGCAGCAACACGGGCTGCAGGAGACGGGCTGCGAATTGCAGCGACGGGTGATGCATCTGCGTGGCACGCCGCAAGCCCTGCAAAAGGCCTTTGGCGTGGAGCTTGGGCGCTACCAATTCGATGATGGTGGCCCGGAGATGATGGGCTGCCGCGAAAAACCGGCATTGCCGTCGAACCTCTCGCCAGCGGTCATTGCAGTACTTGGCCTCGACAAACGCCCTGTGGCGCGTCCGCACTTCCGGCGCCCATCGGCGACCCCTTCGGTGACCTACACGCCGTTGCAGCTTGGCCAGCTATACGGCTTTCCCGCCAACACCGATGGCACCGGTCAGACGGTGGCGGTGATCGAACTGGGTGGTGGCTTCACCCAGGCGGATTTCACGCAGTACATCCAGGGGCTCGGCATCAGCACGCCGCCCACCGTGACCGAGGTGTCGGTGGCGGGTGGCACCAGTCAGCCGGGTGGCGACGCTGATGGCGAAGTGATGCTGGATGTGGAAGTGATTGGTTCACTCGCTCCCGGCGCCGCCATTGCGGTGTACTTCGCGCCGAATACCAACCAGGGCTTTTACGAAGCCATCTCACAAGCCGCCCACGACACGACGAATCATCCCTCGGTCATCTCGATCAGTTGGGGTGGTCCGGAAGACAGCTGGGATGCGGCGACGCTCGCTGCCATGGAGAGCGCCCTGCAGGATGCCCTGGCGCTGGGCGTCACCGTTACCGTGGCCTGCGGCGACAGCGGCTTCACCGATGGCGAGAGCGATGGCAAGGCGCATGTGGACTACCCCGCATCGAGCGTGTATTCGCTTGCCTGCGGCGGCACCAAGCTCACGGCCAGCGGTACCGCGATCAAGAGCGAAACGGTGTGGAACGAGTTGTCCAGCAATGAGGGCGCCACCGGCGGCGGTGTCAGCGCCAGCTATGCGTTGCCCACGTGGCAACAATCGTCCAACGTGCCACAGGGCACCAACGGCTTTGTCGGGCGCGGCGTGCCTGACGTGGCTGGCGACGCCGACCCCACCACGGGCTACCAGGTGCGCGTGGATGGCCAGGATGAAATCATTGGTGGCACCAGTGCGGTGGCGCCGCTATGGGCTGCGCTGGTGGCGCGTTTCAATCAGCAACTTGGCCATAGCCTGGGCGATCCACATGCCGCGTTCTACGGCATCGGCACAACAGCATTCAACGACATCACCCAGGGCACGAACGGTTTGTTCAAGGCCGCCAAGGGATGGGACGCCTGCACCGGCCTCGGCACGCCCAAGGGTCAGGTGCTGCTGACCGCACTGGCGGCGATGCCGTCCAACGGCAATGGATCGGGCACTTCAGGCACCGCCTGACGCCAGCCTTCAAGGACGCTCGAAGATCCCTTCGAGCGTCCCCCGCGCCAGCAATTTTCCATGGAGCGCGGCGACCAGTTCGTTGCGCCGCGCGCCACGTGCCAGACCCGAGCGCTCACCCAGCGCAAACAACTGGAACACGTAGCGGTGGGGGCCATGACCCGGCAGCGCACGCGGACCGCTGTAACCGAGTTGCCGAAACGAGGTGAGGCCAAGCAGGCAGGCGGCGGCACCCTCCGGACCCAGCACGCCCTCGGTAAAGCCGGTGACGAAAGGATCGATGCCGGCGGCAATCAGGTGCACGAACGGGCGCCGCAGCGGTGCGTCGGGGTCTTCCATCACCAGCACCAGCTCCACCGTGCCTTGCGGTGGTTGCGACCAGCGCAGTGGCGGCGACACGTTGTCGCCCACGCCTTCGCCTGCGTAGCGCCGTGGAATCGCGCTGCCTGCGGTAAACGCCGTACTGCTGATCTGCAACGGAACCTCGTCGGGCTCAGGCGGCAGCTCATGGCTGAGCAGGTGTGCCTCACCCGCGCGGCGGCCGCGCAGAAGGACTCCAAGAAATCGCGCGATCACGGATATGCCTGCCAGGCCGACGCCAAGTCGGTCAGGAAACCACAGCTGCTGGCACGGGCTCCAGTGCCGGGCGGGAAATGAGCTTGCCGCGGCATAACGCATACAATGGGCTCCCTGCTTGCCCGGCCCATTCTGATGACTGAACCCGTCCGCCTCGCCAAACGTGTCGCCGCCATGACGCAGTGCTCGCGGCGTGAGGCCGAAATGTATATCGAAGGCGGCTGGGTGCGCGTCGATGGCGAGACGGTGGAAGAGCCGCAGTTCAAGGTGCTTGAGCAGCACATCGAGATCGACCCTCACGCACAGCTGGAGCCGCCCGAGCCGGCCACGCTGGTGCTGCACAAGCCGGCCGGTGTCACCGTTGAGCAGGCCCGCGCACTCATCACCATCGAGAGTCACGCCGCTGACGATGCCTCCGGCGTGCGCGTGCTGAAACGTCACTTCGCCCGACTCGAATCGCCCGCGCCCTTACCCGATAGTGCCAGCGGTCTGGTGGTATTCACGCAGGACTGGCGCGTGAAGCGTCGCCTGGAAGAAGACTTCGAGCGCATCGAGCAGGAAATTGTCGTTGAGGTCGCCGGCAAGATCGCGCCGAACGGCCTGGCTCTGCTCAATCACGGACTCAAGTTCGACAATTACGCGCTGCCTCCCATCAAGGTGAGCTGGCAGAACGAAACGCATCTGCGCTTTGCCCTGAAGCGCATTGCACCGAGCACCATCGAACGCATGTGCAACGCGGTTGGACTCAAGGTGCTGGGGCTCAAGCGCATTCGCCTGGGCCGCATCCCGATGTCGCGCCTTGCGCCGGGGCAGTGGCGCTACCTGACCAGCAGCGATCGGTTTTAATCGCTCGCCCATGCGGGCGACCACACCACCCAAGGACGCCCCATGAAACAGGCATTGAGGACGTGCTGCACCCTGCTCGTGCTGCTGGTGCTGGCCGCGTGCGCCAGCAGCGAACCAACCTCCGCAACCGCCAACGGGCGCGCCAAGGCACTGCGAACGCAGCTCGATGACGAGATGCCGAGGTTGCTGCGAGAGAACGGCGTGCCCAGCGCATCGATCGCGCATATCGAGAACGGCAAGCTGATACTCGTCGCGGCCTATGGATCGCAAAGCCCAGGCGTGCCCGCGACCGATGCCACGCTCTACAACGTGGCGTCGCTGACCAAGCCGGTGACGGCCCAGGTCATTTTGCGTCTGGTATCGCAAGGGAAGATCTCGCTCGACGAGCCCATGGCCAACTACTGGCTGGACCCCGATATCGCCCATGACGAACGCGCCAAGCTGCTGACGCCGCGCCTTTCGCTCAGTCACCAGACCGGCTTTCCCAACTGGCGCCGCATGACCGGCGGTGTACTGACCTTCAAGCACACGCCGGGCGAGGCGTATGGCTACTCCGGCGAAGGCTATGAATATCTGCGGCGCTTTGCCGAAAAGAAATTGCAGACGCCATTTGAAACGTTGGCGGAAACCGAAGTGCTGCAGCCGCTTGGCATGAACGAAACGGCCTATACCGGACGCCCTTGGTTCCAAGGCCGCATTGCCGTGCCGACCAAGGCAGATGGCAAGGTACTGGAGCCTGAAATCGCCAAGGAGGCGTTCGCCTCCGACCAGCTCTATACCACTGCGCGCGACTACGCGAAGTTCATGCTGGCCGTACTCAACGATACCGGACTGACCCCGGCGGTCGCCCGCGAACGCATTCGCATACAGGTGGCTGAGCACCCGCCCAAATGCACGCCGGTCAAAGTAGCCGGCTGTCCCGACGAGCAGGGCTTCGGCCTGGGTTGGGAAGTGATCCGCGTTGGCGACGACACTTACCTGATGCATGGCGGCTCTGACGAAGGCGTGGCCACGCTGGTCTATCTCAGCCTCAAGGATCGCACCGGCACCGTATTGCTCACCAATAGCGACAACGGCATGAAACTCGTGCTGCCGTTGTTCGACCTGATCGGCAGCGACCCCACCCTGGTCACGTGCCTGCGCAACGAAACCTGCTGACGCATGGCACAGGCAAACCCGGGACTGTCCGCGTACCGCTTTTTCACGCTTGGGGGTGTTCGAATCGCCTACCGCACTGCCGGCCCTGACAACGGCCCGCCGGTGGTGCTGATTCATGCCTTCGCCAGCCAATCCGCCAGTTGGGACACGACCGTTACGTCGCTGGCGGCCGGCGGCTACCGGGTCATTGCGCCAGATCTCCGCGGTCATGGTCGCAGCCAAAGAACCGCGACCTATGCGCTGGACGATTTCACCCGAGATCTCACGGCGCTGCTCGACGCGCTAGCCCTCGCCCAGGTGAGACTGATCGGCCATTCGCTAGGTGGTCATCTGGCCTTGCGGCTGGCGATGCTCACGCCCACACGGGTGAGCCACCTGGTGATCGAAGCCGCACCGGTGCCACCACGTGACGAGGATGAAGCCGCCGCTCTCGCAGCCGGTCAGCCAGCGCCAGCATGGCGTCGATCGCTCCGATTGCTGGGCATCAAGCGACTGCTCAGGCTGATGGTGCTGAGGCAATTTGATGTGCGCGCATCGCGTAGCGTGTTGCGCGAGTTGAAAACGCCGATGCCGGACTGGTGGCGCCAGCTCACTGCGATCACCGCTCCCACCCTGCTGCTCGCCAGCCACGACGATGGCGCCTTCAGCGAACGCCTGGAGCTGCTGGCGGCGCACCTCCATCATGCAAGCACCCGCCGATTCGGCAGCAGTCATCATCTGCATACGGCGCACACGACGGCATTTGTCGAGACGGTGATGCCATTCCTGTCACTGCCGGCCGTGACGCGGCGCGAAGTGGCCCAGGTCGATTGAGCACCAGGTACGTAGCGTCGTTGCGCTTTCCCTGCGGCAAGCGCGATGGGCACGATCGCGTGGTCCATGACATGGCAGTGACAGCGGCGCAGCGATCCCGGTCAGCGAGCAGGGCCGGCTGAGGCTGTGCAGTCAGCCCAGGGCTGATCGTCAGCAAGATTCGGTATCACCACGATCTAATACCGGATCGGCCAGTCGCCGGACAGCAGCGCCGCCGGACCACGCCTGACACTGGCCTTTATTGCGATAGCGCCAGTCGGCCTGCTCGCTTTATGCTGCCGCAGGGGATGGCCGTCACACGGCCAGCAGGCGGACGCATCCAGCGCCTGCCCGGGAATCAGGGAGCAAGGCATTGAGCGCGACATCTTCGACCGGCAGGCTGGCCTGCGTCGGCATTGGCATCATGCTGGGCTCGCACATCACGCCGCTGGCACGCAGCCACATCGAGACCGCCGATGTGGTGTTTGTTGCCGTCTCCGATGGCGTCGTGGAACTGTGGCTCAAGGAGATGCATGTCGATGTGCGCAGCCTCCAGCCGTTCTACGCCGAGGGCAAGCGACGCACTCAGACCTATCGCGAAATGGTGGAAGCCATCCTGACCGAGGTGCGCGCCGGCAAGCGGGTTTGCGCCGTGTTCTACGGCCATCCGGGCGTGTTCGCCTGGGCGCCGCATCGGGCCATCAAGGTGGCACGCGAGGAAGGTTTCCCGGCGCACATGGAGCCGGGCATCTCGTCCGAGGACTGCCTGTATGCCGACCTTGGCATCGACCCTGGCAGCGTGGGTTGCCAGCATTTCGATACCACGCAGTACATGCTTTATCGCCGGCAGATCGACCCCAGCGCGTGGCTGATTCTGTGGCAGGTGGGCCTGGCCGGTGAGCAGACCGGGCACCGGTTCGCCACCGGGCCCGCCTATCGCCAGGTGCTATTGGATGTGCTGGCGCGGGACTATCCGCACGATCACGAAGTCATCGTCTACCGGGCCGCCACGCTGCCCATGCAGCCCCCCCGCACGGAGCGGATGCCTCTGGCGCAGCTGGTTCAAGCCGATCTCGACGCCGCCGATACGCTGGCGGTGCCCCCGTCCCGTCCGCTGCAGCCCGACGCCGAGATCCAGGCACGCCTGACTGCGCTGGACGAAGCAGCAGGGCCAGCCAGCCAACCGACGGGGGCGGTTCCGGCGTAGACATTCTTCGCTTCATTCAGGGTTATGATCGCCTTCTCCCGGTACTCCCCTGGGGAGAGGGGAATAGGCAAGTCGGGGGGGTGTCGTCTGTTCAAGACCATCAGGGGATTACAAGCCATGTCGAGCGTCATAGAGTTTCTGGAACGGATGGGTGCGGACGCGCAGTTGCGTCACGCCTCGCAGGAAGAGATTGCAGCGGCGCTGGAAGACACGCAGGTCGACGCCGCGCTGGGTGCGGCAATCATCGCGCGCAGTACTGACGATCTTTACTCTTTGCTCGACGTAAGGCCCATGTTCAAAACCATCGAAAATCCTGGCCGTGAAGACGAGGATGAGGATGGCGAGGGCGAGGGCGAGGGCGACGGTGATGAAGAGAAGGACTCGCTTACCGCGCCCGCAGTGAACCGCAGCGCCTTCACGTCGCCGGCTTGAGCAGCTCATGCGCCGGCTTGAGAAAACGAGTCGGACAATCTTAGGGAGCCTCATCGCTCTCACGGGCATCTGCGTGGGCATGGCTGTACAGGCCATGCCCACGTCCACCTCACCCGAACAACTGCTGCAGCAAGCCTTCAGTATCAGGACGTCGGATCACGACGAATTCCTCAAGATACTCACACAGCTCCACCAGGCAACCGATGCACTGCCACTCGACGAACAGTGGGCCGTGCGCTATCTCGATGCCTGGCAGTCGGCTTTCGAAGGAAACGACTCGCGAGCCGTCACCGCATTGCGAGTGATTGCCGAGCAGGCGCCCAGCCCGGCGATTCGGCTGCGCGCCATGGCCACCATGGTGAATATCTTTGGCTTTGCTCATCGCTACGAAGAAGCATTCATCCAGCTCAATCGGCTGACCGAACTGCTGCCCCAGGTTTCGGACACAGGGGCTCGGTATGCCGCCATGGGCGAAGCGGCTCAGCTGCTCATCTTTTCGCACCATTACAAGCAGGCCATCGAATACGCCGACCAGATGCTGCAAAACGTTCCGCCAGGAAAGAACGGCTGCCACGCAGCTCGCTACCGCCTACAGGCGCTGGTGCATGGCGGAGGGGCGCAGCTGACGTCCGCGCAATTCCAGGAAGGCATCGACCTCTGCACGAAAGACAACGACCCGCTTTATGCGGGCGCCATACGCAACGACATGGCGGCATTTCTCCTGCAAAAAGGCCGTGTCGATGAAGCCATCCGAACGTTGGAGGAGCACTACGCTGAAGTGCAGGGTTTCAAGTACCCCGCCCAGATGCAGTATTCCAATGTGCTGCTGGCAAAAGGCTATTTCAGCCAGGGCGACCTGACCAAGGCGCACAAATTCGCGCTCGCCACGATCGATGGCAATGTGGAACAGACGTTCAGCGAACCGCTGAGCCAGGCCTATGAACTGCTCTACCGAATCGAAAGCCGACTCGGGCACACCAGCGAAGCGCTGACCTTCCATGAGAAATACATGGAGGCGGACAAGGGCTATCTGAGCGACGTCACCGCCGGTGCGTTGGCCTATGAAACCATCAAGCAGCAGGTGCAGGGCCAGAAAAACCAGGTCGACACGCTCAATCGCCAGAACGAAATCCTGCAGCTTCAGCGCAGGCTTGATCGCAAGGCCATGGAAACCAGCCGGCTATATATCGCCCTGCTGCTCACTGTGGTCGCCTCCATTGCGATCTGGCTGATGCGCACCAAGCGCTCGCAACTGCGTTTCAAGCGGCTGGCCACGCGCGACAGTCTCACCAATATTTCCAGCAGGCAGCATTTCGTCGACGAGACGGAACTGGCCTTGCGCCAGGGCGCGAAATCGACGCGCGGCGCGTGTTTGCTCCTGATGGATCTGGATCACTTCAAGCAGGTCAACGATACCCACGGACACGTCATTGGCGACCTGGTACTGAAGCGCGCTGTCGCCGCCTGCCAGCACCATCTAAGCCGTCACGACATTTTTGGTCGCTTGGGTGGCGAGGAGTTCGCCATCCTCATGCCCCACTGTGGCGCCACCCAGGCCCGCGAGCGAGCCGAGCGCCTGCGCCAGGCCATTGCGGCCACGCCGCTATGGGGTGATACGCGCAGCGTGGTGATTACGGCCAGCTTCGGCGTGGCCTCGACCGATCGCAGCGGCTACGAACTGCGCCAGTTGATGATCGATGCCGATAACGCGCTGTACAAGGCCAAGCGCGAGGGACGCAACCGCGTGGTCTACGGCGACGGCAATGACACTTCAGTGCTGACGCCTGCCAATACGCAGGAGCCTGCTGAAGTTGCGCAGGCGGCCGACATGCCGCGCGAGCACCAGCCGGCGATCTGATCGTCAACTATCCTCGACGCTCTCGCAGTCCGAGCCCGATCAAGGTCGGCATCACCAGCAACACCAACGGGTATTGCAGCGTAAGGCCGGCGATGATGGCGATGGCCAGCGGCTGCTGGATGCCCGCACCCTGCCCTAATGCCAGCGCGAGCGGCAGCAGGGTGAGAATGGCCGCCAGCGTGGTCATGGTGATGGGACGCAAACGGTCGCGACTGGCCATGCGCAGCGCCTCGGCTGGCGACATGACGCTTGCCAGCGTGACGTATTCGGACACGTAGAAAATCGCCATCTCGGTGCCCATGCCGATGATCATGGTCATGCCCATCATCGCCGTAATGTTGAGATCGACCCCGCATAGCCATAGCGCGATGAACACGGCAGTGGCCGAGAACAGCGAACAGCCCATGACGATCAGGGCCAGACCCGGACGTCCATACAAAAACAGCAGCAGTACGAACTCGGCGACCAATGCCACCAGGAAAACCTTGCTCAGGCCGATAAACGCGATCTGCTGTTGCTGGTACAGGCCGCCGAGTTCATAACGCATGTCGGCATCGAGCATGCCTGGCCGGGCCAGCAGCTTTTTCACGTCGCTCACAGCCGCGCCCATGCCGCGCCCTTCGATACGGGCGGTGACCGCCACCATCTGCTGCAGGTTCTCGCGCGAGATCTGCGGCTGGCCGTTCTCCGTGCTGATGGATGCCACGCGACTCAACGGAAACACATGTCCATCCGGTGCACGAATAGGCAACGCCATCAGCTGCGGAAGACGCCATTCGGTGGCATCGGGCATGCGCACTCGAACCCCCACGCTCTTGATCGCCTGCGGCAGTTGGGTGGCCACCACGCCCGTCAGAGCGTTGTTGACTGCCTGGGTGATCGCTTCCACCGTCATCCCTTCGAAGATGGCCTTGTCGGCATCGACTTTGATGTTCAGCGCATCACCGGCCAGTTGCACGCCGTCCTTGATCTCCACCACGCCGGGAATGGCGGCGATGGCTTTGGCCACTCTCTGCGCCTGCGGCATCAGCTGGCTCGGATCGGCGGCATAGAGCTTGATCTCGATCGGCTGCGGCACGGCGGTGAGGTCGCCGATCAGGTCTTCCATCAGCTGCGCCAGCTCCACTTCCACGCCAGGTATCTCGTGCTCCACGCGTTCGCGCACGTCGTTCATCACCTCGTCGGTCGCGCGCGCATGGCCTGGCTTCAGGCGTACAAAGAAGTCGCCGTGGTACGACTGCCCCAGATCCCCGCCCAGGCCCGTGCCCAGGCGACGCGAGAAGGTATCGACTTCGGGCATCGCGCGCAGGATGGCTTCCACCTGCCCCACTTGCCGAGCGGTCTCGGGCAACGACGTGCCGGGCTTGGTGTAGTAGTCCATCACGAAGCCGCTTTCATCGACCGACGGCATGAAGCCGGTGGACACGTGCATGTACGCCACGCCGCCCAGCACCAGCAGCGGCACGACGGCGGCAAGGAGCAGTGCAGGCCGTCGGGATAGCCCGTCGTACAGGCGCGCATGACCGCGCGCGAGCCAACTCTCATGGTCCAGCCCGGGGTCATGCCAGCGCGTGAAGTCGACCAGCCGGCGCAACAATGGCGGCACCACGAACGCCGTGACCAACCACGAAACGGTCAACGCACAGGCCATGGTCACCGACAACGCCTTGGAGAAAGCACCGGTAACGCCACTGAGCAGGCCCAGCGGAATGAACACGATCAACGTGGCAAGGCTTGAGCCAGTGAGTGGGGACAGGAATTCGCGTGAGGCCGGCAGCACGGCATCGGGCCCGCCCGTATCGGGCGCACCGGTCCGACGCGCCACGTGTTCGACCATCACGATGACGTCGTCGATCACCAGGCCTACCGCCGCCGCAATGCCGCCAAGCGTCATGATGTTGAAACTCATGCCGATCACCTGCAGCATCAGCACGGTGACCGCCAGCGTGATCGGCACCACCAGCATGGCACTCAGCGTCACGCGCAGGTTGCGCAGAAACAGCAACAACACCCCCGCCGCCAGCAGCAGGCCAATGAGTACGGCATCGCGCACGCTGTGGGCCGACTGCACCACCAGCTCGCTCTGGTCGTACCAGGGCTTGAGCTTTACCCCGGCCGGCAGGCGAAAAGTCGCAAGCTTCTCGCGCACCTGGCTGGCGATCTGCACGGCATTGCCGTCGGGCTGTTCGTAGACGTTGAATAGAACGGCGGGACGGCCGTCTTCGCTGACCTTGATCCATTGCGGCACGTAGCCATCACGTACGGTGGCGACGTCGGCCAGGCGTACCCAACCGTGTGCGTCGTTCTTCACCACGAGCTGTCGAATGGCGTCGATGCGAGTCAACGAATGGTCCGCCACCACCAGATAAAGCTGGTTGCGATCCTGCAGACGTCCCACCGCCTGCAGCTGGTTGGCGCCGGCCAAGGCGGTGGATAGATCGTCCAGGCTGAGGCCGTACTGCGCGAGCTTGCGCGGATCGGCTTCCACCTGCAGCTCGGCCGTTTCGCCACCCTGCACGTCGACGCGAGCCAGACCCGGCACCGACGCCAGCAGCGGCACGATCTGGTATTGCGCCAGGTCGCGCAGCGCCACCGGCGACAAGGTGTCCGACTGCAGCGCATAAGAGATGATCGGATAGACCGTGGGGTCCATGCGCCGCACGTTATAGCTGGCACCTGCCGGCAAGCTGGGCAGTACGCGTGCAATGGCCGAGTCCACCTCCAGGGTCGACGCGATCATGTCGCGCCCCCAACCGAAGTCGATGGAAATCTGTGCCGAGCCGCGCGTGGTTTCCGAGCGCAGCCCTTCCACGCCGGGCATCGTGCGGATGGCTTCTTCCACCGGCCGGGTAAGCAGCAGCGAAGTCTGATCGGCCGGCCGATCACCGGCATCCAGGTCGACTACCACGCGCGGGAACGACACCTGCGGAAACAGGCCCACGGGCAAGGTCAGCGCGCTGGCCAAGCCAGCCAAAGCCAGGGCAAAGGCCACGATCACGATGGCACGCGCGTGCCTGGCGAGAAACACCGGCGCACTCATGGATGTTTGTCCGCTTCCATGGGTCGCACCGCCATGCCGTCGTCGAGCTGGGTGGCGCCCACGGTCACCAGCGGACGCTTCGCGTCGAGCGCGCCGGTGGCCACGCTCACGCTGTCACTTTCGCCCAGCACGCGCACCGGCACACGCACGGCCTTTTTGTCGGCGACCTGGAACACATAGCGATGGTCCTCGTCGCCCTGCAGTGCGTCGCGCGGCAATAGCCAGCCTTGCCATTGGCCCACCACGATCTCGGCGCGGAACCCTTCGCCTGCCACCAGGGTGCCTTCGGGCACGACTTCCACATCGAGCTGATGCGTGTGCGGATTCAAGGCGCGGGCCACGCGATGCACGGTGCCGTGCAATGGCGGGGCGGCATCGAGCGGCGTGAGTTGCACCTGGTCGCCGACCTTCACGCGCGCCATCGCCTCGCGTTCGATACCTGCCGTCACCACCAACCCGTCGCCACGCTGCACGGTAAGCAACGGCGCACCCGGCTGCAGCACATCGCCTTGCGCGGCCACGACGCTGGCTACGGTGCCATCGAAAGGCGCGGTCAGCGCCATCGACGTGTCGCGCCCCTGCTGCTGTATCAGGGCATCGAGATTCGCCTGCGCGTCCTGTTGGGCCTTGTCGGCCTGTTCCAGCTGATCACGCGTGGCGAGTTGCTGGGCGAGCAATTGTTCGGTGTGGATACGTTGTGTCTTCGCCAGCTTCAGCGCGCTGACGCCCTGCTGATAGGCCGCCACGGCAGCAGGTGCCAGTGCGAAGGTCAGCAGCGGCTGCCCGCGTTTAACCGGCGTGCCTGCGGTCACCGTCCAGCGCGATACGTGTCCCGCCGCCTGCACACTCAACACCTGCGCGGCATCCGCTGCCGGCTCGGCCGTGCCGTAGGCGACGATGACCTCCGGCAGGCTGCCTTGTTGCAGTGACACCGTGGACACCGCCGCGCTGACGGCACCACTGTCGGCGGCCTCTTCACCGGAACACGCGGCCAGGGCCAGCACGGCGCTCCCCGCAAGCAGGCATCGCAGTAGGGGCTTCATGGAGCGATCAGATCCTGTTGCAGTGACGTGGGCATGCCGCGACCAACCAGCAATTCCAGTGCGGCTTGTTGTTCCAGCATGGCCTGCTCGGTGGCGATCACGGCCACCTGGCGATTGATGGCGGCGACCTTGAGATCAACCTGGTTGCGCACGTCGATCAGGCCCGTGGCTGACGCCTGATCGGCCTGGGTCGCCGCGTGCGTGGCATCGTTGGCGGCTGGCATCAACGCCAGCGATTGCTCGTGCAGTTGCGCGTACTGCGCCAGCAGCGCATCGACGTCATCGCGCGAGGTGGCCAGGCGCGTGGTGTATTCGATATGCAGTTGCTCGCGCGTGGCCTTGGCGATGGCGACGTTGCCCTGGTTGTGATCAAACAGCGGCAATGCAAAGGTCACCGCCGGGCCGCCGTTGCGCACGCGACTGTTGTCCTGTGAAGCGGCGTAGCCCAATGACAGTGGCGGAAACTGCGCGAGCACCGCGGCGCGCAACGTGGCTTCCTGCGCCTGATAACCCAATTGCAACGCCACCAGATCGGGGCGGCGACGACTGATGCTGTCGGCCTGTTCGCGGATGGCTGCGGCATCCAGGTTGGGCGGTGGCAGTGACGAGGCCAGTGGCACCACCACATCGGGCTTCAGTCCAAGCAGGGCCGCCAGCTGCTGTTGCTGATCGAGACGACGGCGCTGCAGATCATCCAGCGTGGCGCGTGCGTCTGCAGCAGCGGCCAGATCGGGCGCAGTCGTGAGGCGCTCCATGTTGCCCACGCCCACCGCGTGAGTGATGCGTGATTCGCGCAGCGCCAGCGCATCCAGCGCCTGCTGCTGCAGCTGAATCTGGCGATCTTCTTCGACCAGATCGATCACCAGCAGTTGCGCCTTGCCCAGCGTCTGCCATTGCTCCCATAGCAGGCCCGCATCCACGGCCTCGGCGTTTGCGCGGGCCGCCTCGCGCCGGGGCTTGAGAGTGATGAGCGAGGTCATGTCCTGACTGATCGAGGCCGTCCACGCCGTGGCATCGCCCACGCCCGACATCAGGTAGCCGGCGCTGCCGCTGACCACCGGATTGGGCAGCACGCTGTCCTGGCGGCGCTGGGCCTGCGCGGCATCGTGGCGAGCCTGGACGCTGCGCAGATCAGGGTTGTTGAGCAGCACCAGCCGTTGCACGGCCTGGCTGTCGAGCGGATGGCCGTCCGCCGTGTAGCCGCGCAGCTGCGCCAACGACGAAGCCGATTCCGCCCGCGTCGGCAATGGCTTGGCTTGATAGCTGGCACACCCGGCAAGACAAGCGCCGAGCAGAGCGACGCCCGTCCACACGTATAGCTTTGGAATGGGCAGAGAGGACGGTCGCACCAGTGGTCCATGGACGAGGAAGAGCCCACACACTAACCCCGCTGGCTTAGTGTTGACTTTGCGGCATCCGCCTTTTTGTAGGAGCCCACCCTGTGGGCGACCGCGGCGCCATGTCGTTACCGCTGCGTAGATTTGTCGCGCACAGCGTGCGTTCCTACAGAAAGCCGTCGCTGCCCAGGGGGATGCCTACCCGCACCCGCAATCCCTGGCCATACGGCGAGTCCAGCAGCTCCACCGTGGCGTCATGCAACTGCGCGGCACGTTGCACGATGGAGAGACCCAGCCCGTAGCCCTCACCTCGGCTACCCGCCTCGCGATGGAAGCGCGCAAACACCGCTGCACGACGCTCTGGCGGAATGCCTTCGCCGTTGTCGATGACATCGATCACCGCATGATCTTGCCCCTGCTGTATCGACAACTGCACCAACCCGCCGTCGGGCACATGGCGCAACGCGTTCTCCAGCAGGTTGCGCAGCAGCGCCGCCAATGCCACCTCATGGCCGTGCACCAATAGCTGCCCGTCCGGCAACGCGACATCCAGCTCGACATCACTGTCGGCAATCAGCGGGGCCAGCTCTTCGATCACCGTGCGGGCAACCGCCAGCAGATCGATGTCGAGGCGCTGGCCGGCACGCGAACTGGTTTCAAGTCGAGCCAGCGACAGCAGCTGTTCCACCCGTCGCGCCAGTGCGGCGAGGCTTTCACGGGCGCCGGCGAGTGCCACATCGGCTTCGCGCGTATCGCGGCTGGCTTCGGCATTTTCCAGGTTGATCATGGTGGAGGCCAGCGGCGTGCGCAGCTCATGCGCCACGTCGGCGCTGAAGCGGCGCTCGCGCTCCAGCGCGTCCTCCATGCGGGTGAACTGGTCGTTGAGTGCGGCCAGGACCGGTTCCAGTTCACGCGGCGCGTGGTCCACCACCAGCGTGTCGTGGCTGCCCGGCTTGCGCGCCGCCAATCGGGCCGCTAGCGCATCCAGTGGTTTGAGTCCGCGCCGCACCGCCCAGCCGACCAACAGCGCCAGTACCGGCAGCGCGATCAGTGGCGGCAGCGCGTGTTCCAACCATAGCGCCTGGGTGATGTCGCTGCGGCTGTCGTAGCGCTCCGCAGCGCGAACCACGATGCCCTCCGGCGTCGGTGGCAGGGTGAACAGGCGCCAGCGATAGCGGCCCAGACGCAGATCTTCGAAACCCACATGCTGCGGCACCGGTGGCGGTAATTCCTGCAGGTTGCCGCTGGCCAGCAATGGATGCCCGTCGCGGTCGAACACCTGAAAGCCCACTTCGGATTCGTAGGTGTGACCGTGCAGCACCAGCTCCTGCATGGATTTGGCGACGATAGGGACCACCACCCCGTCGCTACGACCCTGCAATGCGGGCAGGCCGATATGTTCCATCAGCACCTGGATGGTGCGCGCCGATTGCGCCAGCCGACCATCGGATAGTTCACCCACTTCGCTAATGGTGCGACGCAGGCTGTAGATGCCCAGCGGCAACAGCACCAATGCGATCACGCCCAGAATCAGCCAGCGCAATCGCCCCCGCAGGCTGGCGGCCCTCACTTGGGATCCCGCGGAATCATGTAGCCGAAGCCACGCACATTGCGGATCGTCTCGAAGCTCAACTTGCGGCGCAGCGCGTGCACCAGCACTTCGAGCGCGTTGTTGCCCACCACGTGATCCAGGCCGTAGAGCGAGTTCTCCAGGCTCTCGCGACGCACCAGCCGCCCGGCGTTTTCCATCAACGCCTGCAGCAACGAGAATTCGCGGCGCGTCAGCTCCACCGGCTTATCGCGAAATGTCACCTCGGAGGTGCCCAGGTCCAGGCTCAGCACGCCGACGTCGATGCGATTGACGGCAAGGCCGCGCATACGGCGGCTCAGCGAGCGGATGCGTGCGGCCAGCTCCTCGACGTGAAACGGTTTGATCATGTAGTCATCGGCACCGGCATCGAGACCGTCGACACGTGCCGAAAGGCCATCGCGCGCGGTCATCACCAACACCGGTGTCTCGATGCGCGCACGACGCGCCTCGACCAGTACCTCGATGCCATCGCGGCCCGGCAGGCCCAAGTCGAGCAGGATGAGGTCGGCGGTGCGGTCGCGGATGGCATTGAGCGCCGACCGGCCGTCGCGGAGCCAGGACACCGTGTAGCTCAAGCGCTCCAGCGCGCGCTGGATGGCCGCTCCGAGCTGCGCGTCGTCTTCGACCAGAAGGATATGCACGAACCTGAAGCTCCAGTGGCTTTGGCTGGATTATCCGTCAGGTGGCTTATGAAACACTTAATTCGCGCTGCGCTACTCCCCCTCCCCCGGTGGGGAGAGGATTGGGATGAGGGGCCAATCTTGCGATCAGGCGTTTTCAAGCGCGCTCTGATTGATAGCTGATCGCGAGCAACCGCCCCTCACCCTTCCCTCTGCCCAGGGGGAGAAGGAATCATCGCGTTGCTTACTTCCGCTGCGAATCGAGCACTTCGTGGTTGGCCACCACTTCCTGCGCCTTCAGGTAACTCTCGATCAGGAGCTGGTATGGCGGGAAGACCATGGCGTAGGCCTCGGCCCACTGCTGGGCGTCGTCGCGATTCCAGGTTTTCTGCAGTTCGGACAGCACCGCGCCGGTGTCGATCGGCACCACGCCGGCCTGCACGATGCGGGCAAGGGTGATCTCCTGCGCCATCTTCGAATAGGTGCCCGAAGCATCGACCACGGCGAACACGCGATAGCCATCGTTCACCGCGCTGATGCTGGGGAAGGCCATGCACACGCTGGTGATGGTGCCGGCGATGATCAGTGTCTTTTTGCCGGTGGCTTTCACCGCATCGACGAAGTCGGGGTTGTCCCACGCATTGATCTGGCCCGTGCGCGCCACGTACCTGGCGTGCGGCGCGAAGCGGTGGATTTCGGGAATCAGCGGGCCATTGGGTCCCTGCGGCACCGAAGCGGTGGTGATCACCGGGATATTGGACAGCGTGGCGGCCTTGGCCAACGCGGTGGCGTGGGCGCGCAGCGTGGTCATGGGCATATCGGCCACGGTCTGGAACAGGCCACTCTGATGATCGATCAGCAGCATCGCCGAATCGTTGACGTCAATGGTGGGAATCGTCCCGTTGAAGTTGGCGGGGGCACTCATGGATATCTCCTGCAGTGAAGTTGAGGGCGCAATGGCCCAACGGGGCGACGCCGGTGGGAGTGCCGGCGTCAGGTGTCAGAGCGGCATCTGGCCGAAGCGGCCGTTGCTGAAGTCGTCGATGGCCTGGTGAATTTCTTCCATCGTGTTCATCACGAAGGGGCCGCGACCGACGATGGGCTCGTTGAGCGGTTCGCCGCTGAGCAGTAGCAAGGTCGCGTCGGTGTTGGCCTCGACCACAAGGTCAGTGCCGTCACGACTGAGCATCACCATCTGCGCGTCACGAACAACCTGCTCGCCGTTGACCTGCACCGTGCCACGGAGCACGACCAATGCCGTCGTGCGACCTTCGGCTACCGGCAAGCGCACTGCGTGGCCCTGGCGCAGTCGTACATCCCACACGTCGATGGGCGTGAAAGTTTGTGCCGGCCCGTGTTTTCCAGCGAACTCGCCGGCGATCACGCGAAGCTGGCCCGCATCGTTGGCAAGCGCGATGGTGGGAATGTCCCCGTCGAGCAGCGTCTGGTAACGCGGCGCGCTCATCTTGTCTTTCGACGGCAGGTTCACCCACAGCTGCACCATGTCCAGCGTGCCGCCGGTGCGCGTGAACTCGCGCGAGTGGAATTCCTCATGCAGGATGCCCGCCCCTGCCGTCATCCACTGCACGTCACCCGGACCAATCTTGCCGCCGGCGCCGGTGGAGTCGCGATGTTCGACCTCGCCCTGGTAGACGATGGTGACCGTTTCGAAACCCCGATGCGGATGCTGGCCCACGCCACGCGGACGGCTGGCCGGCTTGAACGGGGCCGGGCCGGCATAGTCCAGCAACAGGAACGGGCTCAGATGCTCACCGTGGCTGTCATAGGAAAACAGCGAGCGAACCGGGAAACCGTCGCCCACCCAGTGCCCGGTAGGGGCGCTATAGACGCCTTGCACCTTCTTCATACGATTCTCCTGTGGAAGCGCCGAGGGGCCGCTTGGATGGGAGAAACGATAGAACCGGGACGATGGCACCAGTAGATGGCAAGTTTTATCCTTAGCGTCCCATCCATGGAACGATAAGAGGCGCCCATGCGGGATCTCAACGACCTCTACTACTTCGCCCAGGTGGTCGAGCACCAAGGCTTTGCCCCCGCCAGCCGGGCGCTGCATACCCCAAAGTCCAAGCTCAGCCGCCGCGTGGCGTTGCTGGAGGAACAACTGGGCGTACGCCTGATCCAGCGCTCATCGCGCCACTTCTCGGTAACCGACATCGGGCAGGAGTTCTACCGGCACTGCCAGGCCATGCTGGTGGAGGCCAACGCGGCGGACGAAGCGATCGCGCTACGGCAAGCCGAACCGCAGGGCGTGGTACGCGTCAGTTGTCCCATCGCGCTGCTGCATGCGCGGGTCAGTGACATCCTTGCCGATTTCATGGTCGCCTATCCCAAGGTCACCGTGCAGCTCGAAAGCACCAACCGGCGTGTGGACGTGATTGCGGAAGGTTTCGACATCGCTATTCGTGCGCGCCCGCCACCGCTGGAGGACAGCGACCTGGTGCTGAAAATTTTCGCTGAGCGCGGCTGGCGACTGGTCGGCAGCCCTTCGTTGATCGAGCAGCTCGGCCAACCCGCGGTGCCGGCCGATCTGCATCGCTTTCCCACCGTGGACACCTGCCCGCCAAGCGGCCTGCATGTCTGGGAGCTGGATGGCCCGTCGCGCGCGCATGCCTCGTTGCATCACACGCCCAGGCTGGTGACCGATGATCTGATTGCGCTGCGTGCTGCCGCGATACGCGGCGTCGGTATAACCCAACTGCCCAGCATGGTGGTTATCGACCAGCTCAAGAGCGGTGCGCTGGTGGAGTTGCTACCGGGGTGGTCACCCAAGCTGGGCGTGGTGCATGCGGTGTTTCCATCGCGGCGCGGATTGTTGCCGGCGGTGCGGGCGTTGCTCGATTTTCTTGCTGAGCGGCTGGCGGAAACCGATGACTTAGCCCCTCTCCCTGCGGCGACCCGAAGGTAGTCCCTGTGGGAGAGAGGGGTTGGGGTGAGGGTGCGGGGCTTGCGCAACCTTCAAAGACTCGCTTCGCCCGAACCCTCATCCGCCTGACGGCACCGTCTCCCGGAGGGAGAAGGGTTCCTATGTTTGACTCTGCTGTAGCCCGAAGTCTCAACACCTGAGACAACCACCCGCTGCAATGCCCGTCCCTGACGGAGCACGCCGATGAATGCCTTGCCCAATCCCCTGGCCCAGCGTGCCGTGCGGCAGGACGGCTCACTCGCGGCGTCCGTCACCGGTGGCGACCAACTTGCCCGGCGCCTCGCCAAACGCTACGGCGACCGCATCACCGGTTCATTCGTACTCCCCGGCAAGGCAGGCCAATTCGCCCCGTTGCCCGGCGACATGCCGCCCGCGCTGGCCCAGGCGCTGCGCGTCCGCGGCGTGACCCAGCTCTATGCGCACCAGGCGCAGGCATGGAATGCCACGGCCGCGGGCCAGCACGTGGTCATCGCCACACCCACCGCTTCGGGCAAGTCACTTTGCTACACGCTGCCGGTGATCAGCGCCGCCATCCGCCAGCAGGCCAAGGCGTTGTTCCTGTTTCCCACCAAGGCGCTGGCACAGGATCAGGTCGCCGAGCTGCTGGAGTTGAACAACGCCGGCGCCCTCGGCGTGAAGGCCTTCACGTTCGATGGCGACACGCCGGGCGATGCACGCCAGGCCATTCGCCTGCATGGCGATATCGTGGTGAGCAACCCGGACATGCTGCACCAGGCGATCCTGCCGCATCACACCAAGTGGGCACAGTTCTTCGAGAATCTTCGCTACGTGGTGATCGACGAAGTGCACACCTATCGCGGTGTGTTCGGCTCACATGTGGCCAATGTGTTACGCCGACTGCAGCGCGTCTGTGCGTTTTACGGCGTGTCGCCGCAATTCATCCTGTGCTCGGCCACCATCGGCAACCCGGCCGAGCACGCCAGCGCGTTGATCGAGCAACCGGTCACCGCCATCACCGAGAGCGGCGCCCCCGTGGGCGAAAAGCACGTGCTGCTGTGGAACCCGCCGGTGGTGAATCCCGATCTCGGCCTGCGTGCCTCCGCCCGCTCGCAGTCCAATCGCATCGCCCGCACAGCGATCCGCGCGGGCTTGAAAACCCTGGTGTTTGCGCAGTCGCGGCTGATGGTCGAGGTACTGACCAAATACCTCAAGGATGTATTCGACAACGACCCGCGCAAGCCGCCCCGCATCCGCGCCTATCGCGGCGGCTATCTGCCCACGGAGCGTCGCGCCGCCGAACGCGAGATGCGTGCCGGTCAGGTCGATGGCATCGTCAGCACGTCGGCACTGGAACTGGGCGTGGATATCGGTGCGCTCGACGTGGTGGTGCTCAATGGTTACCCCGGCAGTGTCGCCGCGACCTGGCAACGTTTTGGGCGCGCTGGGCGCAGGCAACAAGCCTCACTTGGCGTGCTGGTGGCCAGCAGCGATCCGCTCGATCAATACCTGGTGCGTCACCCCGAATTCTTCCAGGGCGCGCCACCGGAACATGCGCGCATCGCGCAGGACCAGCCGTTGATCCTGCTCGACCATATCCGCTGTGCCGCGTTCGAGCTGCCGTTCAAACAGGGCGAGCTGTTTGGTCCGCAGGACGCCACGCCATGGCTGCAGGTGCTATCCGAAGAAGGCGTGCTGCATCAGGAAGGTGAGCGTTTCGAGTGGATTGCCGATAGCTATCCTGCCAACGCGGTATCGCTGCGCTCGGTGGCCGATGGCAACTTCGTGGTGGTGGATCGCACCAACGGGCGACAGACCATCGTCGCCGAAGTGGACTTCAGCGCCGCCGCGCTGACGCTGTACGAAGGCGCCATCCACATGATCCAGTCGGTGCCCTACCAGGTTGAGCGGCTCGACTGGAATGGCCGCAAGGCATATGTCACGCGCACCCACGTCGACTACTACACCGACGCCATCGACTACACCAAGCTCAAGGTGCTCGAAGCCTTCGATGGCTCACCTGCCGGTGCCGGTAGTGCGCATCACGGCGAGGTGCATGTGGCGCGACGCGTGGCCGGCTACAAGAAGATTCGTTATTACACGCACGAGAACATCGGCTATGGTCCGGTGAACCTGCCTGACCTTGAACTTCACACCACGGCGGTCTGGTGGCAGTTGCCGCAACGTGCACTCGATCAGGCATTCGATCACCGGCAGCAAGCGCTCGATGGATTTCTCGCCGCCGCCCATGCACTGCATATCGTCGCGACGGTGGCCGTGATGGCGGAAGCGCGCGACCTGCAGAAGGCGGTAGGCAGCGGCGATGGTGCGTGGTTCGCCACGCCCGACATCAACGGCCGCGCGCAGATTCGTTCGAGTTTTGGCGAAGCCGAACTGGTGACGCAGGGGCCTTTCATCCCCACCCTGTATCTCTACGATGCCTTTCCCGGCGGCGTGGGTCTCAGCGCGCCCTTGTATGAACGTCGCGAAGATCTCGTGCGGCTCGCGCGCGAGCTTGTCCATCGCTGCGATTGCCGCTCCGGTTGCCCGGCGTGCGTGGGACCGGTGCTTGCGGCCGACGAACAAAGCGAGACACCGTTGAAGGCGCTCGCCACGCGCGTGCTCGACCTGATTGCGGCCCTGTGAACGCACTCGCGGACAAATTGCGCGGATTGCGTCGCCAGGCCGGCGTGGTGCCAACACCTTTGCGCCGGCCCGAACCGCTCGCCAGCAACCTTAGCCAGTTGCTCGGCGTGCGCCAGCGGATAGCAGGCACGCCACGCCGCACGACGGAACAGGTTGCGCTGCCCGGACGCACGCTCGCGCCCGGCCTGCACCTCATTGAAAGCACCGGCATCTGGCCACCCGCGCCGTCGAACTTCCACGCCGGTTTCGCGCGCATCGACGAAGTGATCGACCCCACACGCCTGCTGCTGTTCGATACCGAAACCACCGGCCTTGCCGGCGGCACCGGCACCCGTGCCTTCATGATTGGCGTGGCGGACTGGCACGACGGGCAATTCCGCGAGCGCCAGTTGCTTATCTCAACGCTCGCCGCGGAATCGGCCATGCTCGATTGCTTCGCCTCGTGGCTACGACCCGACAGCGTGCTCGTGAGTTACAACGGCAAGTCCTATGACGCGCCTCTGCTCAAGACGCGCTTTCGCCTGCATCAACGCATCTGCCCACTAGCCCACCTCACCCATCTCGACCTGCTCCATCCCGTTCGACGACGCTGGCGCGGCGTGTGGGAGAACTGCCGCCTGGCCACGGTCGAGCGGCAGCTGCTGCGGGTGGTACGTGAAGATGACCTGCCCGGCTCCGAAGCACCCGCGGCCTGGCTAGGCTTTCTGCGTGGCGGCTCGGCGGCACCGCTGCATCGCGTTGCGCACCACAACAGCCAGGACCTGCGCAGTCTCGGCGGAATACTGGGGCACCTCGCCAGCGAAGAGGACCTGCCGGTCGCACGCTGAGTTCATCGGTGCATTACCGTTGCGTCGGCGGCGGCGCTGCATACACTGGCCCTTGCACGCTTTGAACCATCGCAAGGCCTCTCAGGAATGCACTTGTGAGCCACCATTCCAACGATCCCTCCGCCCTCCTTGAAGACATGACAGGGCGTGCCACCACACCGTTCGCGATTCGCGAGGACGACTTGTCCGGCGAAGACACGCGATCATTGCTGGCTTTCCATCTGCAACAAATGCACGCCCACTCGCCCGCGGGCAGCGTGTTCGCGCTCGATCTGTCAGGCCTGCAGCTTCCAGAGGTTTCCGTCTGGACCGCATGGCTGGACACCCACGTTGTCGCCATCGGCGCGCTCAAGGACCTGGGCGAAGCCACAGGCGAGCTGAAGTCCATGCGCACTCATCCCGATTACCTGCGGCGAGGTGCCGCCTCGGTCATGCTCGATCACCTCATTGCCGTTGCTCGATTACGCGGCATGTATCGGCTGAGTCTGGAAACCGGCAGCGGCCCGGCGTTTGAAGCCGCGCTGGCGCTCTATCGCAAGCGCGGATTTACACAAGGCGAGGCCTTTGGCGGTTACACGCCAAGCCCTTTCAATCAGTTCTTTCATCTCGCGCTTTAACCGTTGCCTCAGGCAGCGTTCCTGCTGATGAAAACATGCGTGGCACGTTCACCCGCCACGCTTTGCGTGCACCGGTAGCCAAGCGCACGCATATCGATGCCGTCCCACAGATGCTCTCCTGCGCCGAGCAATACGGGTCGCACAGCGAGATGCAACTCGTCCACCAGACCGGCCTGTAGAAACTGGCGGACGGTGGCCACGCCACCACCAAGTCGAATATCGCGACCGCCTGCGACCGCCCGCGCCTGCTCAAGCGCAGACTCGATGCCATCGGTTACAAAGCGAAATTCAGTGCCACCGGCCATCGGGAGCGGTGCACGCGCATGATGTGTCAGTACAAACACCGGCACGTGATACGGCGGCTCGTCACCCCACCAGCCCTTCCAACTGTCATCCGGCCATGCGCCCCGTATCGGGCCGAACATATTGCGCCCGATGATCCAGGCGCCGATGCCATCAAAGCCCCGTGCCGCCATCTCATCGTCGACGCCGGTTTCGCCACCGTCTTGGCCGTGCATGGCCCGCCATGAACGCGTGTGGAAAAACCATTCCATCAACTCTGGGCCACCGACGCCCAGCGGATTGGACAGATCCTGATGAGGCCCAGCGCCGTAGCCATCCAGGGAAAGGGCGAAGCATTGCACGCGTAGTTTCGACATGGGCTCTCCTTCGTCGCGTCAACGAGACCACCGACTCATGGGTGATTGCGTCGTGGTTGCGCCTGATCGTCGCGGCGCAGTGGTTTGGTCAGGGCGAACTTGGAGCCACCGGGCGGAAAACCCTGCAACTCGCTG